>Ga0325401_1006458_pt1 | contig 11331 bp, 8 predicted proteins | sample PopdelMetagenome_FD_205666 | JGI IMG/M metagenome (GOLD analysis project Ga0325401, IMG submission 205666) | Populus deltoides microbial communities from Bellville, Georgia, United States - Xylem-PdKOR-R2 | ecosystem: Host-associated > Plants > Phyllosphere > Stem > Wood/Secondary xylem | place...
TATATAACCCAAATCCTTTCTAGAAGCTGAAAAGAATGCAAATAAGATTTTAGTTATGTAAGATAAGTTAAACCAATTTGAAAGGAATGATGTTTGAGAACTAGTCTCTAGACCTAGAAATCAATCTATTATATAAACAAAATGGGTTTTTAGGAACAAAGTTGGTGAGTATGGGACCATTGTTAAAAACAAAGCTAAACTAGTTACCAAAGATTATAATCAAGAAGAAGATATTGATTATGAAGAACCTTTGCATCGGTGGTTAGACTAGAATCCATAAGAATGTTTTTAGCTTTTGCATGTCATACTAGTTTTATAATTTTTTAAATGGATTTTAAAAGTTCATTTCTAAATTTTTTTTTATCATGGAAGATGTGTATGTTAAGCAACCACAAGGTTTTGAATACTTTCATTTTATGATCATGTTTTCAAACTCAAAAGGGTTTCATATGGTTTAAAACAAACACCAAGAACTTGGTATGATAGATTAAAGTATTTTCTTATTGAAAATGGTTTCAACATTACCAAAATTGATACCACCCTCTTCACAAAGAAAGAGATGAAGATAACCTACTTGTATAAATATATGTTGATGATATTATATTCGATACTATTAACGAATCTCTTTATAAGTCTGTCTAAGAATCCTATACAAGACTTTGGTCTTGCATTTGATCATATACCTATTAAGTGTGATAACAGTAATGCAATAAGTCTATCTATGAATCATATACAACATTCACGTACAAAACATATTGAAGTGAGACATCACTTCCAAAGGGATCATATGATGAAAGGTGATATTGCACTTGAGTTTGTAAGCACAGAACATCAATTAGCATATATTTTTATAAAGCTTTTAAGTAAGGATTGCTTTTGTGAAATAATGAGAAATTTATGCCTTTTTTGTATGAAATATATGTTCTGTAGAAAATTCATGACAGTGCAGATCTAGGATGAACCGGTCGACCAGTTCATCATACTAACTTAATCGGCCAACCGATTGAAGTAAAGAAACAAAGCAAAAGCGTGTGAACAATGACAATTTGAGTTTTAAGTAGGGTTCAATTTTTTTAGTCTATAAGTTGGACAAAAAGATATATTTAGACTCATGGAATATATCTAAAAGAGAAAATATAGAAAAATTTAAATTTTATGTAAACTGGTCAACCAATTCATAAAATTAGATCAATCGGGTGACCGGTTGAGACAAAGCACATATAATATCACTACTACCTAAAATTTTAGATTTTGACCCCTCGATTTCTTTAGGTTTTGAACATAATTTTCACATGGAAATGATTTTTTTTAAGTGCATAAGAAGGATCAAAAGAGAAAAATAAGAAATTTCAAGGTTGAGGTTTAATCGGCCGACCGATCAAACTAAATCAAGGCAACCGGTCGATTGGTTACTCGACAATATATAAGGGACTATCACTTTCCAGCAGCTCACAAAAACCCTCAATTTGATTTTCAATAACCCTAACTGAGGCTATCTTTTAATTTCACTCAATTTCCACCAAATCAAACCTAATTAGAGTTGATTTCTTGAAGATTAAAGCTCAATAGCTCCTAAAAAATGCTCAACGAATGTGGAATCAAAGAGCAAAAAAGCTAATGATCCAACATCATACCAAGGTGATAATTTAAAAAAAATTCTTAATTCTTTTGCAAATAGGTCAATAGCTATTGAAAGAGTATTAATAACTGATTTGCATGCCTTTGGTATTAATGAAATGTATGCATCTATAAGTTGGAGGAATTTATTCTTTTTAAAGAAACCTAGTTATCCTAAGCTTATTAGAATGTTTTTTCAAATATAAGGATTAATGTTGAGCCTATGATTGTGAGTAGACTGCAAGATAAACATATTAAATTCAACTGTCAAATGCTTGTAGATATCTTAAGAATTTCAAAATGAAAGTCCTAAGGTTTTTGAAATCAACATCATTCCTATAATTGAGGTTTTATATATGATGAATCAGTGATTTTGCATACTTGTAGGAATGATTTTTCTCCAAGAGAAAAGATTAAGAACCAAGACGTGCTCTTACAACTTGGATTACTGCATAGGATCATAGCATATAATATTTTGCCTAAAAAAGGGTATTATGATGAGGTCATATTCATGGACATGTGCTTGATTGATTGTATGATTAAAAATAGGCTTATTAATCTACCATATATTATAATTCAAAATATAATCATGGCTCACGATCAGAAACAAAAGCCTCTTTCCTATGGTCAAGCCTTGACATTTATATTTGAGCATTGCAGTATTTTATTAATAAGTACGGATAGCAAATCATATTTGCAAGCAATGGAAATAAATAATTTAACCCTAACCAAAATGAAATTTCTATTGAATGAGGAAGGTGTTTGGGTCGCTAAAATCCAAGTGGGAACTTATGTTGAGGAAGAGCATGATGAAGAAGAATTACATGTTAGTGGTGATGACGAGTTTGTTAACATGTTTAAGAAGCCACTTATAACTCTCTTTTTTTTTTTTTGAAGATGCTGGTACTAATTCATAGAGATTTAGGATGGAAGATCGCATAACCCATATTGAGATGGATATGAGTTATCTTCGAGACTCTCAGGCTCACATTATAGCTAATCAAGATCATATGGCAAGTGACTTACACAATATCAAGACTATGATGACAATCTACTCTCTCGATATCCACCACCCTAAACGATGTGCCATAAGCATTTTTATGTTTTTATGTATTTAATTTTCTTTATGTTTTTTTATTTTCATTCCTATTTTGTAATGGATAATTACATTTTGAACATTATGGCATGTTTTCATATTCAATTTCTCTATGGCTTGTTATGCTTTCTTATTCCTTTTCATTGATGACAAAGGGGGAGAGAATTAGCAAAAATAGAGAATACATATAAAACAAGTGATTATATGATTAAGGGGGAAAACATATATGTATATAGTGTTGTCAATTGTTAAAGTCTCTAAGGGGCACTATATTGCAAAATATAGGGGTGTCCTTTTCATTTATATCTATTCTTATTAATTAATAAGTCCAAGATGTAAAGCAAGTGAAGACTTAGTTCTTAAGAATTTGTTTTAGTGCAAATTATGTAAATCTTTATATCTTACTTGATAACACAAATTAAAATGAATCCATACACTTCACATTGCATGCGTTATATAATTTATATGCATTTTGTCAGTCCAAGATTCACAAGGTTTAAAACTGTCAAATATGGGTTTTAAGTTGAACTAGTTGACTGCTTGGATATACCAAGTGAACCAGTCAACCACTTGTTCATCAAGGATAAACACCTGAAAATTTGCAGAAATTGGTCAACCGATTGGCTTGACCAATCTGAACCAGTTGACCATTTGAGTTGTCAGAGGAATAGTAACTACTATATGTGGCTACTTTTTTATAGAATCATATAAATTCCAATTGTAGCTCCATGTATAGCCTAAATAGTACTTATAGTATGACAGTTTTGTAACTTGTTAATTATTGGATCTTCTTAGTTTCAGATCTTAGAATAGACTCAATTGGTACCACTAATTGATTCTTGAGTGATGATTGCTAATTCACATCATTAGTGATTATGGATTTTGTTTTTAAAAAAAATTGTTGAAAATAAATGGAGTTAAGTGATAGTGATCACAGTCATTTGCAAGATATTACTCATGATCATCATGATTTAAATTAGTTGTAGGTTCTTAAAGAGGTATAGGATATATATTAAAGTTGATGATATCGAGGAAGAGGTACAATATAATATTGTTAAAGAAAAGAGGACAAAGACCAAGAAAACACCAAATCGTGCTTAGTTTTACAGTACTAATTATGTTGCTTATAAATTGTCTATTGCACAAGATACATGTGATGTTGATGAGCCTTCTTCGTATATGGATGCCATTACTAGTGCTAATTATAGAATGTTTGTTGTCTTGCATAAAGAGATGGAATTACTACATATATAAGAATCAAACTTGGTAGCTTGTGTCAAAGAACCATCTCAACCCAATAACTTAAGTTGTTAGGTGAGGTCCCAAGATATGATTTATATTATTCTCTAACACACCTCCTCGCACAGACCCACATTACCTTGTGCTTAATTTTTATCAAATAAATGGGGATGGTAAGATTCGAACTCGTGACCACTTGGTCATCAGGGCTCTGATACCATGTTAAATAACCATCTCAACTCAATAACTTAAGTTGTTAGGTGAGGTCCCAAGATATGATTTATATTATTCTCTAAGGGACTTGAAACTTGCACAGACCCACATTACCTTGTGCTTAATTTTTATCAAATAAATGGGGATGATAAGATTCGAACTCGTGACCACTTGGTCATCAGGGTTCTAATACCATGTCAAATAATCATCTCAACCCAATAACTTAAGTTGTTAGATGAGGTCCCAAGATATGATTTATATTATTCTCTAACAGCTTGTTCCACCTCTTGAAGGAAAGAAGATAGGTGGCTGTAACTGGATCTATAGAAAAAGGATGCTATCACTGTGATAGAAGATGCTACATCCAAAACTTTGCTGGTTTTAGATGGATATAGACCGGTGTTGACTTCAATAAGGTATTTCTTTTTTTCTATAGTTAGGCATAATTCTATTAAAATTCTATTATCTTTAGTGACAAGACTTGTCGCATTCATACGTAGAGAATTAGAGAGAAATATCTACATGATGCAATAATTGAAGGGTTTTACGATTAATGGCAAGGAAGATCACATATGCCTATTGAAAAAACCCTTGTATAAACTTCAAATTATTAGAATTTAAAGGGAGCACAAGACCGCTTAATTTCTATCCAACTAGTAATTTGTCTGGTTCAGTAGACAATTACATCCTCCGAAATTGACGACCGCCATTTGCGTTAAAGTTTTTGTCTTCGTTTCAGTTATGGTCATTTTGTCATACGTACTGATGGAATTTAATTTCTTTATCTTATTATAATGATAGTTTTTTTTTTTTTACTTTATAACTTTAATCATCGACACATACTGATTCAAGACCACTTGTCTTTTATCGCGAGAACATTTATCTTCCACTTTGTAAATCTCCCACTTGAAAGAAAATGGAGAGAGAGCAGCAAAGTTTGTCTCTTAAAACACCTTTATGTGAAGGAAACGGTGTCGGACTTTACGAAGAAAGAAACCAAGAAAGGGGTATCAGCAAGAAGGAGATTCTTGAAGAAGTGAAAAGGCAGCTATGGCTAGCAGCTCCTTTAATATCTGTGAGTCTGTTGCAATATTGTATACAAATGATTTCTGTGATGTTTGTAGGTCATCTTGGTGAGTTAAGCTTGTCTGGTGCTTCAATGGCCACTTCCTTTGCGAGTGTCACTGGTTTCAGCTTGTTGGTAAGTTTGCATCTTTTTCTTTTCATTTCCCCTTTTTTTTTTATCAAAATGTCAAAAAAATGTTTGTAAATAATACCAGGGACAGTGACACTTCTACTAGAACTGTTTGATCAGTTGATATAACAGTATGTGATGGATGCTAACTGAAAAATGTGATGAGCAAGTGCTCGATCACTTCCCTTTTTGTAAGATTTTAGTGAAAAATATAGTATCTTTAGCATTGATTGTGTTCTGAGTTAAAAGGATTCAAGCTATGCAATTTTTACGTAACCGTGTTAAAGTTGTTTGTAGAATTAAATACCTACAAAGATGGATTTTGATGGCAGTACTAAAGAAGAACAATGGTTTATAATGGTTTCATCCAACTACAATACTGTTAGGTTGCTCTATAACTTTGTAAGATTTTAATTGGTAACATGTGTAGGATGTTCAAGGTCACTTCTGCAGCTGTCTGCCTTGGCAAACAGATCCCTTGAAATTCTTAAGATGTTTGATCAGGCGTTTTCAACGTAGATACTCGTGATCATATTTTGCATAAGATGTTCTCCTCACTAAAAGATAGCAAGCAAAAGAACTGGATTTTTCTGGCTACTAGCCAACCTAAATCAGTTTCCTTCAATTTTGTTAGTGTGATTTCCCAGACTGTCTGATAGGGGCTGATTCCCCCTTTCTATCAAATCTTCTGAGTATTTTATTTTATATATTTTTCTTTTTTGTCTTGTCCTTATCTTGTGGTTTGATCAACTGGTAAGTTATGTCATACAGTCCAAAGGGCATGGCTTGCCTTGGAGCATTATCGCCGCCTGAATTGAAAAAAACAGTCATTTGGCATCCTAATTATTAACTAATATATATTTTCTGTCAGTCGTTCCATATAAGACATGTGATAATAATATTTTTATTATTATAAAGGCTATCTGCGTGTGACAATTTGTCCCTTTCCTTATTAAAAATTAAAGGAGAGGGAAATCTTTAATGTTATCCAGGGGAATGAGGAATAAAATATTTGATGTTATGCAAGAAATCGAGGTGTAAAGTGCTAAAGACCCCCCCCCCCCCCGACAAGTTAAACAAAACATTAAAAAAAACTGTAGGCCCATTTTTTGTTTTTATATGCTTCACATGTAGTGTATAATAGGTACTGTTTTCTTTTGGTTTTGTCTTTTCTTTTTGAATGATTAGGCTATAGTTAGGGTTTGATGAGATGAATGATCCAACTAGGCCACAGACAATTAGTTTTCTAATAATGTAATGATGAATAACCCACAAAGGCCATGAAACAAAAATCTGGTTTGCTATATATACTGAAGTCTTGATTGTGCTGAAATCACAGTAGTATCGTTATTTTTGCTCAAAAGCATGACCAAAACTTGTTTCATAATCATTAATACAGCTCTTAAAACATGAAAGTGAAAGTGAGTGTTTTATAGGAGTAGAGCATTGAGAGCTGGTAATCTGGTTTGCGGGGTTGAGGACTTGCTGTTGATGTATTGTGGGAAATTGAAAACACGAATTTATATCTTGAAAAAGTGGTGATTACTAAGTAGCAAGTCTTGCCTCTAAGTGCTTGAAGCCTTGAATGGCTTCTATCAGATTAGTTTGCTGTTGCATCAATTAAAGTCTGACAATTTAACTTTGTTGTTTAAAGGGACATTGATGTAGTCATTCATAAGCTGCATCATTTTGCAGCATGTTGGATATATTTGGTGTACATAACCATCGGGAAACAACAAAACAGTTAAATTGTTCAATACTCTCAGACCTCAGTTAATGCAGATCCTTTAGCATCTAACGGGAGCATATTGAAATGCTTTTGAATGCTTCATTGCTTCTCCACTATACTTTGTCTGACTAAATGATTCGTAAAATAATATCTTCATGCTTTGTTTTTTTTCCAGAGTGTCTGATTCAGATTGGATTCTTTTACGAAGTTCTTACCTCTGACCATACATAAATTCTTTACTGTCTTGATTTGCTTTTTAAATAGTTGGGAATGGCAAGTGCGCTTGATACATTTTGCGGGCAGGCATTTGGAGCAAGGCAGTTTCATATGCTCAGCATACACATGCAGAGAGCCATGGTTGTTCTTTTACTTGTTAGCATACCCCTTGCCATCATCTGGGCAAACACAAGAGCTATCCTAATTGCCTGTGGCCAACAAAAAGATATAGCAGAGGAAGCTGGACTGTATGCTCGTTTCATGATCCCAAGCCTTTTTGCATATGGTCTTCTTCAATGCCTGGTCAAATTCTTACAGACTCAGAACATAGTATTTCCGATGATGCTATGCGCAGGAATTACGACTTTACTTCACATCCTTGTGTGTTGGGTTCTGGTTTTCAAATCTGGCCTTGGATATATAGGAGCTGCATTGGCTAGTTCATTCTCTTATTGGATCAATGTATTACTTTTGGTACTTTATGTCAAGTTCTCTTCTTCATGTTCAAAAACTTGGACAGGCTTTTCAAAGGAGGCCTTCCACGATATTGTTAATTTTATGAGGCTTGCAATTCCTTCAGCTGTTATGGTTTGGTAAATTTTCTTCGTAAACATATTTCATTTTTTATTCAATACAAACAATCACATATCTAACCCTAATCACTAGATTATGATATTTTTTGCTGACTTTAAACACAGCTTGGAAATGTGGTCTTTTGAATCGATGGTTCTTATGTCTGGTCTGCTCCCTAATCCAGAATTGGAGACTTCAGTTCTTTCTATTAGGTTTGTTTTGAGCCTTCAATGACCATTTTTTTCTGAAAACCTGTGAATCCTTAGAGGATATCATAGATGATTAGCAATTTTTTATTTTAATGAATCTGTGTTCTCAGCCTTAATACAGGTGCAACTGTTTGGATGATCCCTTACGGACTAAGTGGTGCTGCCAGGCAAGTTATGCTGAACTGGAAATAGTTATATGACAAGTTTCATCATTCTGATCCCTGCCTTGTTGCACTGTTTAGATAATTTTTAGAGCGATTTGATTGTCTTCTTTGTAGCACCCGAGTCTCAAATGAGTTAGGAGCTCAGCATCCATACCTCGCACGATTAGCAGTTTGCGTTGTCATCACAATTGCTGTTGCTGAAGGCATTTTGGTAGGAATAGTCTTGATATTGATTCGCAATGTTTGGGGCTACGCCTATAGCAATGACATAGAAGTTGTTGACTATGTAGCAGTCATGTTGCCTGTTGTTGCGACATCCAACTTCTTAGATGGACTCCAATGTGTTCTTTCAGGTTCTGCACTTTGTCACAATTTACTACTTGGTCACAATTTACTAGCATTAAGAGCATTATTTTTTAGAACTTATGCTTAGGATCACGCGGATAATTTGTAATAAACTCTGTTTATGAACATTTAGGCGTTGCCAGAGGATGTGGTTGGCAGAAGATTGGTGCATACATCAATCTTGGATCATATTATTTGGTGGGAATCCCCATTGCAATTTTATTAGCTTTTGTCTTTCATGTTGGAGGAAAGGTATGGATTCTTTTTTTTCTTTTCTTTTTTCCTTCTCTTAAATTTTTTTACTAGGGCCTTTGGCTGTTATTCATCATGTTCGCTGAATTGAATGCAACTTATTTTCATTATATTTTTTTCTCTGCTAAAATGTTCACTAGGGGCTTTGGCTGGGGATAATATGTGCACTCATCGTGCAAGTTTTTTCTCTTGCCACTGTTACTATTCGTACAAATTGGGAGCAAGAAGTAAGATACCCTTCTTCTGTGTGCTTCTCTTACATTTTCCTTTTCCTTTTCCTTTTCCTTCTTTATTTATCATCCCACTAACTGTGAAGAGCTACCTCAATCTATACTCATCTTGTTCATTTTTCCAAATTTGCTCGTTTGATTTAGGCAAAGAAGGCTACTGAAAGAGTATATGATGAAGTAATTCCAGTGGATACAGTATCATGAAGCTGCTCGTTTCCTGCACCAAAAAATGTTGGAAACATTTGATGGCAGGAAGTACATGTAGCTGGCTGACAATATCTACGGATAACTTCTTATCATCATTAGCATTTAGCTGTGGATGCATGCTGTGCTTGACAGAAATTTATCTGACAAGAATTACCATAATTCTATCATTAGTACTCTATCAAATACATCTATGTCTGTGGATCTACAGAAATAAAATGGCCTGAAAATGTGCAAGAATAGAATGATTATCTCGTAGATACGTACGGCATTAATTGCTCAACACGAATCTCAATGCTTTTTAGCTGTTTTTTTTCCCTTCAACTGAGGAGTATATGCATGTTTGTGTAAACAATGCATGCTTGCCGATGGTAAATATTGGCTTCATTCCTAGCTAATTGGTTGGTTAATTAAAAACACGGAGACTTGCATGTAAACAGATACTCAAAATCCATTTCCAAATGAAATGGCCCAGCTAACAAGCAAAAAGAAAAAGATTGACCCGACTAGCAAGCTAAAAACCAGCAGGTGTTGGGTGCTGTGATGATATCAAAGCTGAACTATTGGCTAGCCGTTGAAATGGATTTGGAGTTGGCTTCTAACCAGGGACAATTTATCCTGAACCTGTTAGATACCAATTCAAATATATTGATTTATTTTATATATATATATATATATATATATATATATATATATATATATATATAATTATCTTATAATGAATATAGAATGTAAATATTGTTAAGTTTGATATAAAATTCCATCCAAACCCGATCAAGATATATAATATATTGATTTATTTTTTTATATATATAATTATCTTATAATGAATATAGAATGTAAATATTGTTTAAGTTTGATATAAAATTCTATCCAAACATGATCAAGATATGTATGTATGTGTGTGTATATATATATATATATATATATATATAAAACATTTAAATTTATTAATCTAATATAATTTATACATATCCCACTATTATCATAACACATAGTATAACATTTGTATTTTGTCATTTAATATATGCATACATGTCTCTCTCACACAAACACACATATTATTATTTTATTTTATATTAAATACTAAATAGTACTTGAGTAATAAATACCTGAATAAATATTTGAAATTCAAATAATAGAGTATGAATATCTATATTTTTTTTACTCAAAAAGTAATAGATAAATAAAATATGAACATAATAGAAACATTGACTTTCAGGTGGTAATGCAACTTTTGATTAATGGTGTATTTGGTAATGCAATTTAATATGCTTTTCAAAATGGTTTTTAAAATTTTTTTCTCCTAAAAAACATCAAATTGATGTTTTTTAGGTACTTTCCAATGGCTTTAATGTGCTATTTTAATAAATTAAAAAGCAAATATTATTTTAATCAAACCACTCATAGAAAAAATGGGTTTTTTTTTACATCAAACCTTTTTTAGATTGCATCCTTTTTTGTCAATTTAATGACTATGGAATTTGTTAAATAAAGGGAAAAACTCAAGAAACAAGGAACAAAGTGTAAAACACGGGGAAATCAAGTGGACAATTACAAATTCTCTTTATAAAGTTCACTTTAGTCCCCCTATTTTTTGTGTATTTATTTTTAGTTCCTTTCATTTTTGAAATTTTACTTCCGGTCCAAAACTTTATTTTATTTATTTTTTGGTCTCTAAGTTTGAGATGAGAGAGAATCAACGGAAAACAACATGGGAAATAGAAAGTTGTTTGTTAACCATATTTTGACCATGAAAAAAAAATCAATCTTTGTGTAAATGGGTTTCTTTTAATGAGAGAAGTTCAATTAAAATGTTATCTGACTTCATCTTGCCAAACAAATATAGATTGAGGTTGAGAGAGATTTTTTTTTCTAGTTTAATTTTTATTTTTAGAAAAAATTAAAGGTGTTTTGAGTTTATTTATTAGTTTACTGACATTAAAAAGATTTTTGTTAGATGTTTTTAGGTGAAAAATATGTTGGAAAAAAATAAATTTTTTGGCCAAAAAACCTAACCTGATTTTCCAACCACTTCTTTGATGGTTG
>Ga0325401_1006460_pt1 | contig 11330 bp, 8 predicted proteins | sample PopdelMetagenome_FD_205666 | JGI IMG/M metagenome (GOLD analysis project Ga0325401, IMG submission 205666) | Populus deltoides microbial communities from Bellville, Georgia, United States - Xylem-PdKOR-R2 | ecosystem: Host-associated > Plants > Phyllosphere > Stem > Wood/Secondary xylem | place...
ACAAGGCAAAAATCTAACAAATATCAGACCTTGATCTCGTCAGGGTAATAATAAAGCGCGAGAGGAGCAGGAGTCTTTCTCAGCTCGTGTTTCTACGTTCCATTATCACACCAAGCAATTTCAAAAGTTTGCAGGTGAAAAAAAAAAGGCATTCCAAAAAAAAGGAGATGCTGACCTAGAGTTTGCTCTTCCCTCCTCGTATACACCATAGGATACAACTTGAAGAGCAAGAAGTGCAGCATCTGACAAATGGTTGGAAAGTGATTATATGGATGCCTGCAAATTGGACACTTAGACTCCCTCAGACCATTCATAGATTTGTGAACACACCAGAAACAGGAAATGTGGCCGCAAGCTGCAATGAAACAATAATAATAATAAAAAAAAACAGAGAATTAGATCATATTTTAATAATCAAAATAAAAACATATTTGCTAAAAACAATTAATGCCTTACAGAGCACAATGGGTTTGTATAGAAGATCCCTGAGACCAAACCAATAGTAAATTAGAATTAGTTCTTAATCACTCTATAAACAAACAACTAACACTAACAATAGCTGAAGAAATTCTTGAATACTTGCCATATATTCAGCATGAAAATTTTGTTTTAGAAGGATTGAAAAAGGCTAATAGATAAATTGTTATTATCCATGTGTACAGCGAAGAACTCATGACAGTATCAGTAGGCACAGATTATACAAAACCAGATCCAAGAGAGAGAGGGGGGGGAGAGAGAGAGAGCTTACAGGCAAACGGAACAACGAAAGGAATCGGAGAATTCCTCCTCAAGATCAGCGTCGACGAGGAAGTGATGATCTTTTCCGGTCACTGCGAAATTCATGACGGCGTCGTCAATCACTTTACCGCTTCCCATTTCTTTCGGTTTGGGATCTACTACACGCACCAACCGAGGACAAGGATATTCGAGGTGGCTATGTGCTGTACTGCCCGAATTGATAGATGGCCATGGCTTGTCTACGTGGCTTTTACATTACAATACATACACACGTGCATTAATTTTTATGTAGTTTATTTTATTTTATTTTACTTTACCCCTTTTGAACTCGCGCGTGGTTGGTCGATCCACCTGGCATCTATACCTTCATTAGCATGTAATATTATATAAAGTTGAATTAAATATACAATTGTCTGCTATGGGTTAAATAAATAAAAAAACTGAACATAAAAAACATAGGCACTGCTAACATTTTTCATTTATAAGTAAAATTTTAACAATTAATTTTAAAATCTAACTAATTAATCAATTAAATTTTATTCTGCTTTGAGATTAATTAGTAATATTTTATTAATTATTCTATGAGATCTATTTTTTAAAAATAAATAAATAAATATATAAAAAAATCATAGATAAAAATATTCTTATTACTTTTAATAATTTATATATATATATATATATAAATTTAATTATATTAAATAATTAATAAAATATCATGAATTATTTTATATATACCATAAAATTTTCCCGTTAATCCTTGCTTTGTCGTTGATAGGATCAAAAGCTTTTTTAATGTCAAAATATGAATGTGCATGGTTCCCAATATATTTTTGACATGAAAAAAATCTTTAATGTTAATAAAAATATTATTTATTTATTTAAATAAATTGAGAATTATATGTAACAATAAATATAAATTTTTTTTGTTAATATTAATTAAAAACTAAATTAAAAAGTTAAAAGTTAAATATATATTAAAATATTTAATCTCATGGATTATAGAAGTATAAAAATATTTTATTAAAAAAATATCACAAAATTAATATAAATTTTAAAAAATAACATATGATAAAAAAAAACTTGGCTTTTTACTATTATTATAATAAAGAGAAAAACACCTGTCCACTTTAGCACTTGAAATTTGTTAGGATTTTTTTTTAAAAAAAATTAAACTTATTTTTTAAAAAGATTTTATCATCTAACATTGAATTTAATAGGTATAGAGCTTCATAATATATTTCAATTGCTTTCTAAGTAGTTATTATGATCTCATGACTTACGACACAAGTTTTGCAGGTTAACTATGTTAACTCATATTATTTTTTAATTTTTTTAATTTCATCTTTCAATATTAGGTTAATTATAAATTGAACTTTATAATTTTTTTCAGTTCGCTTTCTATCGAGTTATTTTGGTCTTCTGACTCGGGTTTTGCAGGTTAACCCGAGTTCACTCAATCATTTTTTTTCAATTGAATTCTTAAAAAATAGATTGATTGGAATTTGAGATTTATAGTTTTTTTTCTACGTGGTTATCACGATCTTATCATACAGGTCGCGAGTTAGACTAGTTGACTCAGTTTTGTTTTTATCTTTTTTAGTTGATTGTTTTTAGTTTCATTATTCAATATTATATTGATTGAAAATTAGACTTTATAATTTGTTTCGATTTGCATTCAATAAGGTTTTCTTAGTCTCATGACTCAGGTCATAAGTTTGATCTGTTGACTCAGGTAGTTTTTTGTGTTTTTTTTGTTTAATTTCACCATTTTAATATTAAGTTGATTGAAAATTGAGTTTCATAATTTATTTTAATTTGTTTTTTATGAGGTTATCATTGTCCATGGTCCATGTTTAACAAGTTAACCCAAATTAACTCACTAATTTTTTTAATTAAATTTTATTTTTAATTTCATCATTTAATATTAGATTAATTAAACACTGGGTTTAATAATTTTTTTATTTATTTTCTATAAAGTTATCAAAACCTCCTAGAGGACATATTTAATAAGTTATTTTTGGATGAATTTAATATGTTCTTATTCCTATATAACTTTTGTATTTTTTTTTTTGGCTAAAAGATACGTGGACAATACTAAAATTAATCTTACCCGCGACATAAGACGTGAAATAATCTAGTGTTATAATCTATGTTTATGTTTGTCAACCTCTTCCACTGTCATCTCCCACGATAACTGTACTATCTATCGTTCCTGTTATGGATGGTCTTCGCTAGTGTTTGTTTTTATAATCTAACATGCTTTTTAAAATATTTTAATTATTTTAATGTAATAATATTAAAAATAAAAAATATTTTAATATATTTTAAAAACACTATATACCATAATATACGACAAACACGACAGTGCAGAACCATGAATTTTAAAATAAATAAATACTTTACGTGTATTATTTTGCTTCTAGCAACTTGCATTTTATATTTGGCCGAGAAAACCTAGAAATCTTCTCATACTGGTATAATAACGAACCGCTATCTTAAGATAAAAAATAATAATAAATAAACACTTTACGTATATTATTTTACTTCTAGCAACTTGCCTTTTTTTTTTTTATTCCTGGCTGACAAAACTCGAAAACCTTCATTTATAATCAGACGCTACCTATTTATGTATTCATTAAGCTATGAATAAATCATTTCTCGGGATTTTTTTTTTCCTAGAACTATTTTCTTAGGTTTACTAGCTCAATTACTTGCTTCGTGCTCTATTACTTTTAACGATGAAAAAAACCATCCTATAAGCAACACTTATATGCTGTGTAGCAGTTGAAAAGAAGAAAATTATACAAGTGATCTAACCACCATGTGACTGCTAGCTTTAGGATCTACATGTAAGTGAGAGCAGCACCAACTGATCACCATACGGCCACATTCTGGATTTATTTCCATAACTTGACAGTGCTGTCATGGCTTGCAGAAGCAACCATCCCAGTGACAGGTGACTGCGCCAGGGCTGCGATTATGTTCTCATGCCCCGGGATTGTCATGCTCTTATTCTCGGCCATGTTCCATAGCTCCAGCGACTGCAGCCACATTTGAAAAAACAATTGCAGTATGTCAAGAAATCCGGCAAAGATAGGAACAAGATAAGCTGAATTCATTGCTATGCTTGGAATGTAATTGATATTGTAGCAAAGATACTGATGCTGGAAAAAGTAGAGTTTGATCTCATGTACAAGGAAAACCCTAGCTATAAAGAAATTCAGCACTGGACTGGTTTCAGATATAATGTTAGGAGGAAGGACTACAGGCTCATTCCTGAAACATTTAGAAAAGGCCTGAAATTAGCCTCGCTGGTGTGATGCGGAAATATCAACAAGAATTGTCACCATCTATTTGTGTACTAACATCACTACTACCATGAACCAATGTCTTAACCATGGAATGGCAGGTGATATCTACAATAAAATCAACAGCCAGTCATCAGAAAGGTTCATCCATTATTGTCTGTAGTATGATTCTATAAAGGAATGCGACTTACTGAGATTCCTCCGATAACCAAGAGAGTGGAGTAACTTGGATGGAAAACACAAGAATGAAACTGGTTCCCATTGGAGCTGAGCTCTTGAATGCACTCCCCTGAGGTCATCGACCAAATCTTCACCAAGTTCTGACTAACCGAAGCCAAAATATCTCCACGTGAATCCCAGCATATGTAGTTTACCATTTCAGAATGCCCCTGGAAATAATAGGAGTGGATAATTATGTACTTGAATAATGAAATTATTTTTGAAAAATAATGCGTGGACTTTTAAATTACCAACCACAGCATATTTCTTTATGTGCGATACCTGGAATGAGTGAATCTGCCTATCAGTTTCGATATCAAAGATGGTCACCACTTTTTCTGATGCTGCAGCTAGTAGATGTCCAACTCTAGGTTGAAATCTCACTTGTGCATTGCCTCCCTAAGTGAAAGTTTTTTTTATTTGTTTTCAATCATTAGTAGGAAGGTTATACTGAAAGAGAATCAAGTGCAGCTTAACAATGAAAGAAAGAAATACTTAGCCAAGAATATTAAAAAATATAGTGAACCTTAGAGACACGAACACTTGTGAATGGATTGATGTTCCAATAACGAATCTCGTTGTCATAGTCACTAAAACAGAAAAGATCAGTTTTCTTGGGGTGGAAGTCTAGAGACATGATAGGTGAACTATGCCCTGTATACTCATGCAAACAATAGCTCGGCTGCAACGAAAACTCAAATGAATAAACCATTTTCAACAATAAGATATATTGTAAGATTGCTTAAACAACAAGACATGGAAACCATAGAAATACAAAGATTATTGCTGCACCCCGCACCTTACAGACTTTGATGCACATCCCAATCACAAGAAGATGAAAAGATACTCACATTGTTTGCATCCCATAATCGCACAGATTTATCAACTGAAGATGTAGCCAACTGAGACGAATTTGGCCTAAAACGAACATCTGTGATGACTGATTTATGCTCTTCAGTGGTGTTCTCTGTTTGCAGGTTATCCATGTTCCACAGGACAACCTGATACGCGCAACACAAAGTAAGCATATCTCAGTATTCATTATTTTGGGTAATATAAGAGAAAAGATGTCCATATTTATGCTAATGGGATAGAACATCATCCAGCAAATAGCTTTCTCAAATATGGATTTATTATTAACAGTAACATGCACCATACCTTCTTGTCATGTCCAGCACTGGCCAGCAACTTTCCATCTGAAGAAAAATGACAGCAAGTGACCTTGCTATTTCTTGTCCGTATGCAGCCAACCTCACCAAAAGTAAAACCTGACATGAAGAAAGTGGCCAACAATGAAATAAGAAACCAGTCATTCTCAACTCAGGAAAGATGTAAAGATGTCCATAAGCAGCCGACCTTTAGAAGACTCCTTTTGGTTCTCACTGAGACTTTGCTTTACTGTTCCATACAAGTCCCTTCCATCTCCATCGGGTGCAAGAAACTGTTCCATACTATCATCTAGAGCAGCAATATCTCCAAAACGATCCATGTCTTCCTGCACCAAGAAATGACTTCCTCAAATGCATCGTCACATTTTAGTTTATACAACTCCTGAGATTCATGGTGGTGTACATTACTGAAGGGTACTGTTTCTTAACAACTACGTTGACTGGAAACTAAATCTAACAGTGCCATTTTGATCCAGAATTTATTTTCAGGGGAGTCAAATTCAATACAGTGATTTCATGTAAAGGAAAATAATGTCACAAAAATCGATAAGTATTTCACATTAATGAAAATAACATAAAGAAATTCACAAAAATCATTAACTTTTCTTTCACACAGATTACTATTTAATTATTCCTTGTGAAAAATTATACTTTTATAAATATATTCTGAACTAATTATCAAAATCACTTATAATATCAGATAATTACTTATTTCTATTAATTTTAACTAAATAAAATTGGGTTTAGATCTCTCTCTCTCTCACACACACACACATGCTTTTACAATGAAAGCATGCGAATGGTATTTGTCCTCCTATTTACTAAGAAAACATAAAAGAAAGAAATAACAAGGAAAAAAAATTGAAGACATCATTTACTGGGAAAAAAAGCAGCTATCTCTCAAGTAATGATTAAAGCTAATTTTTTATGTTTCAGTTAATAATTCCATGATTTACAAATTTAACTTACTATGGTAGTAGTCATATTTAGATATATTTTTGCTTACCATTATGGTGATCTCCTTTTTTCTTTTTTATCATGAGACAATACACCTAATTAATGGTTAATTACGGCTCCCATCTAATGTACTAAGGCTAGTTTCATAAATTGGTTAACCCCACTCACATTTCAAGGAGTTTGTGGACAACAAATTCAGAGTAGAGTACAGCAAGGACAAGGCATGTTAATTGGGATAGACTTCCAAATTTAGACTTTTACTTCCATTACTTTGTTAGGGGATTGACAGGGGCAGTGTGGAGCTAGGGTTCTTGGTTAGGGGTGCAAAAATAAAACACTATTTCAATAGGCATTTTTACACAAAATAGTGTTACTCTAATATGTATTACTGGATTTAAACAAAGTTATCATTTCAAAACTGAATTGAAAAACACAAAATATTCCATTTAAATGATTATTTCATAAATAATTATTCTAAACAAAGCTATTCTTTAGGACATATGACAAGGAGGGATCCATGACAAGAAAAAAGGGGAAAGTCCTAGGACTATTAAGGGCTGTTATGAATTTTCTTGAAAAAAAAACTTTGGGGGGCGATCTTCTCTTGTAATCCTTCCTTTTCACCCAAAAAAAAAAATCTTCTCTTATGTGTAAGCCTACCCTTAATTTTGGTAGGTGCCCACATTGCCACCATTGTAAACCTACCAGTATATAATGTTGATACACTACACCACTATGAGGCATCTCATTCATTGTTAAAATAGTAGAAACTTTGAGCTCATAATGAAGATACCAATGCTGAATACGCGTCTGCTGCATATTTCCCTAATTATTAGCTGTGAAATGTAAAAATATATACCAGTATATTGGAAGATGATGCAAGACTTCCAGTCCCTTCTGGACCATACATCATCAAGCTTTTTGGCACACTTTTAGCATGCTGAAAACTACTGGTTGTTGGCATTCCATCACCAGGGGTATGAGTTGATGGAGGAGAGTTGGGTGATGGGCCCACTGTATTTCCTGTACAGGTGCTGTTAGCAGGTCCAGAAGAGGAGTGTTGCTTCCTTTTCCTGTTAGTCTGCAGCCAGCAATTAGACTATAAATAAGATAATACAAACTTCAATGGTTAGAAAAGCATATAATTGAAGGAGGTATTGTACAGTTATAAATAGCACTTATAGTTATAAATTTGATGATACAGGGAGCTTTGTAACTAATTCTGAACAACTACAACCTGCTGCTGCTGCTGCAATTGGTCCTGCTGTTGAGACGAAAGGTGCTGCATCTGGGTCATCTTCATCTGTCAGAACACCAGCAAATACACAATGGTAAGGTATTAGAAATGACAGAAGATTAACGAGTCTTGAATCACTGTTGTTAGGACAAGAGACAATAGGAAGGTATTTAGAACTGACAGGAGATTAATGAGTCTTGAATCACTGTTGTTAGGAAAAAGGGTTGTGAGGGTCGATTACAGTTATATAAATTATTTTAGGATACATCTAAATGGAGCGGAAATTCAAAAGGACATCTTTGTAAGACTCAGACTCACTATGCTGGCATGATTATACAAAAAATATCCATAGCAACACATTTTTTGCATACAGTTCCACAGTCAAACATTTGCACAGCACCCAAAGAGAGAGAGAGAGAAATCAGAGAGACCTCTCCTTTTGAGACCTTAGAATATCAAAACCATGTTTTCATAAGTTTCAAAAGCATCATCTTCTGAAATAAAGCAGGATATACATTCAATGGCTGAGTTTTATTTGATATATTTAACATCGGGAGAAGGATTATTTTTGTTGGACAGTCTCCTCATCTTAGAAGACATTTAAACCTTTGGTGAACTTGATTGAACTGGAGAACATATAGACCCATCATTTCTCGTGGATTGGCCATCTTTTGCATTCAAGCTACTTCTAGGCAACTGACTTAGCCTTCGTGGATCCAAGTCTCCATAGTTAGCTGAATTTCCAAGGTTGCTTTGTGCTTGAGCCTGTGCCAAGACCTGCTGTTGTTGTGAAGCCAAAAGAAACTGATTTTGAGTCTGCAGATTAGGCTTCTGCATTTGTCCACCCAAACTTGGCCGTAAATGCTCGATTCCCTGTAGGATTTGGTGTGCTATAAGTTCCAGGACCCAGAAATACATACACAAATAAAAGGATGAATTGAATATCCAGCACAGGAAAACAAAAGAAAACTTACAGTTAGTGGCCAGCCCTTCAATGGAGGAAGACCAGTAACACCTTGATTTAGTCCTGAGTAAAGGAAGTAAAGGTAATCCATTTTAAGTAATGCAATAGCAATCTTTCCAGTTTGCTCAATAGTTATTTCATCTAAAGTTTTGAATGACCTTTATCAGAGAACATAACTTATTCAACATGTATTTCAGGACATCTTTTTTTTCTTTCTTTCTTTAATTTGTTTTTGGGTAGGGTGCTATGATAGCACAGTAGGTGTGGTCCGCTCCCATCTATTTGTCAAACTGGTAAGCATTATTCAATCTAGGCCCACAAGGGGACACACAATAAGAGTTTTACCAAGCTTGCACACCTGAAGGAAGGTATGATATTTCATGTGTTAAAACAAATAAATTAAACATTTAAGCTTCTACATCCAATGTTTCTAGAGATCCTGAGACATTTCAAATTAGGCATGTTGTGAAGCATCTTCAATTTCTAGCCATATAGGTCTTAAGTTCACTCCACCATGCCCCAGAAGCTTACAATATGATGAGATGAAAGATAATTGGCAAAAGAAAAAAACATGAATGCAAACGTGAATTGTACTTGCAATAACAAGGACAAAAGTTTTATATGAAAATCTCTTCTTGAAATTACCTGCTCCACCTAGACCAGACGTTGATTGCAAAATTGCTTGTCCATAGATGGATGAGGGATCCATAGGCAAACTTTTCTGAGTTGGGCCCAAATTAATCTCACTTTTGATGTCCTGAAAATTCAACATGTTAACAGGTAATGCATGGTAGAATGGAAATACTTGAAAGGAACAAGAAATTTGAGTAGCAAAAATGTAAGTGAAGGGTCAAGTCCAAGCAATTACAGTTATCAGTGGAGTTCGAGCCTGGATTTGCTGCAAAGCCGACATGTTCCCAGAATTACCCTGTGCTAGCTGGCTGAATCAGCAAGGACAAGAGAAATCCATTACCCACCTGAACCTTGTCGAGTGATTGTAAAATTAGAGATGAAATTCACATTTAAAAATAGAAGGACATTTACCCTTGTTGAACAGTTGGTGATTTAAGCAGGGACAGCCTATTGGCGTCAATTAGAGCTGGTGATGTCTCAGAGTCCATAGAGTGAGGGTGTTTCATACGTTCTTCATACATTTTCATAGCCAATACACTGGCTGATGGCTGCCCCATCATCCCTTCAGGGTTCATAGCATTTAGAGAACTAGAAAGAGCTGGATGACTAGGATCCCTTCGCTGCATCTGAGCATTGTGACGCTGCATGAGTTGCAATTGCATCTGTTGTTGCTCCCTTGTCTTACTTTGTTGTGCCTGTTTTTGATGGAAAGTTCTATTCAGGTTAGTTGTTATATCTTCCCCACCCTTCAAAAAAAACCATTCAAATTACTCTAACTTGAACAACATGAAGGCACCTCTATATATGCCGCAGCAGCGTCAGAATGTTTTTCATTGGTCCTTGCTATAAAAATATCCCAGAAGACAGACCACCATTCAAACAGAAATCCTCCAGGTGCATCAATTGCTACAAAAAAAAAACACTCAAATACCTTGTACAACCTCTGCTTAAGCATACCGTTCAGTCTACTTCAAGTTACAAGAAGTTCAAACAACCGGCAGAGCAAGATAAATTACGCAAATACAACAGCCATAGCACAAACCGCGCGGTGCAATTTTTGCATTTTAAAAACAAAATAAGAATCAGTCAACAACAAAACAGCATATTGTTCTTTTGAGGGTATATAAAGTATCAACAATTTGTTAAAATTACGGCAATTAATTAGCTAAACAACATTACCTACTGGATCAGTGGCAACCTTCCCTTCCGCCATAAAAGCTTTCGCAGAATTATGCAATTTTCTCTTCAGCAAATAATCATGAATATATACATCAAGCCTATACCAACAAAATAACAGATATCAGCAAAAAAAAACAAAAAACAAATGCTAGAAAATAAATACTTATAAACCATCACATACATCTTATCTGCTTCCCAATTACTCTGCTGCGCCATGTCTCTTCAATAAAACAACCGATCACGACTCCTTTCTGCAAGGATAGAATCGTTGCTTAAAATTCAATGCATCACAACTTGTTACAGGAAAAAACGAAGCTTGACAGATATTCTTTGCCTTAATTTCCTAAAACAGAAAAATTAGATTAACCTAAAGACTACGCAAACACAAAACCTAGCAAGACACATAGAGAAGAACCTGGAGATTCTGCACCGAATTTTGCTAGCAACCAAACAGACCTAATCCACACTTCCTTGAGCTCAAAATTTGAACAGCTACAAGAACCATCTCACAAGATCTCTGCACGAAAATCCTTAAATTCAAAGCAAAATTAACCAAAAACGAAAAAACCTCAATCACTAGAGAGAAAAAATCGGTGCCTGGATTTTCTTTTTTGAGTGCACCTGAAGTAGACCGGCTTGCTCTAGTGAAATTCTCTGCATAATAAAGTTAGAGGGTATTTAGCTGGAATTTGTCCTTATATTATTTGGTGAGTATCTAGTATATCCCTATATTTTTTAATTGTATATATTATGTCCTTATTTAATCAATTTTTTTTTATCTAAGTTGACAAAATTATAATTTTATTCCAAAACTTCCCTTGAAATATTATATTTTAAAATATATATATTTTTAAAAATAAAAATTTTAAAATTACTCATCCAATTAATCTGGGTTTGTCCTTATTTATGTAATTTAGCAAGTGTCT
>Ga0325401_1006461_pt1 | contig 11328 bp, 6 predicted proteins | sample PopdelMetagenome_FD_205666 | JGI IMG/M metagenome (GOLD analysis project Ga0325401, IMG submission 205666) | Populus deltoides microbial communities from Bellville, Georgia, United States - Xylem-PdKOR-R2 | ecosystem: Host-associated > Plants > Phyllosphere > Stem > Wood/Secondary xylem | place...
CAAATGCTTCAGAATGGCGCTGAAATGGACTGTAGGAGCTTTGTTCTTGCGCTCAAAGCGTGCGAGCAGTTTTTGAGAGTTTTAGGAGGGAAATCAGTTCATTGTGGTATTCGAAAGATGGGTTTTGCTTCTGCTATGTTGTTTCAAGATGGGTTGGCTCGTTTTTATGATCTCCTGCGTGGTTGTTTGGGTTTGCTTGACACTTGTTTGATGGAATTCCTGCTAGAGATGGACTTTCTGTCTATGACTTATGGGTATTCTAAGCGTAACTGTTGGGATGAGACTGGAAGCTTTTTGACTCGATGTCAGTGGAGGGCAATGTAGAGCCAGAAGAGGTCACTACGATAGCCGCTCGTTCAGCTTGCTCGCAGAAGGGGTGTTTGAGATCAGGGAAGAATTTTCACGAATATGTAAAACTAGAAATGCAAGTCACCATGAATGTGAAATGTGGCTGCTTGGATTCTGCAAGAGGGATATTTGATACCATGGGAGTTAGAGATGTGTTCTCTTGGACGAGCATGGTTAATTGGTATGCTAAAAGCGGTGAGCTAGAGCTGGCAAGGATGTCGTTTAATGAGATGCCGGAGAGGAATGTGGTTTCCTGGAGTGCCATGATTGCTGGGAAACCACCCAAAGGAAGCTTTAGAATGGTTTGTAACATGCTGGAGGCTGCGTTTGTTTCAATGGAGAACATTAGTTCCACTACAAGATTTCACAATTTTACCGACAACAATATTCCTTCGGTATATGATTCATAGTTCATTGGTAATATTTTTACCAACGCATTCACCGACGGAAACATGCCGTCGGCTTTCCTTTTGTCGCTAATACCTCATTCCATCGCTACATTAGTCGGTAAAAAAAAAACAAATTGCCGATGGTTTTACAGACGAAAATTGCAAGCAAAAAAAAAAAAAATCCCCCCTTGAAATATACTGACGGATTTATTCCGTCGTTGAGTGTGAACTACCGACAAAATATTTTCATCGGTCACGTCGTCGATGATTGTGAAATTTGCACCAAGCTTCTGTGAAATGCCGACGGATTAATTCCGTCTGTAAATTTGTCGCTAAGATGTCAAATGCCGACGGATACAGTCCGTCGGTAAAACCCTCTATGATTATTTTTAAATATGTTTTTAAAAAATTATTTAGAATTAATAATATAAAATTATATAAATTAATAGTTAAAAAAACTAATTATGCAAATAAAATTTTTATTAAACATCAAAAACAAAAAAAAATAAAGTTAAATAATATTCATTACAAACTGAATGTGTTTCAAAAAAAATATTAAATTAACTATTAAAGTTAAATAATATTCATTACAAATTAACATAATGGAGGAGCTGGAGGAGGAGGAGGAGACTGGTTGTTATACGACCAAAAAGGAGGAGGCACCCATGTATCACCACTTTGTGATGCCATGTTCAGGACTGTTTGACGAAGCTGTTCATGATTCGCTTTGAGTTGTGTATACTCCGCCGTTAGGGGGTCGTATTTTTTGGTGAGCTGAGCCGTGTGTTGCTGCAAGGCCATGAACTCCTTAGACTGGGTGCTCGATACTGATTGGAGCTCCTAACGGTTGAGACACTACGGGCCACTTGCAAGTTCTTGGCCATAGAGAGCCTGTACACTCGATTTTTATCGGGTCCACCGGACAATCCAACGTCCATCCACAAATCCGAATCGAAATCTAGATGGGTCGAAGGATCGTCCCCATATCTCTCCCTCAACCGGCTATTATAGGTCTCCTAAAAATGAAAAAAGTAATCATCATATTCAATTCAATAAAAATAATAACTTACCAAATAAAATGGTTGAACAAACATACCACAAAGTGTTGAGCACGGTTGTCAATGACTGTTGCACCCCTTTTTAGCGGTCTTAACTTCGCACGTGCGTCTCTACAAACAGATCCATTGGGCTCGGCTCACGTCCAAGAGACGTAGCCTATAATGAAAAAATTAATTAACAACAAATTAATTTAACGATATATTTCATTTAAATTAATCTTACCATCTGTTTCGCATGTGCAACAAACGGAACGGAGCCGCCAGTGTGCGTTGTCACCGAGCCATGAATTGGCCAATTCCGGTTGCCAGCACCGAACTGTGAGAATCTGCATTAATAATGGTTCATCAGAATCTTTCAACAAATCAAAAAACCTAGCTGCATCTGCATTAAGTTCTTCTTCTAGGATTGGACATTGACTGACATTACCTTGATTCATTCTCATTACATCCATAACCATATTCCTGTAAGGATTACTGTTGTCATTTGCCGCTTCATGCACGTTGCTAGCACTAGAAGTTGACCCAACCACCCTTTCTCCCATTCTCTTCTTACTAACAAATACTTCTCCGTGTGCATACATACCAACACCGGTAATTCTTCATAAACCATTTGTGTAGAAGATGTGTCATTACAACATTTGGATGCAGATACTTTTTATTTTGACACTTCCTGCATGGACATCTAATATCGCCTCCGGTAAAATTTATGGGAATAGATGTTGCCAAATTAATAAAATCCTGAACTCCGTTACAATAATCCATCCTCCGCAATCCTTGAGGTGAATCTTGATACATCCATGAACGATCATCCATGACTTCTATCGAACCTCTATAAAATTATGATGACAACATATATTAATTAACTGTGTTAGGTAAATAAATTTGCAAAAATATTGATTTACCTTGAAATTATCCAACAAACCATTTACAACTTCTCATAAATATTAAATATTCATTATCAATTATCAACATCCATACAAATTAATACATATAAATTTAAGGAAATTACAACTCCGCAATACCATTGATAAAAATTAAAACGGACCCGTTAAACAAGCTATTAATTATTTCAAAACAACATATGTAATTCGGTAATTCAATAAAGTTTCAACAATTTACAAACAAATACAATTTTACAAATTCTAAAACAAACCATAACAAGTATAAAATTATACATTCATATACTACAAGTTTGTTTGAGAAATAACAATAAAAAAATCATAAAATTGACATTTAAATGTTAAAATTTAAAAAGATAGAATTACTTACAAAAAATGATAAAATCTGTTAGTAAATTAGAACACTGATGCTGTGACCACAAAACTTCAAGAAATATGACTTGTTGTGCTGAGAAGAGGGAGATTTTTTTTTTGGGGGTTTGGTTTTTTGCATTAGGGGAGAGTTGGGATTGGGAAGAAGAAGAAGAAATACGGGAGGAGAGAGTCAGCAGAGTGGACATTTAGTAACTTTTACCGACGCATTCACAGACATAATTATTTCGTCTGTGGTTCCGTTGGCTATTTTGACGGTAAACAGGGCACGTCACTGTACGGAAATTTCACTTTGAATCCCTCGATGATTCCGTCGGCATGTTAAACGGTGAATCGGTCACATCACAGTACGGATCTGCCGTTTTGAATCTTTCGGTAATTCCGTCGGTAAAATCACCCACAAAAACCTCCATGTCAGCGAACCACCTTTTTTTTTAATTCTGCATATTTCATCTGTCATTCCATTGGTAAATACTGACCAAATGTGTCCATCGGTATATACCAGCGAAATGACGAATGTAAAATATTCCGTTGGTATTAAGCGAATTTTTGGTAGTGTTCGTGTGCTCTCTGCTTGTGGTCAATTGGATTGCTTGGAATTTGGTCAGTGAATCCATTGAAACTACATCATCGTTACAAAACACAACGAATCAGTGTGATCATAGCAAACACGTTCATTGACATGTATGCTAAATGCGGGGTCATACATGTGGAGTCTCTTCTTGCTGAAGTTGAGAGGAATTTATCTATTTCTCTTTTGTGGTTGTTGTTACAAGGTAGTTTAGTACAAGGGGATTTCTTGCCTACAAAAGAATTATTAGTTATGAGGTTCTAGAATCTTTTTATGCAATGGATTGGGTATGATAAGTGTATGCCGAAGACTATTCAGCTTTTTTTACAGGAATGGAATCATTTGTTACATGAAAAATTTCAGCATAAAGTCATGTATATGCTTTGTTGTGATATCTTATGGTCTATTTGGATTACCCGTAATAATTTAGTTTTTGATTTAACTTTTTATTGTTAAAGCATTGGTTAAATCTATAAACCTCGATATATATATATATATAAAGAAAACATGAAGCTGAAAACGTTTGAAATGATTGTTCACATTATTAATCTTAAAGACACATTTTATAAAGATTGTTCACATTATTAATCTTCAACCAATTTCTTACAAAGAAGCACTATATGGGGTTCCAAAGTGCTTAAACACATTTAAACACATCATCTAATTAATTCCAAATTTAAAAATAAAAATTAATAATAAATCATCAATAATTCTCAAATATTTATCGAAACGAAAAATTTTGTTTCTTGAAATTCCATGATTGCTGCTTATGCTTCTCATGGGCACGCTAAGCAAGCTTTGATCATTTTTTAGCAAGCCTGATGATATTACATTTGTGGATGTCTTGCCAGCTTGTCACGGTGGCTTAATTAGTTGCTAGCTGAAGGTCGAGAATATTTTCAAAATATCAAAAGAAATATTTATATATTAATCATTAAGGTTTGATATGATTTTCACTTAGAATTTTTTTAATACAAAAAAGTATTGAAAAAGTCTATATATAAATTTTTTTGTTGAGAAAAAAAAATCTAATCAGCGGTGAAACGTGGGTCAAATATCTAGTATAAACTAAAACAAGAGGTGCTTTTATTGCGCACTACCTTGTAAAATACTCTTCATTTCAATAGCATTTTTTTGTCTTTTTTTCTAAATATATATATTTTTTAATTTTATACTTCAATATTTAGTTTATTGAAGATTAGGTTTTATAATTTATTGTGGTTTGCTTTATACATGGTTAGCTCGATTTTGTAACTCGTGTCACGGGTTTGGCGGGTTGACTCAAGTTTTATTTATCTTTTTTAATTGACAATTTTTTTTTAAATTTCATCATTCAACATTAGGTTGATTGGGAATCAGGTTTCATGATTTATTTTGGTTTGCTTTATATAAGGTTATCTCGGTCTCATTACTTAAATCGCGGGTTTGGCGGGTTAACTTATTTAACTCGAGTTTTTATTGACTTTTTTTATTGGAATTTTTTCTATTTCATCCTTCAACATTTGGTTGATTATGAATTAGGCCTCATGAATTATTTTGGTTTGGTTTGCTTTCTATGGGGTTATCTTGATCTTATGCTCAGGTCACGTGTTTTGTGGGTTAACCCGGATAAAATCGTATTTTTTTGTAGTATCCTATTTTTAAATTTAATTTTCTTCATTTTCAACCTCTAACAATGAGCTTATTGAAAATTAGGCTTCATAATTTTTTTTGTTTGCTTTTAACAGGGTTAGCATAGTCTTTTGACCTTGGTCACGAGTTTGACAAATTAATTCAGGTTGACTCATGTTTTTTTTATTTACTTTCTATGAAATTATCCTGATTTTTTTTTCTAATTTCATACTTCAATATTTAGTTTATTGGAGATTATGATTCATAATTTATTGTGGTTTGATTTATACGTGGTTAGCTCAAACTTATAACCCATGTTCCAGCTGGTTTGGCGGGTTAACTCAAGTTTGTTTTCTCTCTTTTAATTGACCATTTGTTTTTCAATGTAATCATTCAACATCAAGTTGACTGGGAATTAGGCTTCATGATTTATTTTGGTTTTTTTTATGAGGTTCTCTCAGTCTCATAACTCGAGTTGCGGGTTTGGCGAGTTGACCTGGTTGACTTGAGTTCTTTCTTAACTTTTTCATTTGCATTTTTTATATTTCATGATTCGATGTTGGTTTGATTGTGAATTAGCCTTCATAATTATTATTTTTTTTGTTTTCTATAAGGGTATCCAGTCTTATGCTCAGGTTAAGTGTTTTGCGGGTTAACCTCGGTAGACTCAAGTTGTTTCACTGTGTTCTATTTTTCAATTGATTTTTTTAAATTTTCAACATTTAACAATGAGTTTATTAAAAATTAGGCTTCATAATTTATTTTGATTTTCTTTTAATGGGGTTATCACAATATCATGACCTTGATCGCATGTTCCACATATTAATCCATGTTAAATCAAATAATTTTTTCATCTACTTTTCATGAGGTTATCTTGATATAATGACCCGGATCACAGGTTTGACAGGTTAATCTATATATTTTTTTATTTTTTTATTAATTATTTTCATTTACATTCTTCAACAATGAGTTGATTGAAAATTGAGCTTTGTAATTTGTTTTGATTTATTTTTTATGGGGTTATCATGGTCTTATAATCTAGGTCATGGATTTGACAGATTAATTTGCGTTTGCCTAAATCGATTCAATATGTTATCATTCTAATATTATTTAAAAAAAATGTTCTCTTGAATTTTTGTTAATCGAACAACGTTTTTACAGGTTGTCTAGGGTTACTTATGGATCCATCAGGTCGATTAGGTCACATCAGCTCAATCTCCACACAGTTTTAAAAAATATTTACTTGAAAAATATTAGCAATGCCTGGATGTTTCTTTTGTATGCTAAAAAAATTGATCTGACTCGAGGCATAGAGCAGGCTAATGATCTAGTCTATCAACAAAAACTAATGGAGAGAAATCATTGTTCCTTTCCTTGAACGCTACTATTTAAGTGTTGCTCATTGGAAAGAAGGTGGATCGTGCCACACTGAGGGTTAGACCAAAGTTTTTCCAACACTAAAAAAGGATATTCATCTGAGACAATCAGGTAAAATTAACTAAAACATAGCCTGGGATATAAGATCGAAAGAACTCGTAAAAAGAAAATTAGAAAGTTCAAAGCCTAATAACCTAATGTCAAAGATAAAAACAAAAAGAGCTTCAAAAAAAACAACGCAGAAGAAGAAAACTTGAGTCAGCTTGGGTAGCTTGACAAACCAACAACCCATGATATTATTTTGGGATAAAAAAGAGAATTTCAAAAGGATGACCTAGTAAAAAAAACCAAAGTTTGATGAAAAAAATGTCAAAAAAAACTTGAGTCAATTATGGTTAACTTACCAACCCGCTATCAGAATAACCATACAGTAAAAACAGTTAAAACATAAAAAAGTTCAAGGGCAAATAATTTAATGTAAAATGATGAAATTGAAAAAAAAATTATAAAAAAAATCAAGGAAAAAAATCCAAGTCAACCTGGGTTAACTTGACTAACCCATCACACACGACATGAGATATGGATGGGGAAAAAACTAGACCTCCAAAAAAAGACCAGGCAAAAAAGACCTAAGTTAAATAAAAACACATTGTGAACAGAAATACAAGTTGACCCTAGTTAACTTGATCAACCCATTCTTGAAATAACAAAACAGAAAGAGAATAAAAAAAATAACAAAGCTTAGGGCAAATAATTTAACGCAAAATTAAAAAAAAATAAAAACAAATTTATAAAGAAATTGGGGGGAAAACACCGAGTTAACTCGGGTTACTTCGACTGACCCGCCATTCGCGGCATAAGATCAGGATAAAAAAAATAAACTTCCCAAAGAAAGACCTAGCGAAAAAGACCGAAGTTAAATAAAAAACCATTGAATAAGAAAATGCATGCTAACTCGGGTTAACTTGATCAACCTGTACTCAGAATAACCCAAAATAAATAAATAAAATGAAAAAATCACACAGGTCAAAGACCAATAATTTAACACCAAAGTATAAAATTGTTAAAAAATATATAAATTCATAAAAAAATCAAGAGAAAAAAACATGAGGTAATTATAGTTAACTCAATAAAAAGAAAAGAGTAAAACTATCACCCAAAATATAAAATTGAGATAACTCAATAAAAAAAAAAAAGAGAGTAAAACTATAAAGTTAAGGGTTTAATAACTAAATGTTAAAGGATAAATTTTTTTAAAAAAATTGAATAAAGACCTGCCTTGTTGGGAGACAACTATATAAAAAAAAAAAAATAGCAAAATAAAATATTCAAGAGGATGATCATGGCATTAACGGTGAAGCACTTCAAGATGGAAGTCAAGAGGAAGCTAGAAAGTTTCAGCAGTTGCGTTTGAAGCTAGAAAGTTTCAGCAGTTGCGTTTAATAACTGGGCTGGTGTTTCAAGATTCAGCCGTGTAAATTGTGAAACTAATTGTGATTGGATAGTAATTGTCCGTCTAATTAATGCACTGATTATTGTTTTTAAAATAGAAAGTTGAAATATAAATATAAAAGAACAAACATGTTTCGGATTACAAGATAAGTATGCTTTTTTTTTTTGGTGTCTAAACTATCTTAATAGGAAACCCTTTGGGAAAAATTAATAAAGAACAAGGATAAGAAACCGCTGCCTGTCAAAAAGAAATCGCATAGCCTCCTCCGAGTAGAAACGTCATTGCCCACAGCGCTGACGGTCTCGGTCGATGGTACAGACGTGATCCGGTGTGGCAAATTTTTCAAACCTCGCAAAAATCTTTGGATTACATGTATGCAACACAGACACCGAGCATTTCAAATCAGTGGAACTCGAAATCCAAAAGCGATTACTCGATGCATGCTGCAGAGATCGAGCGTAATTCTAGAGATTATATTATAAAAAATATAGTGTGGACCCAGAATTGAAAATGACTTCAAATTTTGGACAGGCATGGAAGGACTTGCCCTTCAACGATATCGTGCTCCTTGTTGCTTATTCGAACGAAAACCTCGCAGAAATCTCAAGAAAATGCAGGATGTAGCTCTCCCTCTCTGCGGACCTTATTGATGAAACTTTGGGCGGACTTAGAGCACATGCCTGCAAGATCAAGAACCAGCTTTATCTAAAATACCAATAATAATGGTAAAATACAATTAACTGGTAACAAATCTTATGCAATGTATTTTCATATTTAAGTTACACACTGTAAAAATAACTCCATAAACATGTAATTAATTTATTTATTTTTGTTAATGCTCAATATTATACTGATCCTAGATAATTGATGTGAGGAGTGAAAGCCTCGTCTCTTAAGAGGGGACATTATCCCAAGTTCATGACCCAGACTTAAAATGAATAGGAATATCCTAGATAAAATTATAAATGAAACCTTTTAAAATATAATTTTTAAGAAATATATTTTAATTTATTATTCTTCATGTATGTCTAATAATAAAAAGAACAATTTTCATTTCATAAAATATAATTGAAAAATAAACCTTATTTATTCTTGTAGTTTTTTATTAAATGGGGTCCTTGGCCATTGTCCAAGTTGCCCAATATGCTCTAGCTCACTAAACACTTAGACAAGCATGCAAGATCTTCAGCAAGTGTTTGGTTTTCGCAAGTTAGAACGAACGAGGTGCACGAGAGGCAATACGAGCGTACCTCCTGGCTCATTTAGTCTTTGAAAAAGCGTAGTCATAAGCCTGCGTTTCTCTTGTTCTATCTACAAATAATCCATCAAGATTTAAATAACGCCATGCGAAATCGATCAAATGAACAAGATTTCCGAAATCTCTCGCTCGATGTCTTTCTACCGGGAATACACTAGCTAGCTAGTTTTGATTTATTATAAATCACAAGCTCACTGCAAGAAACTATCAATCCAGCAGATAGCTTAAACGCAACCATTTCTCTCTATTTTCACGACCCTTGAGAAAAAAATGCAGATCTTCAGCAAAGAGTTGAAAGATACTGATGTTCGTTTTCGGTTATCGTTCCCAACTCATTGCTTGCAGCATCTAGATTTTGCTGGAAATAATCTTGTTGATTTGCATGTTAAAGATAGCTGTGGTGAGCTTCGAGTTATTCGTTGCCTGAAGAGAGATGGAGATTATGACAAGCCAGTGCTTTCTAAGGGCTGGCGTAAATTTGTTGCTTATTATGGACTGAGAGTTGGTGACAAGGTTGTTCTTCATCGTGAGGATGACCATAACCTGGGGTCACAGTTCAGGATTGAGCTAAAAGGAGTATCATGCTGTTTGGTGAGGAGGCTTGGGGTGATGTGACAAGAGCTAACTAGCTTTTATTTGCATGGAGCTTGCATGTTCAGCCATATCCAGATATATATATATATATATATATAGAAGAATGATATGTATGTGTTTGAAAACAACACAATAAATATGTTGTTGTTCTTCGTTTCTTGAATATGTATTGAATTATATGTGATCAGATTCCGTCTCTAATAGTTTGAGTTATATACTATACATGTGCTGATCACAAATTACGTTTATTTCTGGCAATTTTAATGACAACCACTCACCAAGACTGTCTAATTTGCTCCGTTAAGTCTAGAATAGTCGGTATATCTCGTTTCAGTTTAAAAAATATAATAAAGCAGAACAGATTTCTTCTTACTTGTAATCTCAGTTCATTCCATAAACTCCAACCAAATTTTGGCTGGGACTACTTTCCTGTTCCGTTCTAGACAAATAATTTTGTTTTTGATTCTTTTAAAAAATATTATTTAACTTTACGGTATTAATCATATTTGTCAATCTAAATATTAGATCAAGTTGAAATTTTACTAGAAGTCTCATAATATATTGTTATATCTCAGGTTAAAAATTTAAGGCAATCAAGGTTTACAAAGACCTTGCATGATTGTCGATGATATTTTCATAATTTTATTTTAAAACATTATTTTTTTGTGTGTTTTTTTATATTGATATTTTTTTTCAATTTCATTATTTAACAATAGGTTTATTGAGAATTAAATTTTATAATTTGTTTTGATTTGTTTTATTTAGGGTTATTATGATCTCATAACCCGGATCATGGATTTATAAAGTTAACCAGAGTTGATTCAATATGTTGTTGTTTTAATATTTTTTTAAAAAATATATTATCTTTTTTCAATATAAACTATATTTTTACTAATTGTTCAAATTGTTTTTGGACTCATTAAATTGATTGAGTCATACCGGTTTAACTTCTACTTTTTTTTACTAGTAATTAAAATTTGAATTGCTTAATTTAAATTTAAGTTACTTTTGAATTTAAGATGAAATCATGTTCATTCGATTAATATTTTGAATTATACATATAAATAGTACAACCCTCCAAACAATATATTCAAACTTTTTCAATTGAAAAAACACAACGCTCATCTAAATGGATTTGTTTAAACAAAGCAATTGTAACATGGACTCCACCATTAGCCTGTGAACTCAAGATTCCAACTTCCCCTTTCCTTCCTAGTTTATGTGAAGTTTGATTGGTTTTGTGATGTCTCAAGAGGACAGTTTTTTTTTTCTTGTAAAGAAGTTTGAAGCAAGCAAGCAACCATCAAGAAACTAGCTCAGTATTGAATTGAAACATGTCTAGTCCTTCAAAATTCACAGAATGTAATGGGAATAGTGAGAGTAATTCAATGAAGAAGC
>Ga0325401_1006463_pt1 | contig 11328 bp, 9 predicted proteins | sample PopdelMetagenome_FD_205666 | JGI IMG/M metagenome (GOLD analysis project Ga0325401, IMG submission 205666) | Populus deltoides microbial communities from Bellville, Georgia, United States - Xylem-PdKOR-R2 | ecosystem: Host-associated > Plants > Phyllosphere > Stem > Wood/Secondary xylem | place...
CCGGGCGGCCGCGGCGGGCGGGCCGGGCGTCGAGTGCGCCGAGCGCGACGTGGCCCAGTCCGCCTTCCCCGCGCTGTGCGCGGAGCACGACGTCGTCGTGGCCCACCGGCTCGACCACAGCCCGCCCTGGCCGAGGACGGTCACGGTGACCCGCCTGCTCCACGAACCGCTGGACGTCGCCCTCCCGGCCGAGCACCCGCTGGCGCACCGGTCCGAGGTCACCGCGGAGGAGGTCAGCCGGGAGCCCTGGGTCGCGGTCCACGAGGGCTTCCCCCTGCTCGCCCCGCTCGAGGCGATCGCGACGACGAGCGGGCGGTCGCTGAGCATCGCCCACCGGGTGAACGAGCTCTCGGTCGTCGCGGCGCTCGTGGCCGCCGGGGCGGGGGTGGCGCTGATGCCGCGCCACACCGCGCCGGCAGCACCCGGGCTCGTCCTGCGACCGCTGCGCGACCTCGCGCTGGCGCGCCACGTCGACGCGCTGGTCCGGCCGGAGCGGGCCCTGCGGCGTACGGTCGCCGCGGTCCTGGCCGCGCTGGTGCGCGAGGCCGAGGCGTTGACCGCCGGCGGTGCGCCTGCGCGGTGACCGGGCCGGTCAGCCCGGGCGTGACTCAGGCCAGGGCCTGGCTCCCGATCACCGAGAGGAGCTGCAGCTTCTCGTGGCTCTCGCTGCCGGGGACCGCGGTGTAGACGAGCAGGCGGTGGGACTGGTCGGGGTCCAGGAGCGACTGGCAGTTCAGCTCGAGCACGCCGAGCTCGGGGTGGACGAAGTGCTTGACCTCGTGCGGGCGCACGCCGACCTCGTGGGTCTCCCACAGGGTGCGGAACTCCTCGCTCTGCGGCAGCAGCAGCTCGGCGTACCGCGCGGCGCGCGAGTCCGGGCCGCGGAGCGTCGCGATGCTGCGGAGGCCGGAGGCGAAGAGCCGGCCGAGGAAGGCGTGGTCCTCCGGGGCGTAGCGGGCGCGGGTCCCGGGGTCGGTGAACCAGCGGTAGCCGAGGCTGCGCGAGGGCCCGGTGTAGCGGGTCAGGTCGCCGACGAGGGCGACGCCGAGGGACGTCTGGCGCAGCGTCTCGCCGAGCTCGGTGACGACCTCGGCCGGGGTGTCCTCGAGGCGGTCGAGGATGCGCAGCAGGCCGGGGCTGACGTGCTCGCTGGTCGTCCCGCGCGAGGGCGCCTGGTGGCCGGCGAGGCGGAACAGGTGGTCGCGCTCGTCCAGCGAGAGGTGCAGGCCCTGCGCGATCGAGGCGATCATCTGCTCCGACGGCTGGGGTCCGCGCTCGCGCTCGATGCGGGAGTAGTAGTCGGTGGACATGTGGCACAGCGAGGCGACCTCCTCGCGCCGCAGGCCGCTGGTCCGGCGCCGCTGGCCCCGGGGGAGCCCGACGTCCTCGGGCTGCAGCGACTCGCGTCGTCGGCGCAGGAACTCGGCGAGCCCGGCCCGGTCGATCGCCACGACATCTCCTTCTCGTCCTGCTCGTCCTGCTCGACCCGTTCACCCAGCGTCGTGCGAGGTCCTGTCTACCTGCGCGGGGCGCTCGGAACCACGGCCTGCCGATCCCCCTCTGCTGCCGGCGCGGCGCTCACCCTGGGATCGGCGATCCGTGGATGACCGGGTCCTTCACGGCGTCGCCGTCCCGGGCGACGGTGGTGTCACCGAACCGACAGGAGTGCCCACCATGCCCCGCACGATCGACATCACCCTCCCCGACCTGAGCGGCCGACGCGCCGTGGTCACCGGCGCCAGCGACGGCATGGGCCTGCGCATCGCGGGCCGTCTCGCGGCCGCCGGCGCCGAGGTGGTCATGCCCGTCCGCAACCGTACGAAGGGCGAGGCGGCGCTCGCGACCATCCGCCGGAGCACGCCCGACGCGGACGTGTCGCTCCGCGACCTGGACCTGTCCTCGCTCGCCTCCCTCGCCGCGCTCGGCGAGACGCTGAACCGTGAGGGGAGCCCCGTTCACCTGCTCGTCCTCAACGCCGGCGTCATGACCCCGCCCGAGCGCCAGGAGACCGCGGACGGCTTCGAGCTGCAGCTCGGCTCCAACCACCTCGGCCACGTCGCGCTCGTCGCGCACCTGCTGCCGCTGCTGCGGGCCGGCCGGGCGCGGGTCGTGTCGCAGCTCAGCGTCGCCGCGCGCAGCGGCCGCATCAACTGGGACGACCTGAACTGGGAGCGGTCGTACGACGGGATGAAGGCCTACTCGCAGTCGAAGATCGCGTTCGGCCTGTTCGCCCTGGAGCTCGACCGCCGCAGCCAGGCGCACGGCTGGGGCATCACGAGCGTCCTCTCGCACCCGGGCGTCGCCCCGACGAACCTGCTCGGCGCCCGCCCCGAGCTCGGCCGCACCCAGGAGCGGCCGGCCCGCCGGGTCATCCGTGCCCTCTCGCAGCGCGGCATCCTGCTGGGCACCCCCGAGTCCGCCGGGCTGCCCGCCCTGGTGGCGGCGACCGACCCGGGCGTACGGGGCGGCGCCTTCTACGGGCCCGGCGGGCCCGGGCAGCTGGGCGGTGCGCCGAAGGAGCAGGGGCTCTACCCGCCGCTGCGCAGCGCGGAGGAGGCCCAGCGCGTCTGGGACGTCTCCGAGCGGCTCACCCGGACCTCCTTCCCGGGCGCATGAGCGCGCCGGTTGGCGGCTGGAGTGCCGCCGTCCGCGAGGCGCTCGGGCGGGGTGAACCCGTCGAGCGCGGGGCGGTCCGCGTGGCCGCCGACCGGGCGCTGGAGCGGGCCGGCGGAGGGGTCGGGCTGGTGGCCGCGGCGGCGCCGACCGTCGCCTTCGTGGCGACCGACGCCGCGGCCGGGCTCGGGCCGGCGTTCGTCGCCCTGGGGGCCACCGCCGTCCTGGCCTGCGCCGTACGCCTCCTGCGGCGCGAGTCGCCCGGTGCGGCGCTGGCCGGTCTCGTCGTCGCCGGGCTGTGCGCGGCGGTCGCCGCCGTCGCGGGCGAGGCCCGGGCCTTCTTCCTGCCCACCATGGTCGTCCCTCCGCTCTTCGTCCTCGCCTACCTCGTGTCCCTGGTGGCCGGCCGGCCGCTGATGGGGCTGCTGGTCAACCCGCTGGCCGGGGGACCCCGGGACTGGCGGCGCCAGCCCGCGCTGCGCCGCACCTACGTGGTCAGCACGCTCGTCGCGCTGCTCCTCGCGGCGGCCAACCTCGTCGTCCGGGTCGCGTTCTACCTCGCCGACGAGCCGGCCGCCCTGGCCGCCGTGCAGGTGGGGGCCAACCTCGCGTTCGCCCTGCACTTCGCGGTGACGTTCGTCGTCGCGCGACGTGTGGCTGCCCGGCTCGGCGTCACCCGCCGGGCGTCGGTCGTGCCGGGCACCTGACCGGCCGGGTCGGGCGACCCGGCCGGGCGGTGGCGACCGGACCCTCAGACCGCGATGCGTCCCCCGTCGACCGGCAGCACGGCGCCGTGCACGAAGCTCGCCGCGTCGCTGACGAGGAAGGCGATCGCCTCGGCGACCTCCTCCGGCTGACCGGGGCGTCCGGCCGGTCCGGCTGCGGCGAGCTGGTCGAGAGCCTCGCCCATGGCCGCCGTGCCCTCGGTGCGGGTCGGGCCGGGGCTGACGGCGTTGACCCGTACGCCGGCCGGGCCGAACTCCGCGGCCCAGGACTTGGTGAGCAGGACCAGCGCCGCCTTGCTCGCGCCGTAGAGGCCCATCCCGGCGGCGCCGAACTCCGCCACCATCGTCGTCACGTTGACGACGGCACCCCGACCACGCTCGGCCATCGCGGGGGCGAGGGCGGCGACGAGGAAGTAGGGGGCGGTGACGTTGACGGCCAGGACGCGCGCGACGTCGTCCGGCGTCGTCGCGGCCGTCGGGCCGAAGGGGAAGATGCCGGCGCAGTTCACGAGGACGTCGACGCGGCCGCCGCCCAGCTCGTTCGCGCGCTCGGCGAGCGACCGGGCGCTCGCCGCGTCGACGAGGTCGGCCGCGACGAAGTCGGCCTGCCCGCCCGCCGCACGGACGGCGTCGACCGTCGCCTCGCCGCGCGCGGTGTCGCGGCCGGAGACGACGACGTGCGCGCCACGCGCGCCGAGGGCGAGGGCGACGGCACGTCCGATGCCGCTGGTGGCGCCCGTGACGAGCGCGGTCCGGCCGGTGAGGTCGGTTGTCATGAGGATCCTTCTCTCGTACTGGAGTGGTCGCACCAGAATGACCCGCCAAGAATGGAGATACCACTCCAGAATGGGCTAGGCTTCGTGCGTGAGCACGACGCCCTCCTCGACCCGTGGCCCCGCCCGTCGGCTGACCGCCAAGGGCGAGGCGACCCGTGCGCGGATCGTCGACGCCGCGTCGTCGCTGGTCTTCGCCCACGGGGTCACGCGGACCGGCGTCGAGGACATCCAGCGCGAGGCGGGGGTGAGCGCCTCGCAGCTCTACCACTACTTCGGCGACAAGCAGACCTTGATGAGGGCGGTCATCGCGCACCAGACCGAGGCGGTGCTGGCCGCCCAGCGGCCCGAGCTCGACGCCCTCGACACCTTCGAGGCGCTGGCCCGGTGGCGTGACCGGCTGGTGGCCCTGCAGCGGTCGCGGCACTGCGTCGGCGGGTGCCCGATCGGCTCGATCGCCGCCGAGGTCGCCGACGAGGACCCCGAGGCGAGGGCCGACCTGGTGGCGGGGTTCGAGCAGTGGGAGGCGCCGCTGCGCTCCGGTCTGGCCGCCATGCGCGAGCGGGGTGTCCTGTGCGCCGACACCGACACCGACCGGCTCGCCCTGGCGCTGCTCGCGGCCCTGCAGGGCGGCTTGCTTCTCACCCAGACGCGCCGCACCACGGTGCCGCTCGAGGCGGCGCTCGACTCGATGATCGAGCTGGTCCGGGCGCACGCCGCATGAGTCGGTACAGGCGCCCGAGCCCTCGAGCCCGCTGAGGACCGCGCGTCACCGCTCCGGCTCACGTGCCTCGACGCAGACGCACGGCCGCACGAGAGGACCGGGTCTCGTCGAGCGCCCGGTGCCCCGAGGTCAGACGGCGGTGTAGCCGCCGTCGATCAGGTAGTAGCCGCCGGTGATGAAGGACGCGTCGTCCGACAGCAGGAACGACACGAGGTGCGCCACCTCCTCGGGCCGACCCAGGCGGCCCAGCGGGTGCCGCTGGACCAGCGCGTCGCGGAACTCGTCCGGCAGGCCGGCCAGCAGCGGGGTGTCGATGTAGGCCGGGCCGACGCAGTTGATGCGCAGGCCCTGGGGCCCGTACTCCGCGGCGGCGTTCTTGGTGATGCCGACGACGCCGTGCTTGGCGGCGGTGTAGGCGCCGTTCCCGAGCGCGGCGACGGTGCCGTGGATCGAGGCCATGTTGACGATCGCGCACCGCTCCGCGCCCGTCTCGAGCATGGCCGGGATCTGGTGGCGCATGCCGTACAGCACGCCGCTCAGGTTGATGGCGATCACCTTGTCCCAGGCCTCGAGGTCGGTCTCGCCGGCGGGCGCCTGCGGCCCGCCGATGCCGGCGTTGTTCACGGCGAGGTGCAGCCCGCCGTACGTCTCGACCGCGTGCCGGACGGCGCGCTCGGAGTCGGCCGCGACCGCCGTGTCCTGCTCCAGCGCCGACGCCGTGCCCCCGGCCTCGGTGATCTCCCGGACCACGCGCTCGGCCCCGGCGAGGTTGACGTCGGTGACCACGACGGAGGCGCCCTTGGCCGCGAGCTCCCGGCTGATCGCCTCGCCCAGGCCGGACCCGCCCCCGGTGACGATCGCCACCCTGCCCTCGAAGTCGGTCATCTCGTTCCTCTCGTCGGTCGTTCCCGTCCTCCCGAGTCTCCCCGTCTCCGCTGTGCTCAGCGGGCCGGGTCGTCACCAGGGGCTGAGGCGGAGCTCGGCGGACCCAGGTGCCGGGCGAGGCCGTCGGCCAGGAGCCCGAGCCCTGCCTCGAAGGCGGCGTCGTGGTCGACGGCGGGCGCCACTGCCTCCTCGGGGCTGCTGCCGGCCGCGCCCTGGGCGAGGTCGGCCTGCTCCTCCAGCACGCTGCCCACCGTGAAGCGACCGGCGGCGAGCAGGGCCATCCGTGCGACCGGTTCCGGCAGGCCGTGCGCGGTCAGGAACGTGAGCTTGTGGGTGATGCGACCGAGGTCGTCGCCCGCAGGACGCGACCCGGCGTGGAGGCGGGCGCCGTCGCGGCGTCGCAGCAGCGTGCGGCGCAGGCTCCGCGCGTTGTCCCGGAACCACGCGAGCGGCTCGTCGTCCGGGCCTGGGAGCGACGCCGAGGCGTGCGGGGCCATCGCCGCCTCGGCCATGGCCGCGAGGAGCTGGCCCTTGTCGCGGAAGTGCCAGTAGAGCGACGGCTGCTCGACGCCGAGGCGCTGCGCGAGCCGGCGGGTGCTGACCGCGTCCAGCCCGACCTCGTCGAGCAGGTCGAGGGCGGCGCCGGTCACCACGTCCCGGTTCAGTCGTGTTGCTCGCGTCACGTTGCCAATCTATCAGTGATAGAGCATGCTCGGCCTCGTACCTATCACCGATAGAGAGCGGAGCGGGTCATGACGGGGACCACGAGGACGACGAGCAGGACGACGAGCAGGCGGCTACGGATCCTGGTGGCCGGAGGCGGGGTGGCAGGGGAGGCGGTCGCGTACTGGCTCGCTCGCGGCGGGCACGAGGTGGTCGTGGTCGAGCGGTTCCCGGCCCTGCGTGCCAGCGGGGCGCAGGTGGACCTGCGCGGCCAGGGCATCGAGGCGGTCAGGCGCATGGGCCTGCTGGAGCAGGTGCGGGCGGCGCGGGTCGACGAGCCGGGCGTCGCGTTCGTCGACGCGCGCGGCAGGCGGTGGGGCACGGTCATGGCCAACACCTCGGGCCAGGGGCGCCAGACCTTCACCTCGGAGTACGAGATCATGCGCGGCGACCTCGTCCGGATCCTCCACGCGGCGGTGCAGGACGACGTCGAGCACGTCTTCGACGCGGCCGTCACGGGCTTCGAGCAGGACGACGAGCGCGTGGTCGCCCGGTTCGCGGACGGCTCGAGCGGGGAGTTCGACCTGGTGGTCGCCGCGGACGGCCAGGGCTCGCGGATCCGGCAGGCCCTCCTGCCCGAGGGCGAGGACCCCTACCTGCGGTTCGGTCTGCACCTGGGCTACTGGTTCGTGCCGCGGATCGCCACGGACGGCCCCCTCCGCGACACCTACGTCGCGCCCGGCGGCCGGATGATCATGCGACGGAGCCACCACCCGGACTGGACGCAGGCCTACTTCGTCCTGCGTGAGGACTCCGACGAGGCGCGCGCGGTGCACCGCGCGCCGCTCGAGGTCCAGCAGGCGTTCTGGGCCGGCCGGTTCGCCGGCGCGGGCTGGCAGGCCGAACGGTTCATCGAGGGCATGCGGACCAGCCCGAGCTTCTACTCCTCCGAGGCCCTGCAGGTCCGGACCTCGACCTGGTCGCGGGGCCGGGTCGTCCTGCTCGGCGACGCCGCGCACTGCGCCTCGCCGTACAGCGGCATGGGGATCTCGGCCGGCCTCGTCGGCGCCCACGTGCTGGCCCGGCAGGTCAACGCCCACGCCGACGACCTGCCCACCGCTCTGGCGGCGTACGACGCCGAGCTGCGGCCGTTCGTCGACGTCGTGCAGGCGGGCGTCAAGCCCGGGCTGCTCAAGCTGGGTCTCCCGAGGACCCGCGCCGGGGTCGCCGCCGTCCAGGTCGGCGCCGCCTTCGCCACGGCCCTGCACGTCCCCGACCTCATCGCGCGGCGCGCCACCACGGATCGGGGAGGCGAGTGGCCGCTGCCGCCCGACCCGGTCGTGGCTCCGCCGTCGGTCGAGGCCGGGTCGACCAGTGGTCAGCTCCGGTCGGTCCAGGCCCTCCCGGGCGACCACAGCTGACCACTGGTCGCGCGAGCCCGCCGCACCGTCCACCTCGCCCGACGGGGTGGAGCGGTGCGGCCCGCCCTGGGACCATCGCGGGGTGCAGCGCGTCGACTTCCGCCCGGGCGAGGCGGTCGCGGGCAGCGGGCCTCTGTGGTTCGGCGAGCCGGTGCGGACGGTGGTCGCGTCGTCGCTGGACGAGGTCGTGCCGGCGCTCCGAAGGGTCGACGAAGCCGCGTCGGCCGGGCTGTGGGCGGTCGGCCTCGTCGCGTACGACGCCGCGCCGGCCCTCGACCCGGCGCTCGAGGTCCCCGGGGAGCGGCAGGCCGACGACCTCCCGCTGGTCTGGTTCGGGCTGCACGAGGGTCCGGTCCCCGGCCCCGAGCCGCCAGCCGTCGGGGTGGGCGTCCCGGGACCGTGGCGCGAGCGGGTCGGGCGCGAGGCGTACGGGCGGGCGTTCGCCGAGGTGCAGGCGGCGATCCGGCGCGGCGACACCTACCAGACCAACCTCACCCTGCCGCTGGTGGCGGACTGGGACGACGGCGCCGACGACCTCGCGCGCTACGAGATGCTCCTGGCCGCGCAGGGGCGGGCGTTCGGCGCGTACCTCGACCTCGGACGTCACCACGTGCTGTCGGTGTCGCCGGAGCTGTTCTTCGCGCGGCGGGGCAGCACCGTCACGACCCGGCCGATGAAGGGCACGGCGCGTCGGGGGCGGTCGAGCGCGGAGGACGAGGAGCGGCTCGCGGCGCTGCTGGCCAGCGACAAGGAGCGCGCCGAGAACGTCATGATCACCGACCTGCTGCGCAACGACCTCGGTCGGCTCGCCGTGCCCGGCACCGTCGCGGTGCCGGCGCTCTGCGTGCCCGAGCGCTACCCGACGGTGTGGCAGCTGACGTCGACGGTGACCGCGGAGGTGCCGCCGTCGACGACGCTGGCCGACCTCTTCGGCGCGCTGTTCCCGTGCGGCTCGGTGACGGGTGCGCCGAAGGTGTCCACGGCCGGGCTGATCAGCCGTGTCGAGTCGCACGCCCGCGGCCTCTACTGCGGTGCGGTCGGGGTCGTAGCGCCGGGCGGCGACGCGACCTTCAGCGTGGCGATCCGCACGCTCGTGGCCGACACCCGGGGCGGGACGGCGACGTACGGCGTGGGCAGCGGCGTCACCGTCGACTCGACGGCGGCGGGCGAGCACGACGAGCTGCTGGCCAAGGCGGCGGTCCTCACCGCGACGCCGAGGCCGCCCTTCGACCTGCTCGAGACGCTGCGGCTGGAGGACGGGTCGTGGTGGGCGCTCGAGGAGCACCTGCGTCGCCTCGGGTCGTCGGCCGCCTACTTCGACCGCGACGACCCGCTCGCCGCCGCACGGCGGGCGCTCGGCGGCGTGGCCGGAGCGCACCCGGACGGTCGCTGGCGGGTCCGGCTCACCGTGGACGAGCAGGGTCGGGCGTCGACCTCGGTGCAGCCGCTCCCTCCGAACCCCGACGGTCCGGTCACCCTCGTGCTCGCGACCGAGCCGGTGGACGAGCGGGACGTCTTCCTCGCCCACAAGACGACCTGGCGCGACGTGTACGCGCCGGCGCGGAGCGACGCGCTGGGCGCCGGGGCCGACGACGCCCTCCTCCGGAACCGCCAGGGCCAGGTCACCGAGACCACGATCGGCAGCGTCGCGCTGCGCGACGCCGACGGCTGGTGGACCCCGCCGGTGTCGTGCGGGCTGCTGCCGGGCGTCGAGCGCGGTCTCGCGCTCGCCGACGGGCGGCTGCGTGAGCGGGTGCTCACCGTCGCGGAGGTGCAGGAGGCAGCCGCGCGGGATGCGTTGATGTGCATGAACAGCGTCCGCGGGTGGCGCCGGGCGACGCTGCTCTGACTGCCGGTGGCCCGGGCCACGGGCCGGAGGCCCGCCCGGAGCGAATATGGCGGCTGCGGTGAGAAAGTCCGCCGAAGGTCTCGACTACACAGGTGATCCATAGCCAGGCTGGGGCCGCACCCCGACGGCCCGGCAGCCGGGCCGCCGTCCCCTCGGACCCGGAAGGTCTTGTGCATGCCACTTCCCAGACTCCTCACACCCCTGACCGGGCTGGCGCTGGTCAGCGCCGGCCTGGTCGGAGCCGGCGCCGCCCCGGCCAGCGCTGACCCGCTGGCCTCCACGGCCCCGGCCCCCGCGACGAGCGCCGCCCGCGCGGGCGACGTCGACCACGGCGTGACCCACGACCAGAACGCGCTCGTCCCGATCGGCGCCTCGTGGACCGAGCACTACTTCTCCTCGCCGCAGAAGGACTCGCCGACCAAGGTCGAGCTGCACGCCGACGTGCTGCGCCCGACGGGCCTGCGCAAGGGCGCCCGGACCCCGGTGGTGCTGTCCGTCGGCCCGTACTTCTCCCACGCGGGCCAGACCGGGGTCGAGACCGACCAGACCGGTCCCTCCCAGCGCTTCGAGGACCTCATCACCGGCGCCAAGCTGATGGACCGTGGCTACACGGTGGTCCTGGTGGACCTGCGCGGCTACGGCGGCAGCACCGGCTGCCTGGACTGGAACGGTCCCGGCGAGCAGGCCGACATCAAGCGCTCGATCGAGTGGGCGGCCGCCCAGAAGTGGTCGAACGGCAAGGTCGGCACGTACGGCAAGTCGTACGACGCCCAGACCGGGCTGTGGGCCAACAACCTGAAGCCCAAGGGCCTCGAGGCCGTCGTCAGCCAGGAGCCGCTCTGGAACGGCTACAACTACTACTACAGCAACGGCGTGGCCCGCCCGAACAACACCGGCACGCCCCGGGCGTACAACGGCATCGCGCAGATCCCGGGCACCACGGGCGACAGCGACCGCTACAAGGCCAACGCGACCTACGAGCAGACGCACCCCGAGTGCCTGAGCCGCAACCTGACCGCGGGCACCGACAACACCCGCCCCGACGACGACTACTGGCGCGACCGGGACAACATCAGCGCGGCGAAGGGCACCCGCACCCCGCTCTTCTTCACCCAGGGCTTCACCGAGTCCAACACCAAGCCCGAGCAGATGCAGACCTTCCTGGCCAACCACCAGGGCTACGAGCACGGCTGGATGGGTCCCTGGGAGCACGTCCGCGGCAACGAGCAGGACCCGACCACGGGCCAGCTCCTCCAGGGCCGCGCCGGCTTCTTCGACGAGGTGATCCGGTTCTACGACCGCTACCTCAAGGACGAGCCGTCCGCGGTCAAGGACCCGCGCTTCGCGATCCAGGGCAGCGACGGGGTCTGGCGGGCCCAGGCGAGCTGGCCGGGCCGGTCGACGCCGAGCACCGTGAGCCTCGGCCGCGGTCGCTACACCGACACGGGTCCGGTGCGCACGACGACCCCCGCGGCGGCGGGCACCACGGCCGGCGGGACCACGCCGGCGCCCCGCGTCCAGCAGGAGGTGCAGAGCGACGGCGGGCAGATGGACCGGCAGGTGCGCAGCCACCTCGAGAGCGTGCCCTCCTCGAAGGCGGCCCGGTCGGCCGACGCCGTGCCTAGCTCGTACCTGGTCTTCTCGAAGCCGATCGCCCGGGCCACGCGGCTCACGG
>Ga0325401_1006464_pt1 | contig 11327 bp, 3 predicted proteins | sample PopdelMetagenome_FD_205666 | JGI IMG/M metagenome (GOLD analysis project Ga0325401, IMG submission 205666) | Populus deltoides microbial communities from Bellville, Georgia, United States - Xylem-PdKOR-R2 | ecosystem: Host-associated > Plants > Phyllosphere > Stem > Wood/Secondary xylem | place...
TGTTGGCTTGAGTTTTTGGGAGATAATCTGCAGGGCTTTCAGAGCAACAAGAACTACAAGGTGGTGTGAAGTTTGTTTTGGTAAGAGGAGACGATGAAGAATCAATTTTCCTTTAATTAAGTATTTAAATAAGTTAATTAATCCTATTAAAAATTTAATTAAATTTTTAAACTTAATTAATTCTTTTAATTTTAATTTTAGTCAAATATAGATTTCAATCTTAATTTTCTTTTTATTAAATCTTTCTTCATCCTATCTTATCAAAATATCTCAATCTAACTATTTTTTTAGCTTTTTAACATAATATAACTCAAAAGCTTATCTTTTCATTTCCTGAAAATATTTTTAGATTTTAAATTTTAAATTTTTTATATTTTTAAATAAAAAAATAAAATATTTTTTATATAACAATTTTAGGATTTTAAAATTGAGTTATGACAACTAAGATCCATTTGTCATTATCAATTTTACTAAGAACAAAGTCTTTTTAATATTTTTATTACATATTTGAATGATTTAACTACCTTTTAAAGCATAATTAATTGAATTGTATATATTGCTAGGGCTTATTTGCTTTTCCTATTTTTTAAAACAACAAAATGATGTATTTACCCATTGGATTAAATTTTTTTTGAAGTAATGGTTAAGTGTTTTGGTTATTTTATATATATATTTTTTTGTTATTAGTAGTTTTGGTAAGGGATGATTTGGTCTTTTTCTTGATAAAAATATATTATTTATGGAAAAAGATGGTTAGTGCGTAACGCTTCAATCAGTGATTATCAGGTGCGTGTTCATAAATGAGAAATAGTTAGGCTCCAGTGGACTTTCCTCTCTTTCTCTCTCTTCTCTTTGAAAAACTGCAAGGGTGTCCTTCCATTTGTTTTTTATATTTAATTTAGTCTATATTCTTTTGATTTCTATTTGTTTTGTTGTTTATTTTTTGCTGATTTTTTTTCTTCAATTTCATCCCTCAATATTTAGTTTAATTAGATTTTTATATAAAACTTGGTCCTCATTTTTTTTATTGTTATTTGCTTCTTTTTTTTATCATTTTCATAATTGATTTTTTCTTTTAATTTCATACATAAACATTTGATTTTAGTTTTTATATCCAATCCAATCCCCAACTTTTTATCTTTTATTTTATTTTATTTTATTTAGTTTCATCTCTCGATATTTTATTAATTTATAATTTCTTTTCGTTGATTTTAAGAATTTATTTTCTATGAGGCTAGTCTAGGACTCATGACTAGAGATACCAGTTCGGAGATTAATATGGTTTCACTTTAGTCTTTTTTTTTGTCCTGTTTTAGAATAAATTTTTTTCCAATTTTATCTTTTAGCATTTAATTGAGAATTGGTCTTGAAGCTTTTTTTTTACCTTTTTTTTCCATAAGTTTAACGGTTTATCCCGTGTTTACTCAAATCTTCTCTTTTTCATTGCTTTTTTTTAATTGTATTTTTTTTTTGTTTTTGACCTTCGATGTTCTTTTTATTGATATTTTCATTTTTTTTCATTACTTTTTATTTTTTTTTAATTTTATCCCTTTATCTACTTGGATTTATTTTTTTAAAGAAAATAATATTATTTAATTAGATATATCATAGGTAGGACAGAAGACTGGATGCGTGTGGTTCAAGGGCAGAGAATTAGGTACACCATCCTTTCTTTTTTTTTTTCCTTTTTGACTCATTTATCAATCTCACACACTCGAGACCTTTCTCGTAGCAAATCCACCTCACGTCTAAACTGTTTTTTATTTTTAAAAAATATCGAATAAATATTTTTAATATTTTTTTTATAACTTTTACAATACAATTTTTTTAAAAAAAAACATTATTTTAATTACAAAATATTTTTATAAAAAATAATTTGCACCTCGTCACTAAATTAACATCCCACACATAATGCACTACCTACCTAACCTAAGCATTTTTTGTGGTCTTCATTTCCTCCATTGAAGCTCCTTTACTCATATTCTTGCTCTAAAGACACCATCACTAGACTTCCTCACTTCATGCCACGCATTTATCTCACGCCAACAACTCTATAATTAAGTGGTACAAGACATAAGCTGATCACATTTCAGATCATATTACATTGATATTTTACAAGGAATTGATCGACTAATATCTCAAAGGAAAAATAAAGGAAAGACAACGAAAGAAGGAAAGAAAAACATTAATCTAGCTGTGATACAAAGCCTAATCGAACAAGTTGATTCAATTCAATTGCCATGGAGAATGACCATTGATCCTTGGGCTTTTTCTTCATAGCTCTAGCACGACAACTGTCCAATATCAGAATACCATTTGGAAGTGTTAGTAAATTTGAGGGGGCCGGGGTGTCAAGAAGGGATAGACTAGAGGGAGATGTTCTTACACTCGGAGTCTGTTGTGATCCAATTTCCTTTCCTGTCATGAACAGGAGTGGAACTCAGTGAAAGCATGTTGAGGTCCATATTCTTGGAAGAAGCCTTTGAAATGCCTGAGTGGGCAGAGGAAGTGGTTGAGCACCTTTCAACATCCCATCTAAAACTGATTTTGGGAGACTCGATGCTGAGTTCTTCATCATCTGGTACTGATTTAAGGGTTGCTCGGCTTCTAAGCTGTAGAACCTGAAATATCACAGAAAGAGATCATTTAAACAAGCTGGTATTGGCAGCTCGATTTTACAGTCTTGAGAGCAGTATTGTAAAATCCGTATCATGCAGCACTACCTGCTTAAACCCTTGTTTTAATATGGCCAGAGAATGATACTGCATGCACTTAATGAACTCAAACGTCCAAACATGCCGAGAGGAGAAATTTTAAATTTTCCGGTTCAGGGAGAAGATTAATGACTCAAAAATGTTAAAAAATTTACCTTCCGGCCGATATACTTTCCTGCTTTCTCCGATTTTGCAGCGGCAGCCCATCTCAATAGTTCCTTCATTCTCGATATGGCTTTGGCTTTATCTCCTTTAACCTTGTCTTTCTTCTCCAACGTGCTACATTTTTCATTTGTGCTGGCTGAGGACGACAATGTCGTGTCACTTACTGGTAAAACTTTATTACCAGCATGAGCAGCTGGATCCACTTTGTTACTCGTGACTTGTCCTCGTGCAGCAGTCTCTTCTTGCTTCATCTTCCTAGAGCGTATGCAATGCTGCTGTCTAGTACTGTTGTAGCTATTAATCCTTTTCAGATCAAGTGTGCTGTAGAAGCAAGCTTTTGCAACATCTTTTCTGCATAAAAATGCAAATGGCCAGGAATATTTGAAACCAAATTTATCAGTACTTTCTCTGACCCTTTCTGATCTTCGATGATTCCCACTATCCTTCAACAAAATTATCTCTCTCCCTTTAGCTGCATACAACGAAATTTGTAAGGAAAAGAGCTATGCATATTTAATAAACTGATACTAATGTGCAAAATCTTTAAGAACTAGGTACTATATATGTACTGATAGTATTTCTCACCATTACTGTTGTTTTTTGTGGCAGGGATGGATGCATGTTCTCTTGCTTGTTCATGTGTTACCCTGAAGAGCTTGTGGAATGTCTGCTAGATTCATTCAAGAGTGAACATAAGCTTTGATGTGAACTCTACACATCTCATTATATGATATTAATGTCAGGTTCAACAAAGCTAACCTGCATGTTGTGCTTGATATTTTTTATACCCTTACTTATATAGGAACATGCCTCTGTGTGTGCTTGAGTGAGCTGAAGATTCCTGTCTGCAATAAAATAAGCCTTTTTGAGAAGATGAAGACAAAGAAATTAGGGAAATGGATCTAAAAGAGATAGTGAGACAACTAAGCAGTGAGTGGTGGAAGGTTGGCATGTGATTCCCTGTAACATGGAAACTGTTTATAAAGATGATCATGTGGTGGGTGTTAAGGAAAGATTTGAGTTAATGAAGAACCATGTTTAGCCACGTGGCATTTCTCTTGCCGAACACTTGTAGATCTGCATTTCATCGATCAAGGTGGACCCTTTGATTGGCACCACTATTCAATATGTCAAATATGCGACATGCTTATAATATCTAGGGTTTGGCTAGAGTTAAGTTAATGAAAAAAACTCATTTTTTGTATTAAAAAAAACTTTGTCCGAGTATTAACCTGCCATGATTAGAGGCTGCTAGCTGCAAAAATCTGCTAAAGTAGTAATTTTAAGACTTATATCTTGATTGTTGTTGATTTATTTAAAATTATTTTTTTATATTTTTAAATCGTTTTGATGTATGAATATAAAAATAATTTTTTAAAAATAAAAAAATAATTATTTTAATATATTTTTAATCAAAAATTACTTTACAAAACAACTATATTTCATACTTGTAAATCATCATTGATTTCAACAAGTTAATTAAGTTGGGAAAAGAATATGCTTGGTGCAATCTAGTGGCGTTAATGGGTTTCAGTCAATCATTTTGCCACGAGGACTAGTCAATTGTTCATGATAATTAATAATTAATTAAGAATCGGTGATGCATTGAATATTTTAGATGCTGTACATCTCTACTCTCCTCTTCAGTGAACAAAGACTAATTATTCTGCCACTCAATGCTCAAGATGCATAAAAAAATGGCTCCAATTATACATTTTAAGGAGGCACAGAGAGTTTCCATGACGATATGACCATGTGTGGCTTGAGAGCAGAGTGCAAGCTAAGGCTTTTAGCTTGAACAGCAAAGACTGGAAAAAATAAAACACAAATATCCAGCAAAGTATGTTGCTAGCTAGAACTCCTCGCTCGAGCCAGCAAAGACATATTGGGCCAGCTTTACCAACACCATTTCGACTAAACAAAGAGTTTATCATATTATTAATTGACTCTTTGTTATACAAATACTGATACACAGAAGAGCATGTGAAGAGGAAGATGCTCTCATTGTTAAGAAATGAGAAATTCTGCAGTAACGTAGTGTCTCGATACGTTTAAGATAATAATAAAACGCATCCCTAACTACCATGAACACTGGCCATATATGCTGGGCAAGCATGGAGCCGAGCAAGACACATGCTCCGATAGTTCTTATTTAAGATGTCCACTGGTTGTTTTGTCCTGTCGACTGTGTTAGAGCTTTCTCGTACATTTCCTTCTGACCCACCGGCAATGATGGGAACCCAGGTGACTGACGTGTAACCCCTCCCTTCCACTGTATTTGATGATGACGTGTCGTTATCCCGACGGTTTAATATCTGTGTCCCAGAGAGAATGGAGGAAGGTGTCCCCGTCAAGGGAATAAGGCCAAGATAGTGAAGGGTGGGTGGTCTGTGATAAATTTCTCGAGGCCACTGTTTCCTACTTCCGACTCCATTTTTGGATGCTATTGTAGCCCTCGCACGTCCGTATGGCGTCATTCTTTTCTCTAGTGGAGTGCTTGTCGACAGTATCTTCATCGGTTTCGTTAGTTTGTGCTGTATATCACAAAAAAAACAATATATATTTTTTTGTTTTTTATTCGATGTACTGTACAAACAAACAAGCTCCCAATACTTTAAGTTTTTTTTGCACTTAATTGAAAATTGTATGTTCTATATTATTTTATGTTTAATTTTTATCAAATAAATAGGGATAATGAGATTTGAATTCGAGATCATTTGATCATCAAGACTATGATACCATGTCAAATAATCATCTCAATCCAATAGTTTAAACTGTTAGGTGAGATAACATGATATAATTTATATTATTCTCTAACAAGGTTTGTTGTGTTCATATTTTCAATGTAAAAAGATTTCATTCATTGCTAATTTTCTCCTAATAAAAAATTAAATTATGTCGAGGTTGATTTGATACAATCTGATTAGTTTATTAAATTTAAATACAATTTAAATGATTAGTAAAAATATAATTTAACTAAAAAAATTAAAATAACATCTTTTTTATTAAATATGTGATGACAATTTGCTGGATCAACCATTGCAGTCAAGATTAACCTTTCAAATTCACGACCCAAGACATATAATAATGATAGTCTCATGTAAAATAAATTAAAATAAGTTATAAAGTTCAATTCTAAATTATCTCAATGATGAAAGATAATTTTTTTAAAATAATTAAAAAAAAAGAAGAAGAGTCAACAGGAGTTAATTAACTTGCTAAAGTACTCACGAACCAAGTCATGAGACCAAGATAACCCTATAAAAATAATCTAAATAAATTATAAAGCCTTATTTCCAATAAATTTAATGTTGAGTGATGAAATTGAAAAAAATAAGTTCAATTAAAAAAACACAAAAAATAACCTGAGTCAACTGAGGTTAACCCATCAAACTCATGACGTAGATCGATCATGAGATCAAGATAACCTCATAGAAAATAAACAAAAAAATAGCGCTAGTCAACTCGGATTATAACTTGATAACCCACAATCTAGATCCTGAGACTAAAATAACATCATAGAAAACAAATTAAATTAAATCATAAAGTTCAATTCTTAATCAACCCATTGTTGAAGAATGAAATTGAAAAAAATAATCTAAAAAATAAACACAATAAAACGATCTAATTCAAATCAAGTTAACTTATAAAACCTATGATCTAGATTCTAGGATAACCTATAAAGTTTAATTTCTAATCAAATTAATATTGAAGAATAAATCAAAAAATACTAATTAAAAAATAAAAAAAAATCAAGTAAATTATGTTAACATGTCAAACCCTGTTAACATGTCAAATCCACAACACTAGCCATGAGACTGAAATAACCACATAGAAAGTAAACAACAATACATCAAGAAGCCCAATTTTTAATAAACCAAATATTGAAGGATGAAATAAAAATAAAAAACATAAAAAAATTTTAAAAAAATTATTGCAGTAAATAGTGTTTTGTAATGTGATGAATAGTAAAAACACCACCTCACAACCATAAAGTTCAATCTTCAATAAATTAAATGTTGAAAAATTAAATAAAAATAAAAACATAGATTAAAAAAAACAAAGGCAAAAAAAATATTCTTACAATAAATAGTATTTTATGAGGTGGTGCAAAGTAAAACCACCACCTTTTTTAATTTTTTTTTTTCTATAACAACAACAACAACAACAACAATATATAATGTATTTGATCTCAAACTTCTTTACTAAAAAAAATAAATGGTTACACAATTGTTAGGTAACATTTAGTATTGTCTCGAAACATAAAAAATAAAGATAACAAGATGAAATATAAGATGAAAATAGAGTTGTGTTTGGTAACAGTGTACAAGATAAAATAAATATTTTTATATTCTGCTTAATTGATGAAGGACAAAACATAACAAAATACAAAAAAATATAAGTTATACTTTTAATATGTATATATTACTATCAAACTTGAAATAAATTATTAATTATTTTTATTTTTAATATAAAGTTAGAAGAAATATTATTTATCTAATAAATTGTAATTTACTTTGGTTAATCCATTTTTTCATTGATATAAATGAAGAAATATTTACAATCTACTTTAAATGGTTAATTTTCTTCAATATTTATATAATGAAATCATAAAAAAAAATTTAAAAAACAAAATAATTTTTAAAAACAACTACAACTACCTTCTCAATAATTAATCTCAGAGCAGAGCAGAATACAGATTCCAATATGTGACGATGACTTTTATAGAATGTGAACCAGTAATACCTCCTCTTCTCAGCTTCAAGGGTATTTTTAGAAATTAAATCTTACATGGCCCTACTGTCTCACTTTCTTTTTTAATGCTCATAAATTAACTCTAATTTGGTTTCAGAGGTGAAGATAAAAATAAGTTTTTGCTCTTGTCACTACTTGTAGTAGTCTATGTCCCTTCTATCCTATAACAAGAACACAGAAATCAAACATTATCTAGGTAGTTTCACTAGGCTATAAATGCAGACGAAAGCATTAAGGATAAAATCAATATAAAAACACAATAATTTTAATGAGAAAAAAATTGTAGATATAAATTTTAAATTCATAATTTATTTATCTAAAAAAAACTAATAAAGTCCATCCTTTAGAGATTTATAAAACCTCTAAATAGTGTAAAAAACTCTATATTTATTAGAAAACAACTAGAAATCCAAAACCATCATGGAAATTAAAACAAAAATTTGAATTAAACAATATATAAAAAAACCTAGGTAAAATAACAAAATTAATCCAAACAGTACCATCTAGAACAAGATTCTAATTTCAAGAGATCCAACGGTCGAATAAGCAATGCAATATCTTCTTATAAGAAAATTTTCTGTAGAATCAATAGGAAAAAAATGATCATGATCCAATGGTCAGATTTCTTGATATTTTTGTTTTAAGAAGCTAACTCAGTTTAACATAACTAGATCTTTTTTAGGTTTAAACCTATCTCAATAGCTCGTAAAAACATTTGTTATACCATTTATATAATCTATCTGTATCAAATTTTCATTTAGTTATTTTAAATCTTTACTCAAATACTTAGAAAGTTTAATTTTTACAAGTACGACTACATTAATTTTATGTTGTACAGTGAGCTAGTTGCTATTATAAATATAATTTGTGTTAGAAAATGTTAGTGTATATATATATATATATATATATCTGTGTGTGTGTGTGAAATAAACCAAACCAGCATGAATATCGATCATTCTTTCTGGCATAGTTGTAAGATTTAATTCAGAGCAGTTTTTTATTTAAAAAATAAAATAATATCATTTTAATAAAAAAAACTAATTAAAAAAAAACTGGAGCAAAGTTTATAAATACGTTCTTCCGAGAGAGAAAAATGATAGACAAGTCATCTTTAAAGTCCGTTTGATTTTACATTTTAAAAGTGTTTTAAAAAATATTAATTTTTTTTATTTCAAACTAAATTGTTTTTAGATTGTTTTGAAATATTAATTAAAAAAATATTATTTTAATATAATTTTAAAAACAGCAGATATTATAATATCAATCATGGTCTTGAAAGTTGAAAGGAGAAGATTGTCATCTAATGATGCACGTTGGGTAGATGATGCAGTGGAAGTGAATCCTAACATCTTTAATTATGCTAAAATATAGTAGTGGAATCAAATCAAACAAACCCAACATAATTAACAACTTAAAAAACAAGCATGCCCTCCTCCCTCACTAGTTTTTCCACCCGCACCATAAGAAACTCGGAATCCAAAACAAGCCATTAAAGTGAAATTTATATCAAATTACAGAAGAATTATCCCTTCTTTTTTTCATTGTACTTATGTTTTCCTGCTCAATCTATTTCCCGTATGATCGTGTCGGCTAACTTGTTGGAGCAAGCTTAATTTAATATCATTTTTTTTTTACTGATATATCCGCAATGAAGCAATTAGGAGTGATTATTTTCGGTTCGGTTCGGTTTGGTTTTTTGAAAAAAAACCAGTTTTTTCCAGTTTGGCTCGGTTTTTTTCCGGTTTGGCTCGGTTTTTTTTGTTTTTTTCAGTTTGGATTCTGTTCGGTTTTTTCACTTTCAGACTTATAAAACTGAAACCGAACCAACTAGTTTTTTCAAAATTTTAATCGGTTTAATCAGTTTTTTTCTCGGTTCGGTTTTTTCAGTTATTTTTTTTCTGGTTTTCTCGGTTTTTTTTGCTCATCCCTGTAAGCAATAACTAAGAGCTTCCAATAATTGAGAGGGAAAAATTGCAGCATGGTTATGGAGATCAAGCTAGAAAACAAGAACTAAAGATCAACTAACAAGAATGTAAACTTCTTTATTGAATTGAAAACAGGTTCTACAAAATTGAAAAAGAATTGTTCGTTCATAGAGAAATCCAGGAGGAAAGATTACACAATATGCTAGACAGCCTCCTCTGCTAATTTGTTCCCTTCTTATTCCTTATTCACAATTATCGGCAACTTCATCCCTTTTGGATTGAATTCAATTCAACTGTTTGTACTTGCAGAGATCAACTTTCCAATAATTAATAAAAAAAAATTATTCAATAATATAGGCTTGAGTTTAATTTCCCAATCAAAATTTGATAGGTTGGATTATTTTTCACAAGTGTTCGACCATATACTTATGTGAATCGTGTCTTGAATTTGGTGTTCTTGGTTCCATGGCGGAGTTTGTATTTGATATTGTAGTGTAAAGTATATTTTTATTTAAAAATATATTAAATTATTTTTTAAAATTTATTTTTTATTTTTGATATTAACACATGAAAATTATTAAAAAATATTAATTTAATATTTTTTTCATACGAAACGTAAGTTCAACTTCTAGCGTGTTTGGCAGTGTAGTTGCGGGTGTTTTTCAAATAACTTTTCATGCCAAAATGCATGTAAATGATTTTTTTTATTTTTAAAAAATTATTTTTGATATTAGCACATTAAAACGATCCAAAACATACAAATCATATTAAATTTTAATAAAAAAATAAAATTTAAAACTTTTAAAAACACAACCATAATCATGTTCTCGAATATATCAAAGTGTTCGCTCCCTCCAATTCAAAGTACTATCACTGCTATTTGTTTCCATGGTTAAGTAGCGCTTAAAAACAAAAGATATTTTTTTTAATTAATATTTTTATGTTTTAAAATTATTTTGATATTTAAGTATAAAAATAAAAAAAATATTATTTTAATATATTTTTAAATAAAAATATTTTAAAAAATAATTATTACCATAACATAACACCGTACCAAAACCATATTTGATATAAGAGATTTAACAAACAAGCATTGACAAATCATGCCTAGCACTCAAGTTAATAATTAAAGATATAGAGTCACAAATCGTACTATTTTTTTTATATGATCATCAAAAATTTCATAAAATAATAAATTGAAAAGGCATGCTTATGAAAAAAATTATACATTTACTCCATCAAGTGTCTCTCATCAATAAGTTTATATGTTTTATTTATTTTTTGCTTTCATCGAATATTATTGTACCTTTTGATTTAAAAAACCCAAATGATCACGATCATATTTGCTAATTAATTTGTTATAAAAAAAATAATCAATTTTTTTATTTTAATTTTTAAAATTCAATATAATTTTTTATTAATCTTGATCACAAGTGATAATCTAAAAACACGGTACATGTTATGAAAACACATGATTTTTTTTTAAATGAATGGAAGAACAAAAACCTGATAGAAGGGTATATTTTTAATCAGAAAGTAGTCTATGATACTCAAATAAAAAAATAAAGTTTAGGAGTTAAATTCTATTTAATTATTATTTGAAAAATAAAATAGATAATTATAAAATAGATCTTTTCATGGAAAAAAAAAAAACCTAATTGACTAATATTTTGTCTGTAGTTGCCAGAAACCAGAAGACTAACAGGTGAAAAAGACAAGAAACCATCATAAGCTTGATGGGGCAAATGGAAACAAACAAACAACAGTA
>Ga0325401_1006466_pt1 | contig 11326 bp, 5 predicted proteins | sample PopdelMetagenome_FD_205666 | JGI IMG/M metagenome (GOLD analysis project Ga0325401, IMG submission 205666) | Populus deltoides microbial communities from Bellville, Georgia, United States - Xylem-PdKOR-R2 | ecosystem: Host-associated > Plants > Phyllosphere > Stem > Wood/Secondary xylem | place...
GGAAACGAGACACACGAAACTCAGCCGTTTAATTGGAATGAAAATCTTTTGGCAGTGCAAGTTGAGAAAATATTGAAGAAAAGAGAAGGGAGGAAGCCGAAGGGTCTCTTTGGTATTGTAGTTGTTTACATGGTTGTAATTTAAAAAAAAAATTTATAAAAAAAAATTTTTAGTTGAGATTTGTTTAATAAATTTAATTATTTGGTTAAAATTGTAATTAAAATTAAAATTAAATAAAAAATAGTTTTATATTTTTAGTTAATATAATTTTATATTGAGGTTTGATTATGAAATAATTTAAAATGAAACACACACACACACACACATATATATATATATATATGTATGTATGTATGTATGATTGCAAATATTATAGATTTATAATTATAATTACATAACGAAATGAATAATCCTTATATTTTGTGTTTTTTTCATTTTCCTATCAGACTATTTGCAATTCAATTGCATACAAAATCCATATATGAAGGCCTCTGTGATTCTTGACAATCTGAGCGAGCTACAATATCTAGTAAAAAACCATTCAAAATAAAAGTGGGATTATGATCATATTCAGTAAAAACCACATCATCTTGCAATCTCCTTTTAGTATAGTCATGTAGTGTCATTGATGCAACAGCAATCTCAACTTGCGTTTTATATGGATAAGCAGACACATCTTACAAAATTCTCCACCTTTGTTTCCATATTTCAAAAGAACACCCAACCATGTTACATGGTGATGAGTGTACACGATTAAACACTTCTTCTCGACCACTTGGTTATCCACGACGCCTAAAATCTTGTAAGTGATACCTCTCGCCTTTATAAGAACCTAAATACTCATATTCACTGGGATATCTAGCATCAGCCAAATGGTATTTACCTGTAAATAAGAACAACATGCTAATTTTTTTCAGTAACTAAAAAAGAATGCTATATAACTTAAATTATTAGCTCTTCAATTTATATCAAATCACAATCTCTCGGTGGTTTTGAAAAATTTATACTACTATTGTCAATAGCCTCAAGAAAAATACGTGTATTGTGTGCGATGTCTTCCAATCCTGCTCACACAAACATGAACTATATGTCGAAACTACAAGCAACCATGATGTTTTATGTTGGTGCACCTTTTCTTTCAGTAAATAGTTGATTATCAGATGATCTGCAAACACGAACATGTATGCCATCAATTGTACCAACACAATTCCACAGAAAAAATAATATAAGTAATTAGAAACATTAATAAAATAATTGATATTCATTCAAACAACATAAAAAAATAGTTATTACCTTGAAATGTGGCATTTGGATTCATTGCAATTTCTATTGGGGTGTTGGTAAATTATGAATATACTGGTTTTATGATTTCTACAACAAACAAACATAATGATTTAATAACTTATTTTATATATCTACTAACAATTTCACCTGAATATTGAAATTTCTCCTGCACCTCCTTACTTGACCCCCCCTTACTGCTATTATATATAAAAACATTGCCACATTTGCAATAACGTTAATTATTCTTGAAGGTTTTAAGTCATAATATGTTTCTAAATCATTGCACATACTCAACAAAGTGGTTGTGTCTATCCTAAGCATGTTAACACATCGTTTTCCAATGATCTCATAAAACTTCATTTAATCAACTCATCCATGTATTGTATGAAACCATACATGGTTCTTTATGCATATAATTAATACAATACATGTTTATAGCTCCAGCCGTACATTTAATTACTTTATTCATATCAATTTGTCTCCTTGAAAAAAAAATCACGAACATCATCACTGTCATCATCATCATCATTACTGACATCGTCGTTTCCATCATCGTCATCTCCAGCATAAAAAACTGAGGCGCCACTACCTTCACAACTAGGATAATTAATGTGGTCTACAACGTGGTTCATTGTATTATCATAATCATCATCAAAATCTTCGTTAAATATGGCATTAAAGCGAGGATCGTTCATAACTTCAATTACATGTAAATAAAAAAAATTGATAGGTTGTTAATAAAACACCATAAATATAATTAAAATTATTCTGTAGAAAAAAAAACAATCAAAGGCTTGGAAAGAATAATTTTCTCACAAAATTGTCAAGACCACAAAGGTGTTTCACTTACTTGTAATAAATACAGTTGAGATGTTTATTTTGAAGATAATTATTTTATTGGAATACATGATATAAGCACCCCTCTTATATAAAAAAAAGTAAATGATGCCTTGCATAAAGAATTTAAATTTGTTTGTCGACATTGTTGAAATAAGCTTATCTACGTATCTTTTATACATATTTTGCTTTCAATATAATTGTTTGCACAAGTTTTAACATGTACGAGTTGAAAATTTTAAATATTGATGTACTTTTATATTGAATATCTTATTACTTTCACGTGGTTTCTGACAAATTATTGTTTTGTCTCTATTATTCAAGATTCTTTATCCCTATATTTCTGAAATTTTTACTTGCATGTCCAGTTACCTGCTAAAATTCATAAACCAAGGTTCAACCTCAGTTTATAGTGGGTCTCGCATACATAAAAAATATGGTTTATATCTAACCAAATATTATAAAATTATATTTTAACATAACTTCACTCGCAACCGCAACCGCAACCGCAACGCTAAACACCTTCTTCATTTGTTTATTTTTTCCAAATGATCCTCCATCACATTCTAACTTACTAGATTTTTCATGAAGTAAAAAAAAAACTTGTATTGTGCTTCAAACTATGCCTAGTCGTGTTTCTATAGCCTTTAAAATATGAGGATTGTCAAAGTTATTAAATTCAACATGATCTCTCATGTTAAACATTTAAAGGGTTAATTAATAAATAAAATAATATTATTAAAAAAATTAAACTAGGTGTTGATAGAATGATCTAAATTTAATCGGATCAATTATCACTTATTTTAACTTAACTTGTACTGTAATTTATGTTAACCCATCAAGCCAAGCAATGCCAAACCAATCCAATTATTCATTAAATAAATTTTGTGTACCATGTTAGTTTGTCATGGTTATAATTTTGGGTGTGAAATTGTGAGATAAAAGACGAAGAAACCTTGTGAGTAAATAGTGTTTTAAAAGTAGAAATACGGGCACATAGAGAGTCAAAGGGGGAAACAAGGACAGTTTCTGACGAGTTTTCAGGCAGCTACTGCGCCACACTTACAATAGTTGGACGGGGAAGAAAGGATAGTGATCATGTAGTCGATTTTCTAATGCCTATCATGAAGAACACGACACAAAGTCTAAAAATAATTGACCTACTCGAACAAAGAATTGAAGTCGAGGCATTAAAAATATTTAATAAAAATTTTAGAAACTTAATATGCATATCTTTTCTTTTTTCGACTTAAGCCCGCGTTTTTTCTATGATAGTATGATGTAAGATAAAACAGAATGCCCGAGCATGACGACATCTAGACACGAATCCTGATCATTGAAACTCTGTCTTCGCAAGTCCCTTGCCTTGAGATCGAAGAACCAAGGGGCATGTATATTGCACGGGCTACTTGCTGGTTTCTCGAGCTAGTTCAAGGATTCTCCTCCCAGGAATAGTACTGTCCTTTTATCTTGCACGCGCCGAGATACATCTCTTTTTGTTTTTTAATTAACAGGATTTGCGCCTGCTTTGGGAATTTTAAATGTTATAAAGCCGGAATCAGCGGTGTCGACTTGATACCTCACCAGGGCCACTGAAAAAACCGCTTTTTTCTTATTTAATTTTTTTTTTGAGGGTATTTATTTATTTTTTAAAGTATTTAAAAATATATATTTTTTAATAACAATACATCAAAATAATATAAAAACATTAAAATTTCATTTAATTAAAATTCATTTGTAAACAGTGCTATCATAAAAAAAATGCAAAAGTAAATAAGAAATCCTTTAATTTGCTACGTTAATCTCTCTACAAATATATTTTTTTAAAATTTGAGGAAATCCCAACATTTATAAAATATATTTTACAAGTCCAGATAAATAAGTAAGTTTAACTGTCCTAAATTCTTATAAAAATTACAGACTTCAACTCTCTTCAAATTAATGTTTTCACATATAACACAAAATCCATCTCATAAGCCCCTTTTTTATTTTTTAATTATGATTATTTATGTGATGATTACTAAAAATTTATATAGTTATTAATTTTAAAACCTATAATATTACTCAAGATACGGATAAATTAGGCCGGCAGCTGTCCTCTATCAGAGGAAGGTATCAGATGGAAACTGACAGCCAAACATATTAGTGGTTTAAGGACATGTTTATCTTAAAATGGGTTTTTTCTCAGATTATGAAATAAAAAATTCTGGGACCAATACTTAATTAACATGTTATTGTCACGTGTCAAGTAAATCTGCTATAGAAAGTTAATTCTAATCTGCAACCCATCAACCCAGACTGAGTTTATATCTGTGCTCATGATCAATATCCAATGAACAGGTTAATGGCGGATCCATCGTGCGAAGTGTGGACTCGAACATCCATGACTCTGTCATCACATGGGCAGCCTCCGTCGATGCCATCCAGTATACACAGTTCGAGGAACTGTCCCATGACACTCTGGATTATCGGGCCTGTTGGGTATCTTTCCTCGAACAAAACCTCCAAATAAATCCACTGTAGCTATTGTCTTCTGGGTCTCTGTTCTTGGAAGCCCATCCACAGCCTTTCTTTTGCTTCTCAATATTATTTTATCATGGTTTTTTTTTATCGGATCACTGGTTTTTTATGGTTAATATCACACGTCCCATTCCGAAAGTACATCAACCAATCTTTTCTTTTAATCTTTTGCTAAAAATTGCTGTCCAGGAAGTTTTTGTGAGACAAACAATTTAAGCTGGACTTTCAATCTACTCCTCACCTTCGAAAGTATAAGCTTAGAAAACTCTAATACTGAGATTTTAAAGCACTGTAAGATTATGTTAGTTATGATTTTTTAAAATATTTTTTTATTTAAAAATATATTAAAATAATATATTTTTAAAAAATTTAGCATAAGCACGTTAAAGCGATATAAAAATATAGAAAAATAACTTTTTTATAAAATATTGTTTGGAATGTAATTCCAAACGCGGTGCTAGAGTGAAAGTTTATCTATTTAAAATAATAATAAAAATTAACTAAGTAAAAATTTAATTTTAATAAGTAAAGTTATTAAACACCGAATATATAAAATTGAATATTTTAAATTATATTTTTAGTCATTGTTGATAATTTTTTTATTTATTAACACATATGGTTCTTGATATATTTAGTTAGATGTAAGTATATATATATTTTATTTACAATTAAATTTTTTTTATAAAAAAACATATTAAAAAGTCCTGTATATTTAATTTATTTTTTATTAAAAAAAGAAATATTCAACCCCGTGATGGAATCCAGGTTAAAAAAGCAAGTCTTTGCTAGAATTTCCTGCGTAGGAGAAAGGTTTTGCGAGACAAACGATTTAAGCTGGACTTTCAACCTATGCTTGACCTTCGAACGTGTAAGCTTAGAAAATGACTAGATCGAGATCATGAAGTGAAAGTCTATCTGTTTAAAGAGTATAATTCCTTTGTTCACAAGGGAGACGGTGATGTGAGTTTCAACGAGTTTAATCACTTGCTTGTGTTTTTCTTGGTGGTTTATTCATTTACTTTAAGCTGACATTTTACAACTTGGCAGTTTTCTCTACCTTTTTTTAAATAAAATATTTTTAATTTAGTTCATGTTTCAAGGATAAAATATTAGTAAATTACAAGAATAGGATACACGAGAGAGAGTTTATTGATGAATTAAATCTTGAGGTTATTTCTTGTACTATGCATGTTTATATACAAAAATTTTATTTATTTATTTTTTTATTAATATAGATGTCCATGCCAGCTTCAGCTAATCCTACGAGTCTTGAAATTAACAACCATATAAGTTTTCAGTGGCTATCATATTAAAAATTACAGGGCTCGAACTTGAAATCACAAGGAAAATAAATCTCTTAATCCCAAGTTTTTACACTACTTACTAAATAGTTTTTATTTATTTTATTCTTGTACAATATATTAGTGACAATTGTTGATTTTAAACGAGTGACTTATTTTTATGGTGACATTTGTTATTTATTCCTTTTTTTTTTTCCTATCCAAGAAATAAAGCACACACCAGCTCTTCAAAATAATAAAAAACAAAAATAAATTCAATCCAATCTTAAATTTTCTTACTCTTGTCATAGCTAAGGATAACCCGAACCAAATTGTGTCTAGAGCTAAATCCAGCAAACATACTCCCCAGTCACAGACACAAACACAAACTTGACTGCACCCTTTACCAACCAAAACCATACCAAACATGTAATATGTATATTATTTCTGGGTTAGCGCTTCTCTCTCTTGTCAGGATAATCTTTTGGTAAGGAATTTTGTTTTTACACCAATTTTGTGAGACTTTCAGTAATAATCCCCTTTTCCTTTTTTTTTTTTTTGCCTAATGTGAAAGTGCATTTTTTAAGTGTTTTTTTTGTCTAAAAAAACATTAATTTCTCTCACTAATCCTCTATACAACTTCATGGCTGGTGTGTTGGCGGTAGAGATTGAAGAAGCGGAGGAGGGATGGGCGACTAGGCAATATGGTTGGCGCGTGGTGAGGGAGAGGGAGGGGTGATGGGCGCAATTTTGGTGCCCCTTGTCGACGAGGCCGAAAAGAAGGAAGGAAAGTGGTGAGTGGCGTGACGGCGAGGTCAGCAACCAACTATGGTTTGCGAGTTCTTGTATGTGATTTTGATATTATAATGTTTTTATTCATGTAAATATATAAAAATAATTTTTTTATTATTTTTTTAAAAATATTTTTAATATTAGCACATTAAAATAATATAAAAATATAAAATATAATTAATTTTTAAAAAAATATTTTTAGAAAAGACAAACCAACTCTAAATACAGAAGAATTTAAACTTTCCTTCTTTTCTATTATTCATTTGTATTTAACACAAATACAATACATTTAAAATTTTAAATGCATAGAAAAATTATAAGGTTAAGCTATCATAATTCAACAAGTATTCTAAAGATTCTAAATACAAATCTTTTTACATTAGGAAATCTTTTTCATAACTCAATTGGGAGGGTGTTTATCATAACCTCTGTAAATGTTTTTTAAAAGTATTATTGATTTTTTAAAAAATATTAAATTAATATTTTTTAAAAAAATTAATGATTTTGATAAACTAGTGTTAAAAATTATTTTAAAATAAAAAATTATTTAAAAAATATTATACAACAAGATAGTAAACTCACCTGATAAATCTCTATTATGCTTTAACCGTTCATAACTTAAGAGTATAATTTAGTTCTGTTTATTTTTATGTTTTAAAAGCGTTTTTGAAAAAAATTAAATTTTTTTTATTTCAAATTAATATGTTTTAGTGTTTTTAGATTATTTTGATTTGTTGATATAAAAAATAATTTTTAAAAAATAAAAAAATATTATTTTAATATATTTCTAAATAAAAAAATATTTTAAAAAACAATTACAATTACAATCAGAAGCATTTTTATAAATATACTGTGGAAGGATACAGTAAACATTTTCGACTTTTAATCCATTAAACAACACGGCAAATTCTATGCTCAGGAAAAAGAAAACAATGTGGACTTTCAGCGTTTTTACTTGATAGACACCACCACACTGGAACCCAGCACGAATAAAAATACTACAAGTAGGAGCCTGGCCTCCTATCGAATCAAGTTTAACAATGATCTAGAGTTCTAGACATCGAACATCGGTGTTTTACTGTCAATTGAATGATTGATGTTTAGCTGTCCGCTGAATATTTGGGCCTTAAAATGTACATCACGAGGTGACTGTAAATTTGGAAACAAGATCATGGGCTTGATCACGAGCCGCTGATTGGTAAATAGTAGTCCGTTCGTAATTTCAGTGGGTCCAATAAAACGTGAGCTTAATTGGGGAGTCAAAGGCCTGTGACTTATTTAAGCACCTGGGCTACAAAGCCTACTGTTGCACAAGAACCTTCCACCCGCAAATGGAGATTTTTCTGTAAAATGTTTGAAATTTAAGTGTAAACCCAGGAACTATCCACGCATAATCGGAGATTTGTAGCGGGGAAAGGCGCTGTACTGCTTTTCCACGATCTTAGAATCTATAATATCAAGCGACATACAAAGAAAACGGAAAGCACTTATTGGAAAAGTAGAAAGAAAAAAAAAAGAGTTAAAGACATGGAGAGGACAGGAGAAACGTTATCACATGTTAAAATGTTGCCACGTTTTGTTTATCAAGGGAAACATACTGTTTATTTTTATGTTTAGAAAGCAAAGTATTTTTTAAAAAAATATTTTTTTATATTTTTAAATTATTTTAATATGCTAATATTAAAATTAAAATTTATAAAATAAAAAAATATATTATTTTTTCAATATATTTTCAAATAAAAATCACCTTAAAAAATAACCGTCATTACAGTGCAAAACAAACTCGAAATATGTTTAAAGTTAACAAATACAAAAATAAATTGTATTTTTATCTCTTGTAGCTCGTTTAATATTATAATAGCAGTTGTTTTTCAAAATATTTTTTTAAAAAAATTATTTTTAATATTATTACATTACAACAGTATATAAAATATATATAAAAAATCATATTATTTTAAAAATATTTTTTAAATTAAAAAATAAAAAGAAAAGACGGGAACAATTATCCTGTGACTTGCGACGACGGACAGTGTGGCCTTCTTTGTCTAGAAGGCACGCACCAAAAGATGTGGACCTTCATGCAATGGGCCCCACATCTCTTACGATCACCAGTTCAAAGTAGCGTTCACGTGGCCACGTGGGATGATAGCAACAGGGTTTACCACATACTTATGATGGAGGTTAAGTATATCCTCTCTCCGTACCATACGTTACATATACGAACACCTTGCTAAATAATACAAAATACGTATAGGCGGTGGTATCTATACATGACCGGGGCGAGGCAGGGGCAAATGCGTGATGCAGAGGAGTGAGGTGAAGTGGCAAGTAGGGGATTTGATGTTTGGCATTGAGTTAGTGTGCTTTTTTAAAAAATATTTTTAGTTTTAAAATAATAAATTAATTAGTTTTAATGATTTTGAAATACTAATATAAATAATAATTTTTTTTTAATTTTATGTACTTTTAAATAAAATATAATTTAAAAAAGCACTCATCATTGCAGTCTAAATAGCCGTTTGGAAACGTGATTGGAGAGGTGTTTCCTTAATTTTTTTATTTAAAATTAATTATTTTATGTTTTTTAATTGTTTTGATATGATAATTTCAAAAATTATTTTTTAAAAAAATATATTTTTAAATGAAAAAATATTTTAAAAAGCAATAATTCTCGTACATGTATATTTGGTTTTACCTGCGCTAGCTTGCCTTCTATTGAGATATCATGCCTTTTCATGGGCTTAATTATGTAACAATTATTTTGCTTACATGACCCATATGGGTATAGTTTTTAGACCCGACTCAGTTTAAGACTTGGACTCTGGGTTTTGATTAGGTCATCTGGGTTAAATTTTTTTTAAAAAAATCAAAACAATGTCATTTTAGTTAAAATATAAAAGTCAACAAGTTGCAATCAAGTTTTTAACTGATCTTGCCGGGTCAATCAAATTGCTAGGTCATACCGGGTTGTTCCTTTCTCTATTTTTTTTAACCCAATCCAGTTTCAGTTTCAGGTTAGTCAAGTTTCAGATTTACCTACTAGACTAAACCGGGTTTTAAAACTATTCATACAAGAATTGACTACTATTCGTATGGGAGGAATTAACAGGAGGGGTGGGCGACAAATGGGGAAACAAGAGGGGCCTTCCTCGACTCGAATGTTAATTATTAGGATAATTTCACTATTAGTATATAGCTTCATATCTGTTTCTCAATCAGTATATAAACTTTATTTTTTTCAAGTAAGTGTTTTTTTTCTTCAGAATCTTTAGTTAAATACTCTCATTTTCCGTAAATATTTTGGTTATTTGATGATGAGTCATTTGCTTTTGAAACTTTGTTGGTGATCCAATTCTTATTTTATATTAATCTAGTAAATGGACTTTAATCTTTTTTTATTATAATACATTGAACATTTTTTTATTGTTTCAATCAATTCTACATTTTCTAAGGTTTTTTTAGTTTAAAAAACCCTATGAGATAACATTATTTTTAATAAATTAAAATGTTTAAATTTAGAATAAATTTTTTTAAAAAAATATTATACGTTATTTTAAGATATAAACTTCTTTTAATTAATGTACGATATTCATTTATATAAAGACTAAAAAATATTTTTTAATTAATTAAAACTAACAAATGCATCAAAATAATACTTATTTATTTTTAAAAAAATTATTTTTGATATCAATGCATCAAAATAATTTAAAAACATCAAAAAAATATTAATTTAAAATAAAAAAACAAAATAAAAATTTATTAAAAAATATTTTTAAAATATAAAAACAAACATAATTTAGATGTAAAATCACAGTCTGCCAAAGCAATTAATAGAGTTACTAGATTGAGATTAAAAAAAAATGAGTGTACTTGGATGAAGAAATGTGCTCAATTGAAAAAAATGAGTGAAATTGATACACTGATAATGAAATTATCCTTTAATTCTTCTTCTTCTCAATAAAAACCTGAAAATATCAACTTTATTCTCGAACAAATTTTTATATCAAATCTGTCCTTCAATAATTTTGAATTATGTTGGAATTTCTTAAGAAAAATATGGATTTCACTAAAAAAATTGACATCGTTTATAATAAAAGAGTTCAACGATCAAATATAAATAGAACAACATAACTGGGAATTTTTGAAACCTGAGCGCATAACTGGTAAAAAAAATTTATTTGAAATCAAAATCGAGACTGGGAATCATTTTTAAGGTTCATATTGGTCCACCTAACTCGATAGTATATGATCTTCTAATATCAACCCTGATATTTTCATAATGTTTTAATTGAGCCCTTAAATGTTAAATGTCTAACATATGTTCCCGACGAGACCTTTTGAATGATTCGATTTTTTAAGTATTTCATAGATCATATATACAAGATTCGAGATCGAGAGGTTGAGGAAATGCACGAGACTCGGGAAAAAAAAAGCTGGGTTCGAGTGGATACATATATCGTCTCAAGTATAAATTATTAATTATTTTAAGTATAAAAAATAAATATAATTATTATAACCAATTAATTGACTACTGATTATTCTATTTTGAAGCTCTATTCCAGAGCAGTTAGATTTCTAGTCATCACCATGATTCCTTGTCCTTTGACTTGAAA
>Ga0325401_1006467_pt1 | contig 11326 bp, 8 predicted proteins | sample PopdelMetagenome_FD_205666 | JGI IMG/M metagenome (GOLD analysis project Ga0325401, IMG submission 205666) | Populus deltoides microbial communities from Bellville, Georgia, United States - Xylem-PdKOR-R2 | ecosystem: Host-associated > Plants > Phyllosphere > Stem > Wood/Secondary xylem | place...
ACTTAAACCAAACTTAAACTCACTCTTAAAAGCTTATAGAGTTGCTCCATGTGAGGGCTCAAGTTATTGTGGAATACTTGAGGATCACCAAGACAGAGAAGAAGAGTCACCAGAGGGTACCCAACCTAACAAATTGAAAAGATCACACAAAAGCACAAGCCAGGGATACAGTTAGAGAAAACGAGAGAGATGACATAATCCGGGAAATTCCAAACAGATTGATAACAAAGAAACAGAAACAGGAGGAGAGCCAAGAAAACAAGATGTCAATTAAACATAGGACAAAGTGCAAATGCAAACTCCCCGAGAAAAAAATTGCTGAAAATATAATGAAAGAGAAGTAGCTGAACAGGCTAGAGATCTAGAAACATACTGTGAAAGAAACTGATAAGAAATTCAAATATTGAGTTAAAAGGCAACCAAACACCTGGAACTCCATATAAAAAGAGGATATTCTCTGAAATCATCTTACAGCTATATGTTTGCTTTGTCTGTCCATCCAAGGGATAAGCACCCCTCTTATTCGTCCAACAGCTTCATACCACAAAGTAAGTGCATTTTCCACACCTGTTGGGGGCCATTGGCCCTTTCCACAATCTGCTAGTGGAGCCAAAATGTTTGAAAGCATATTACACAGTGCATGGTGAAGCTCACTTTTGCGTTTAGGAGGAAAACGGCTAAGAGGATTTGCTTTCGCCACAAAGGAAGCCGATGCATTCAGTCCCCCTTCAGTCTTAACCTGTAAACTATCACATTATCAAGACCTTGTTTTATGCCATTCACTTCAGGAATAAGTGAATCACACACACATACCCCAAGCTTCAGGTAACGCATCCCATTAATGATGCTGAGTGTTTCACTACGGGCAACACTAGTGTCAATTCGACGTGTATTTAGTTCCATGAAAAAGCGTTCAGTTACAGAACTAAACCTGTGGAAGAAAACAGAAAGGACCATAAAAATTGTACATGGCTTTACTCAGGAAGTATAAGGAGAAAAGAGAGAAGCCAATAACGTTTGCTTCAAAGATTACTGATGAGGTAAGGGTGCTGCTGTTGGTTCTGTTACTGATATTACTTTCTAGAGCATGCATGTCAAAGCTTCCAGTTACTCACAACTACAACTTCCTCGATTAAATATAGTATGTAACCTTTTTTTCTATTTCAACAATCAAATGATATAGAAAGAGACGAAATTGAGAGGAAATATTTTCTCTCTGTATTGTGTCATTTTCCTTTTCGGTCAACAAAAACCCACCCGTATTGGTCCAAGACAGAAAGGGGAAATGTCCATATTGGACAAGGAAAAGGGAAGATATGACAGAAACCACTAGCAGGAGTGCCTGGAAAATGATAAAAAGAAGGCGGGCACTGTAGCCAGATCCTGGAACCCTAACTATATCATGCCAGCAAAGGTACAATAGCAATGCATTAAGAGGAGGGGGAATTCAAAATTTCACCACAGTTCCAAAACTTTAGATAAAACTGAATGCAACTGAAGGTAGGAAGATAGACTGACTCAGATTTCATTATAACCAACCACAGCCTTGAACATCACAATCCCAGAAGTAAAATGCTGGCCCAAGTTAGTAATCATCTCACAAATATGCAGTGACAAGGAAAAAACTTCTTTGTTTCTTTTCCCTTCATGACTTGGTAGATAAGCTAATATTCTACAATGAGACAAACTCACTTGACCAGAGAGTGGGTTATTGCTAAATTAAGCTTGAAATAACATAAAACTGTCATCATTATTCAATCGCACAAACTCCATTTTGCCTTTCCTTTCTATGAGTCTAAATGCCAAATGTGCAAATACAAAGACACATCAAACAATATATAAAAAGTGCTTTGTCAAATAATACTATCAATATCAGGTATCATACTGTAATGAAATGGTTACCTGATACGAGATAAGGCACCTAAGAGCTGAGCGACTAAGTCCAGAAGAAGCCCTCGCGAATCAACCAATGAGGGATATTCAACCTGGCTAACAACCCTATAACAAAGATATAATTGAATGCACAACAAGAAAGGAAGAACATGAGAACCGTTTAATCACATATATTTTATTACTGTTCCTCAAAGTTTCTATTAGTGTTTCATTGACTTCAATATCTCAATTCTGAATGTCTTCATTACATGCTTCAGTCTAGATCAAGTCACTGTCATGCTTAAGTAATCATTTTAATCTATCAAATATCATATCCCAGTTAATACAGCTGACACAAAATCAGCCCCGTGCCAGCCTGATGTTTCAGTAGAACAGATATTGGCGACTCACTTCATATACACGATGCAGATAATTCAATTCACCACACATATTTTAGAAGTTCCTAAATCCATAGCTTTACCTGTCAGCATTAATCAGCCAGTCAAAAACAAAATTTTCGAGCCCAGACCACAGCTTCTCTGCAATGAAGAACAGCCATTTAAACTAGCTAGAAAAAATACAATTCAAGCAGAAAAGTAACATAACTGGATAGTGAACAAACCAGTGAGTCCCTCCTGTGGGCAGCATTCCACAAAACGGATACATGCTGAACAAAAAATGCACTCCACTGCAAGCTGAGCACAAGTAACGTAAATTAATCTCTGAATCAAACAACAACATTATCAAGATAAATCATGGCATTTCATGTTTTCAGACTAAACAAGTTAAGAATGAAGAATTTATGGCATATGATGTATTTCCTACCAAATGAGTTACCCTGGTGAAATATGCATGACAGGAAAAATCATCTACAATTTTAAAACTTTACAAGTTGAACACAAAGGACAAACAGCTTGAAAGTTGCACGATGAATAAGACACTAATCCAGTGCATCTATTGTTACCCAGTACATTCCTCATTCTTCAACATTATTGAATTTGCAATAATTATGACTCCTCTTTACAGTATAGCCTGAAATTTAATATTAGAGGTTGTTTCAGAGAATAATCATATAAAAGGTTCATAACATTACATTGTGCATATATGTTCCAGACGCATGGATTGAATGGGATGGAGATAAAGATAATTCCTTAACCTTGTCATTTGATACGCCAAACTTTTCTTGTCCGTCCACTCACTAAAATTTGTTATGAAACATTGTAAAATCTAGTCATCTTGCTCTCATCTGAGATATTTTTTTAAACCATAAATTGGAGGGCATCCCAAAATACACGAGAAGTGCACCTGTCAATCAGGTAAGTATTATCTCATTATAGAGGAAGGGTCCAGTTTTAAGTTTGTAGGAGGGGAGAATTTTTGGTAGGTTCATAGAACAACAGAAATCCCCATAAAACAAGAGCGAAATGGGATATAGAAATTGCTAAGGATGATGAATCAAATGTATGGCCAAGATTGCATACGAGGATCCAAAAGAATAGCATACTTATTCATGCAACCATCTATATCAATCTCCAGAGACTGAAATAAATAAAAGAGAATTGTAAAAAATGAAATGAAGAAACTGAATGCAGCTCAGTTGCTGCCAATGCATAAGGATGAGAGTGCATTTACTTTCAATGCTTAATATGTTGAGATTTTTTGACAACCAATGACCTTGCCCAGGGAAAAAAAAAGGCATTTGCTTACTCTCTCATCATTCCTGAAGGAAACAAGAAATCATACCTAAATACTAAAATCTCCTTATAATAGCAGAAATAAGCAAGATTATAATTTGACTGGTGACATCTTATTATAGAGGTTAAACCATTCAAGAATAAAAACTTTAAGGTATGCACAGTACAAAATTGTATCTCTAAGTTGAAATCATAATGAACATTTCTTCAGTTAAATATTGACAATCAATGCATTTTTGGGCCAGGTGAATGTCAACTAAATCCAAAGCTTGGGCTGCAGCTGGGTGTCAGCATGTGAACTCAATTCAAAACTGGACTGAGCTTGATACAAGGATTATCAGAATGGCCTCCCATGCTGCTAAATGGTAGGGTGCACTTGTATGAGCTAACAAATACAAACACATGAGCGTTGACATACAATGCTCAATAAGTATTTCACAAAGCTATGCTCTCCGAAACCATCATTTTTCATCAATTCTCGCATTCCCTTAAGTTTCACTTCATTGCTGACTTACTTTTCATTTTAATCATTTTCAAGGTGCTTTGGTTTTGTTTTTGACTTTTTTTTCCCACTATGATCCAACACGTTTTAACAAAATATCTTTTCAGAATATAATTTGGATTCAAGGACATCACATTGGTAATAATGATGATGTTGTTGAAGATCAAGATGAGGGGTCATTAAGAGGTTGAGTATATTGAGCTTTAAGAGTTAGTTTTATTCAACGTTACCAAGATGATCTGAATGTGTTGACGCAAGAGTGTAGGAAAACTTTTGGATGCTCAACAATATAATTCCTCTAATGTACGTAAAAAAAAATGTGTTTAAAGAATGCTTTAAAGTTACATCTTTTATGAAAATAAATTTTATTTCTAATGATGTACAACGTTACTGGTATCAGAAATGACAGTGTACTATACTGATTATACAGTTATCCTTGACAAACCTTTCTTTGGAATGTAGACGCATCATTTGCACCCTTTGGAGATTCACTGCAACAAAAATCCAACGAAGAGAGGAAAAAAATGAGAAATTGTTAGAGAAAATTACCACTCAAAAAAAAAACAAAACAAAACTAATGCTTCTTGTGTCTATCTATTCTTTATAACATAGGGTCAGGTAAAATTTTAGGTCTGCCTAATCCATGCCCTGTTCATGTTCGGACAATATTGGTAGTTCTTCAACCCTTGATTTACATTTTTTGGTGCACATTTTATCCAGCACTCATGTCTGTTAATGAAGTGGACAACAATGTTTCCTATTAACTGAAAGTTGAAGGTTGGTCCAATCTAGACAACAACGTGGCCCTGGGTTACTGTGAATAGATGGTTGGATAATAAGTGCTTCCCTATGGCAACAAGTTTCCAAGTCGAAAAGGTTGGTGCCCACACATATGGTGAATCTTAAACAGAGAAACAGATCTGTTAAAGATGGCTAGAGAGTGGAACCTATTTCCTATGAAGGATGCATCTCATGAGGCAGGCTAACAAGAAAATACAGGCTGTTAATCTTGAAATGGACTGAACAGGCATTGTTACCCTACAAGATTGAGGGTAAAAGTTGAAAGTCCTTGGATCCACAAGTTCAATTTCACACTGGTTTCAGCTTCTTTTGTTTTTAAATTTTCCCGATTTTTTTCACATGCAGAGTCCCTTTGTGTAACATCCAGCCAATGACTTCTATTTCTGAAGAACGAAGTATCAGGACAAATCAACCACTACAAAAAATGAACCACAATAAACCTTCCATATGACCACAAGATTTGTTGCCTTCAATTGGAACATTTTTTTCATTCATACCAGTCAATCAAACCACAACAGACAACAGAGTTTAGGATCATCAGCACCATGTCAAATTTCATACTAAAAGCATGACATTGTTTACAATCAAACCACAACAGACAACAGAATTTAGGATCATCAGCACCATGTCAAATTTCATACTAAAAGCATGACATTGTTTACAATCAGTCCCCATTTTCTCAACATAAGATGTCCTATCTCAAATCTCAAATTTCTTTCTAGCACCTCCAACAGTCTTTTGTCCAACAAACCTGACTTGTTTACTGACAGAGCACAGGAATCAGCCTTCCATTTCCTGGACAAAAAGAACAGAAATCCTTTGCAAGTGAAGTGATTAACTAGTATCTCTCTTCCCATTTTACGTAGCATTTGGCCATCAAGATGTGTGCACATCAGGAACAATTACATTGCTATGTTGACAAACTAATCTTGGTCTCTTCTTCATCAAATGCCATTCTCTTCAATTATTCTCATCAAACAACTTACTCTCATCAACTACTCTAAATTATCTTCTTCAAACTCCTCACTATAAACAAGAAGTTCAGGAAAAAACCTTCTCTTTTTGGCTTAGAAAAAAAAAATCCCTGTCTCAAACAACACAGTGCTTCAACTTCCTCATGTGTCTCTTAACTTACAAATAGTGATATTCCCCATGTATGAAATACATTGTTGCCAGAGAGATAAAGCCAATCAAATTTCAAATTCTGCCTGAATGAAAGAGGTCAAGAGGTAAATTTCTGTGATTTTATTTTTTCTTTTCCAGGCAACGAAGTATCAACTATAGGCCGTATTGAACCCAAGAAGCAAATTATACAATTTCCTAAGTGGAGCTAACAATGAGAAGCTAGAACAAGCCTACCATCATATTATCGCGATGAAAAATAATAAATAATCAATCATTAACTAAGCAAACCGAACATTACATTACCTCTCTCTCCATTTAAGAAGAGCTTCGAGAAGAGGAACGGGAGTATGGCGTGCAATCATAGCCAAAGAATCCAAAACCTGTTCATAGGATGGGTTAGATGGTCCATCCAACATTTTGCCCATTCCAGGACGGCAATAGGAAAAAAAAGTTTTTAAAATATCCACGTACCAGCATCCATGAGTTATCAATCACCATATTCTGCACACACACGCGAGCAAATTAAATAAAATTACTACTACTTCAAAATTCAACCAAGAAATAAAATTTTCCTTTCGCATTATTTCTATTAATTTTTTATATAAGTAAAATAATTTCAATCATTTGGTTAGAAAAAATTGACCTGAGCTTGAGCGGTTTCGATACGGCGTCTTGCGAGAGGGAGAAACCGCTGAAGCAGCGAATCCACAATCTGCTTCGCAGCACCGGCGCCGGTGCCTCCTGCTTTCATCTTTTTAATAATAATAATTTATGAACTCCTAACAAAATCAAATCACCAAAGAAATTGATTAGATTTTGAAAATTGGACGGATAGAAGAGTGATTGCAAATGAGAGAGAGAAACCTGAAGAGAGGAAATTAGGGATTAGGGATTCGGAGGCATTGGTTTTGTTTAGTTTCTTGAGTGTGAGATGATCTGAGTGGGAGAGGGGGGGAAGGGGGGCAGTTTTTTCTTTTTCTTTCTTGTTTTTTTGTTGATTAATGGAGGAATATATTTTTAAAAAATGACTTGTCGTTTGAGCTTAACGGTATGATAAGTGGGTGCCAGCTAACAGATGCGCACAATCTCCTTTACTAATGGGAAGGGCAACATTATAATAAGAGAAAAAAAAACAAATGGATCTTAAATGAAGTTATTGATATTAAAATTAAGTAGTAAAAAGTTATTTTTAAGAAATATTGAAGCATTAGTTTTGGTTATTTTCATAAAACAGAAAAATATTTAAGTGTTTATTTTTTTATTTTAAAAATATAAAAATTAATTCTTAAACTATTATAAAGATTTTTTTTCAATAAACATTTCTATTTCTTTCCATGTATACGAAACCTTAATCTTAAATGTAAAGTAGACGAAGTTGCTAAGCTCATCCAACTTAGCTCAATAAAGTATTTAGAAGGTATTTAAAAGTATGGTTGAACTATATTTTTTAAAAAAATTTATTTTTTTTATTTTCAATTAATTTTTTTAGTATTTTTTATTATTTTAATGATTGATATAAAAAATAATTTTTTTTTTAAAAAAACATTATTATAAGAAGGCTTAAAAGTCTAGCTAATCATAAGTCATAACTTCAAAAGTACAACGCAAAAATTAGAGCAATTTAATTATAGGCTCAAATTGTACGTAAAAAATTACTTGCTATGCTTTCTCTTGAGGATATTAAGTTAGTTAAACTAAGTAACTTCATAATTAATCAGTTTCGGCTATTTTGAGCTTGTGACCAGCATTACATGCTATACTACTAGCAGCATTATATTATAGGTTCGATATTTTTTGAAACATCTGCCTGTCCCATAAATCTCAAGATCATGAACAAAAGCCATGAACCTGGCTGCCTGCAGACAGGAATGTTTCTGTATCTGTTGGTATTTAGCTAACTTATCTGTTGATATAGACTTTGTTACGCTCTAGTTTGTAAGTTTATATAAATTGCTGCTAACTTCCTGTTCCCATTTCCATTTCCAAAGCCACGAGCTGCTCAACAACATTGTAATCATTTTGCTTTCTCTTGTGAGACTGCCATTGCCAAAGGAATTATCAATAAATATCTTCCGAGAAGTGGGTTTACAGAGTTGGACTTTCTCGCTCTTCTTCTTTTTACCCTTTCCCTTTCATTTTTTTCCTTCCTACCAAGTACATAGGTGTTTAACTTGAAGATTATGTGGGTTATTTTATGCCCGAATCGTGTACAGTATTTGTGAAGCTTATTTTCTTAGAGAACTATATTGTTTTTCTTTTTTGTTTCTAGCTGTATGGTTATAGTGATTATGTCGCTTTCCATGTTATAGAATCCGTGTATCTCTGCGTGGATATCTGGGATAGATGGGCTGAGAAAATCTCATTCATTGGGACTTCAAGCATGCAGTTGTTGACAGCTTCCTTGATAATATTGTAGATGCTGGGGATCATTGTTTAACAATTTGTTCTCTCTTTCCCAGTTCTCCAGTTCAAAAGAAATGGAGATGCCTATCTTTATGACCTCGGCAGCACGCATGGCACCTTTATTAACAAGAATCGGGTCAGCAAAAATACGCTTTTTATATTTAAATTGTATGCGTTTCTTAAAAGGTCTGATGCAAGTGATACACTGATACTGTCGAGGGAACTTCGGATGTGTAATCCATCACATGTTATCCAATATATACCTGGCTATACAAGTCATCTACTCATCTAGAAATCTTTGATTTATTGTTTGATTGGATGATATTTTCGAACTAAAGGAGGATCTGGTCATGTATGTGGGACATGATCTTGTCCAAATAAACCCATATAGTGAATTATTTGCTTACTTGATACCAAGGAAATCATCGAGGACTGAAATATAAGCACAATACAAAAGAAAAGGCAACTTGGTGAGAATGTAATGTGCTTTACACCATACATGTTCGTGCCAACAGAAAATCTCCTGGATCCTGAAGAAGGAATTAAAAGAAAAGCAAGGTAAGATGACAGTTTGAAGAAACTTCCAAAGAATTGATTGCTAGCCTCTCCTGTTTTACAATCTCAATATAACTTCAAGAGGCAGAAAATGTATTCTAATTGGGACTCTGAGTACTCTGATTGCTAAACAAAAGAAATCCTAACAAAAAATTAAGTACACTGCATAGGATGCTCTAAATACTAGTGACTTATTGGACAAGGATTCCAATTCTGAGCAAACATTTTCAATGGCCAACCAGCATTTTTTCTAGTAACATACACTCTGGCTAGTTGAAAGAATCTTTTCTTGTCATGTCTGCTCAGTTGATCTAGAGTCTTCTAGCAGAAAGAATCCTAACCTTCAAGGCTAATTCATCCAGCTGATTAACCATGTCATCTTTAAGTCTTTTCATGTTTTTAACACGAAATGACAAAAACTAGCTCTGGCTTATCATCGGCCAAATTAGCCAAGTTTATGTTCTTCAATTTCATGAATTTAGCATTTGGTTACTTGGAACTACTCTATAGTTTTGATTTGAATCTGAAGTTGTCCTGTGCCAGGACCCAAGGAAGGGAGGAGTTGACCCCATAAAACGAATTGCGTATTTATTAGCTGACAATCTTGTAGAAGAAAGCCTTGCTCTCAGGTAGTGAAGGAGTGTGCAGGATAGCTTCTTCCTTTGAAATTTCCTGCTTAAAAGATTTATGTAGAATATGTTTGTGTATTTTAATGATGTGCTGCTGCTAAAAAAGTTTCCTTCCAGTGGGTGGTGGTTTTTTGTTGCATTCTTAGTTGCTTTCCTTTTCTGTATCCCAGGCGGAGAAGAGAGTTTATGTGGCATTGCATGTTGGCGATGTTATTCGATTTGGCCAGTGAGTAACTTTTTTCCTTGATTCCTCGACTTATCCATTCTTCTGTATCTTTCATGCCTCTGGTATTTTCTCCCGACTGTTCATCACCTGGCATCATTGTCTGCTTCACTTAACACCACTGTAACCTGTGATGTTGAACCACAATTCATAATGCATATTGGGGCCATTGGCCACAGACTGTATCTAGGATTCATGGTCAAAGTCTTTAATAAGCTTTGGTTCACATATTCTTTTTTCGATATATACTGAGATTGTTTCAGCGTGTCTTACATATAGTGTTATATTATGAGTGTTATTGTTTGAAAAGACATGAATTAGGAACGAAGCAACTGTTTCTGCATTATTGTCCTTGCATATTTCTGAAATTTCCTCGTGTTCTTTCCTTGCACAGTTCATCTCAACTGTACATTTTTCAAGGACCTTCTGTCTTGATGCCACTGGTAAGATTGCTGTCACCATACACACATAAATAGTGCTCGATAGATATCTTAGATTTTGTGTACTTGGACATTACTCCTTGTTTCTCTCCTTTTTCTTTTAATTGACCTTTTCTGAATAAAGTTTGTGCGTTTGTATGCACTTTTGTGCAAAGAGAATTGCTTAAAACTATTATTAGTAGTGTTTGTTGGACAATAGTAGTGTTTGTTTATAGCTGTCAACACTCTTGTCAGTCTTACCTCCTCAGAAATTATGCTTTTTTAGCAATCCAGAAAAAGAAAAAAGATAATCATTGAGAATTTGTTGTTTCAATCCCACCTAGGAACTTGAAGACCAACTAGTTTACGTACTCGTGTCAAATTTACCTCCAGGTCTATTTCATTTTTTGGCATTATCTTGTATACCAGAACTTCTATAAATCCTAAATTAGACTCTTTCGCATGATAAAAAGCTGATACTCTTCTCTGTGTTTTTATGTTGTTTTGGATAAGTAGGATGATAATGATGAAGTAGCATGGCACACCTACAAAGGGCAGCTTACAGAGAAGCAGGAGAAAACCCGTGACAAAATAATAAAAAGGTAAGTGGTTTTACGTTTCATACTTCGAGTTCCTCATTTCTAGATATTTGATGTCAAATACAATTGTGATTTCGGTTACCTTGAACACGAGACCAATCTGCATCCAGTTTTTCAATCCCCTTCAGATTTATGTTCTAGCGTCATTTAAAATGTTCATTTACCTGTACTCCAAATCGAAGGGCTATTTTTAGTGATGACTTCTTTCCTTTTCTCTTTCTTCTCACTGTCATGCCTTGCTTTTTCGCTGGTATTAGAAGTGTTAAATCTAAATGGTTGTATGCTTTATTGATGGAGAAGAAACAAACATTTCATCATCGCTGCATTAATCGCTCATTTCCTGATTTTCTTGTCAGTGCTGAATAAAACTGTGCAGCTCGGAAAGGAACTATCCTCTCTACAATCTGAACTGGGCAGGATCTTGTTTCTACTGAAGATTGCTGACCCATCAGGAGAAGCTGATCAGAAAACGATTCGCAAGTGAAGGATAAGAAACCTGATAAA
>Ga0325401_1006469_pt1 | contig 11325 bp, 6 predicted proteins | sample PopdelMetagenome_FD_205666 | JGI IMG/M metagenome (GOLD analysis project Ga0325401, IMG submission 205666) | Populus deltoides microbial communities from Bellville, Georgia, United States - Xylem-PdKOR-R2 | ecosystem: Host-associated > Plants > Phyllosphere > Stem > Wood/Secondary xylem | place...
TTAAAGCTATCTGTTAATCGACATCTCTTCCAAAAATTCCGAAGGAAAAGCTTCCATTTTTCCGCATCCATTTCCTCATGGGTGGAAACCTTACCTTGGACTCTATAAATAATCCAACCAACTTCTCTATTAAGGCTCTATGTATGTCATTTACTAACACTTGGACCTGGGAATTGAAGCTTTAGAGGATTGGGTAATTGTGTGGAGTACAATAGCAAAATGAAAATAACTTAAATAAGTAGATATTAGAGCAGGAAGATATTGTCTTTACGTAAAACAGCATATGAAAATACAGTAGCAAAATCATGTCACCGTGACCTGCACATCAATTAATTAACCATTCATCGATTTCAATGTCTTGAAAGGGGAGAAAATCAAAATCCATATTCTTCCTACTAATTAAATAAACCCATCTTGAAGACAAGATTTCCTGTTTAGCATTTCATGTTATGGCTATACACTGAAGCATACAAAGATAGCAAACAACCAAACAGTACTGCACATGATAGAAAGGTTACCATTGAGCGACTATGGCTCAAGTACTGAAAGCTAGAGGTTGACATGGGATTGGAAAGAATAGTTAGAGCTTGGGCTGAAGAAGAATTACAAAGGGTAAACGAAGAGCCTAAAGGATAAACTCGATGAAGCCTAAAATGCTAATAAGGAGTTAGAGAAAGCTCTTTTTTTTTTTGCTATAAAAGAACGAGCTCGTCTCGCAACACTACAAAAACATGCTAGTAATGATGCAACCACGCTAAAAAAAGGATAATGAAGAAGTTTCAATAACAAAGGTAACTAGAGCACTGGATGGATATCAATGATACAAGTTTGGCAGCTGCTGCTATCTTAATCTGCTAAAATGGACAAAATCTTCAGGGGCGTAGCCTTCGCAAGGCCTCATCTGCCAGTACATTGCCGATCAAGAGCGAGAATATGGACCTAAGGATTTTAGGATCTACCTAGCACAATGTTAAGATTTTCTAGAGGAGATATATGAGCGTGGTAGAGTTTATAAAGCATATGACAAAGAGTAGTCAATTGTATTAGCAAAATATATACTTTTATGTATTTCCCTATTTTTGAATGAATTTGATGTTGAATGTTTTCTTCTCAGATGTATAATGGGTTAATAATTTAGGTCTAAATAAGAAACACGAGATCTTCAACTATTCAATTTTCTTTTTTAGTTTAGAATTGATTCAAACAAGCTGAAAGAGAAACAAAACTTTGTAGAAACACACGGAGGCACAACTCTTGCTCTGATCATGTTGTTGCTGTACGTTCTCCCTGGGGATGTCAGCTAGGTAGGAAATCAATAAATAACGTCTCTCTTCTCCAAATTTAACTTTATTTTCCCGCGTTTCTAGTCTTGACTCCTAGTTGCACGCTCTTTCTTTCCTTTCCCACCGAAATCTACTTTGTCCAAACACCACCACCATCGGCTAAAAGAAGAGGAAAAACCAGCCACCATCTCCTATGCAACGATCCTGTTTAAATTGTATTCAAAAATCAATATTTTGCTTTGAATTCCCCCACTGTGTCTATATGTATATATTTTGATGAATGAATAAACATCAATGATCAAGAAACAGAAAAGGAGCCAATCCTCCACGCATCTTGGGATCAGAATAGTCCTGCTACACTGCCGTGGAATTAGATCATGAATAGACTTATTCACACCCCAACAACAAAGTTCCGCCGCTTCAGGCGCCACCACCAACATGCCACCAGCACAACAGATCCTAACCCTCTCCAAATCCTATGGCGGTACCAGATACTGGATCCGGACAGCGAGATTGTAATGTATTGGAACCATGTCTTCCTTCTCACTTCCATCATTGCACTCTTCATCGACCCTCTCTACTTTTACCTCCCTTATGTCGGTCCTCAGAACCGAGACCGAATTACTAACCATTCAGACTATATTTATGTTTGCCTATCCATCGACAGACAACTTTCTGTGTTGATCACGTATTTTAGGTCCATAGCAGACATGTTTTTCTCCCTTCATATTCTTATGAAGTTTCGTACAGCTTTTGTTGCTCCTAGTTCTAGAGTTTTTGGACGGGGCGAACTTGTTATTGATGCTAAGGAGATTGCAATGCGTTATCTCAAGTCTGATTTCCTCATCGATCTGGCTGCTGCGCTTCCGCTTCCTCAGATTGTCATCTGGTTAGTAATTCCGGCCACAAGAAACAACAGCACTGACCATGCCAACACCACGCTCTCGCTTATGGTTCTTATTCAATACATTCCCAGAATGTTTCTTATCTTTCCCTTGCATCAAAGGATCGTAAGATCTACAGGTTTTGTTGCCAAGGCTGCCTGGGCTGGAGCTGGATACAATCTAATTCTTTACATGCTGGCCAGCCATGCATTAGGTGCTTCTTGGTATACATTGTCAATGGGGAGGCAATTCTATTGCTGGAAATCAGAATGTACGAAAGAGAATAAGGCAGGAATTGTAGGCTGCATCCATAGCTATCTAGACTGTAATAGTTTGGGAAATCCTGAACGCCAATATTGGAGGAATGTTACCGATGTTCCTGCTAATTGTGATGCACGTAACGACACTCTCACGTTTAAGTATGGAATATTTGCTGATGCTTTTATCAATGATGTTGCTTCCTCACGTTTCATTGAGAAGTTCTTGTACTGTCTCTGGTGGGGCTTAAGAAATCTGAGCTCATATGGTCAGACCTTGGAAACGAGCACATTTCTGGGTGAGAATGTGTTCTGTATTCTCATATGCATTATTGGTTTAGTTCTCTCGGCACAGTTAATTGGCAACATGCAGACCAACTTGCAATCTATGACGGTGAGAGTTGAAGAGTGGAGGATTAAGCGGAGGGATACAGAAGAATGGATGAGGCATCGCCAGTTACCTCCAGATTTGCAAGAACGTGTTCGCCGATTTGTTCAGCACAAATGGCTTGCTACTAGAGGAGTTCATGAAGAATCGATACTGCATTCATTGCCTTTGGACCTCCGACGAGAAATTCAGCGGCACTTATCTCTGGCCCTTGTTCGTCGCGTCCCATTCTTCTCACAAATGGACGACCAGCTACTCGATGCCATATGTGAACGCCTGGTGTCATCATTGAGTACCGAGGGAACTTACATAGTTCGAGAGGGTGATCCAGTAAATGAGATGCTGTTTGTCATTAGAGGACAATTAGAGAGCTCAACCACTAATGGAGGAAGGTCTGGATTCTTCAATTCCATCACCCTTAGACCTGGTGACTTCTGTGGTGAGGAATTACTCACTTGGGCCTTAATGCCAATATCAAGTGCAAACCTGCCTTCTTCAACACGAACTGTGAAAGCCCTTTCTGAAGTTGAAGCTTTTGCACTTGAAGCTAAAGACCTTAAATTTTTTGCACATCAATTCAAGCGACTGCAAAGCAAGAAGTTGCAGCATGCTTTTAGGTACTATTCTCACCAATGGAGAACATGGGCTGCTTGTTTAATACAATCTGTTTGGAGAAGGTATAAAAAGAGAAAGATGACAAAGGAGTTAGCTTTGCGAAATAGCATTGGGTACATTCAAATTCCTGAGCGAGAATATTACTATAGTGATGATCAAGCAGATGGAGATTACGAGGAGTAGAGTGGTGGGATGTAATCGATGACAACGCAGACAATGTCTATCATCTCGTAGCCACAACCTTGGCTTCAAGATTTTCCGCAGACACTAAAACAGAGATTCACCAGAAGAGTGGTTCGTTCTGCTTCCTCCAGCTTAAACATGGGACACTTGTGTAAACCAGATGTGTCTGATTTCAGTTAGACCAAGAAGATTTTGATTTCATACAGGAAAAACTGGCTGCAAATGAAAGAAAATGGCGCTAACCAGAAAGTAGTCAGAAATTTGTTTCAGATGTATGTGTACTGCTTGACTGGTATGCATTATCACTTTCTTAATTTAATGTGTCTAAATTTTTCATCATAAGCTGCCAAATAGTTTGGATAAAATAGTTCAAGGCGCAGTTGAAACAAAATAAAAATAAAAGTAGTAAGGCGTTTGATTTGAAAGTTGAGGCTGGTGAAGCACAACTAATCTGCAACTCAAGATGGTAGCCATACTTCTCGCTTTCCAGGATCTTTGTGTTAAGCTTTACATGGTGGCCGATGGCTTACTCTTCAGATCTGTGCAAGAAGCTGCATCTCACTTTGATCATCGTTAAGACATTTTATAGCTTCATCAAAATGACATCCAACAAGCACTAGTACTGGTTTCTGGAATAGCTTTTGTTGTGCAATAGTGATTGGGATAGTTGTACTACTCAGGAGACAGTGCAACAGAATTCAGTAAGCCAGAAAATTATAAACCAAATTCTACAGACAGTTTGTTTCGAATGATGCACTTCCCTCCTGTGAGCATCAAGCACATCTTTGCCTTCTCCAATTCCACCCCCAATTTCCAGCCCCAGTAGAGATAAACTATCATGGTCATAGAATCTGCATTATAGAACATTATGGAATTTTCTAATTGCCATAAAAAAAAAAAAAAACCATCTCAAGAGTAGGTCTGTTGATATATATATTTTCTGAACAACATTAGGATTGCTGAATCTTGAATAAGAAAAGCATTTGCGCACATGATGGTGCAGGCTGGTACAAGCTAAATCAATGAAAGATGATTTTCCTTTCCTTAAACGACAGTAACTTGAGAACACTCGACTTTCTGTGAGAATTATCTCTCCCCTCTTTGTTCTGGTGTCAGCCCTCCTTTCCCACAACTAGGACAGCTCTTCAAGCCAAATCCTTGGCAATCAAAACATCTGAAACCATATTAAATTTCCTCAGAAACAAATAAAAGAGAAAATTTTGAATGTAATATCCTTCATATAAATTGATAAGCAACTAATTAAGTTCTTCCAAAATAGGTGAAAACTTACTTCCAACGCTCGAAGATATTTCCATTCTTTTTATTTTTACCCGTTCCCTGGAGGAAAAAAAAATCGTTAGTTCTGCAGTATTTCAAATGAGACTAAAAAAGGCGCATACATTTCAATGAGTTACAATTCAGAACTAATATCCCTCTAGAATTCATAATGAAATATTCTCTGACAGGAAAAGGGTAGCTAGGAGGTGTAGACAAAGTCACAATCAGGGCAACAAATCAGTGGAATTATTATTATTACTACTATTTTCGTTAAGAAAGAGTTAAATATTTGCAGCACAAACAGGGCAATTCGGAATATGCTCTGCCCTGGGGTTTTTACAAAATCAACTCCATGTATGAAAACACTGACAAGACACGTTGAAGGGACAATACCTTGCAGCCTGCACACTCCATTGCACCTTTGCCTCCACAAGTTTTACATCCGTTCAGAATCTGCAAGACACGTGATGAAGGATATTAAAGACGAGCAGTGTATGAATTTCTCCACATTTGCATGGTCCAAGAAGCGTAGAGTCGTCACTCTTTTATTAGGGAAAGTGTGTATAGTTATCACCCTTTATAAAATCATAAAAAACTGCCACTCTAGTCCCATTAATGCACGCTGTCGCAGCAGCTGAACAACAAATATACACCATTGCAATTTGCAATGAAACTTGAGTGCCAGTCAAATTGGTTATCCAGTGTATTTTTATCTAATAATAATACTAATAATCATGAATTTGCCTCATTGGATCATAAAGAGCTCAAAAAGATCACCATAGGAACATTTATCTTACCGAGTTGAGTGAAAATCCACCAGATTTTGCAGCAAAGACTGCAACTGTTCTCACTTTTTTCTCTTGGCACATGTTACATATTCTGGGACGAAACCCGGGACGGATTGTTAATGCGGGAGCGCTGATCAAGTTATGGCCACACAAAAGATATAATTTGGTCATTGTTTTTTGCTTGATGAAGCTAACAACGTTGCTCTTCCCCAAGGACTTGAGATATGATTAATTTATGGTCCTTGATGTTTGGTTGTGGTAAAGGGGGTGATACGATAGCAGGAAATTGCCAGAGCCACAAACATTTTTATGGGCCATTATCCTCTTTCTCCCCTGGTCCACGGGTGCTTTCAAAAGAAATGACTGGTTATTTATGTTATTTTACATGCTTTGACTCGCATATTTTGGTTATATTTTATATTGATTTTATTTATATAAATATATTTTATTTATAATAAAAATTTTATTTATTTATAATATTTTTTTAATGAATCTATGATAATAAAAATAAATTTCTTAGGACAAAAATATTTTGCAAAGAAAATTATAAAGTTGTTATAATTATAAAATTACTATTACATTAAAGTATTGTTTTTAAATATTCTTGGTCAATACTCTATTAAGATTAGATATTAATTAGAGTTATTGAAAATTGAGATTGATACATATTATATTTTTTTTATTAAAAAAACAATTGTTCTCATAAGTTAAGGTATAAAAAACACATAGAACTAAGATATAGGTTCTTGTTAGATGATATACACACTGAACTAATCCATATGGAAAGATCACTTGTTATTATGGAAAGACTCATGTGATGCTTGTGTAAGTGATCCTTAAACTTAATATCACTAACTTATCTTATATAGAAAGTGTTGTATTTTGATTCTGCTATATGTTGTTCTAATTAAGGGTAATAAACAAACAGATATTAAGTATAAAATGAATTATATAAAGGTGTTTCAGTAATTAAAAAATGATTTATTACTTTAGATAAATTAAAAATATATATTTAATATGTTTTGATTAGATGAGTTGGCAGAGCTAGCTGCAATCATTTTTCAAAAAATAGCAACGTGTAAAAATGGTTATGGTTCTTGTAAGAACATGGTATATTTGGAAGTTGAAATTACAAGGCAAAAGACAAATAGAAGATCTGTTAGAGAGATATCCTCTGCTGATTGTGTAACTAAAGAGAGATTTCCTCTTCTCAATCAAAACTGATTGAGTAACTGAAGATCTGTTTTGATTCTTAGTAATTACAGTTTTTAATGCTATTTATAATTCTTTTAACAGTCAAACAAATTCTGTTATATATATAGCTGTATATTGTAAACAGAGGCTATAAGAAAAACCATTTTCTACATGGTATCAGCCTAAACCTACGATCCTCACCTATTTCTCTCTTCTTTTAGTGTTTCTCTTCCTTTTCTCTTTTTCTTTCTCATGGCCACCATCTCTTCGGTTCTCTCTCAAAATACTGCTCAATTCACCAAACTTACTGAAACCAATTATCTCACCTGGCTTCGACAAATCAAGCCCTATCTTCACGGTGCCAAACTTTGGGGATATGTTGATGGCACCATTCCTGAACCATCTCTCACCATCCTGACTACTGACACTCAATCTGCAAGATCCATTCCTAATCTTGATCATGCTAGCTGGTTCATCATCGACCAATAAATTGTTAGCATCCTCACCACCATTCTGAAAGAAAACAATGCACAGCTTATCATTGGTTTCGACACATCAAAGGCAATTTGAGACTGTCTTGAAAGTCACTTTTCCCAAAAGTCTATAGCAAGTGCAACCAATCTCAAAATACAACTTCTTGATCTCAATAAAGGCACTCAATCTGTTGACACTTATCTTTGTCATGCTAAATCCATTGCTGATGCTTTGATTTCTATTAACAAGCCTGTTCCTGATGAGGATTTAGTCATCGCCACTCTTCATGGTCTTGGCCCTGATTATCTCATGCTTCGTACTGTCCTTACTCAAAATCCTCCTCTCCCAGATTTCACTGAACTTCGGGCTCGAATTCTCTCTTTTGATGCTCAACAATCTCGTCCTGTTGATTGTCCTACAGCCATCGCTATTTTCAATCACAATCAAACTCCTTCTACCCGTCGTGATCACCGCCCTAATACCAGCCACCAATTTCCCACCAGTGGTCGTCCCACCAATGGTCACTTCAGACGTGGTCGCTATTCTAAGCAGCGCACCACTCCACAGTCACAAGTTGGGTCTTCTTTTCCTATGCAACAACAACATGTGCCTTCATTGGGGCCATTTACTTCACTAGCTTGGGCTGCTCGTCCTCCACCAAATGGTATTCTTGGCCCAGCACCTCAATGGTGTCCCAATTGTCACTCAAGTCACCATGGACTTTCTCAATGTCCACATAGATTTTCTGGTCCAAACATTGCCACTCCATTTGCTGGTGTACATTATGCTGCTGATCCAAACTGGTAACCGGACATTGGTGCAACTCATCACATGACAGCCATGCCCATCAATAATTCTCAACCTTATGGTGGGCCGCATAATGTCTATATGGGTAATGGGGACTCAATGTCTGTTTCCCATACTGGTAACCTTCCTTTTTCATTAGGCTCTTCCACTTTCACTCTACAAAATGTCTTCCTTATTCCATCTATTCGTAAAAATCTTCTATCTGTTGCTCGTTTCACTAAAGATAATCATGTTTTCTTTCTCTTTGCACTTGACTTCTATCAAATCTATTGCTTACACACTGGATGTCTATTGTTTCAGGGCCCTTGTAAAGATGGTTTGTATCCACTAAATCTATCAAGCGTCTCTACTTCTCCACAAGCCCTTGCTTCCGTTCACTCCTCTATCTGGCACAATCGTTTGGGTCATCCATCATCAAATGTCTTTGCTCGTCTAAGTTCTACAATTAATTCCAAATTGTCCTTTTCTTCTTTTTGTCGAGACTGTGCACTTAGCAAGTCTCACCAATTACCTTTTAATTCCAATAAAGAGACTGCTACCACTCCTTTTCATATTATACATAGTGATGCCTGGTCCTCCTCGACCATTTCTATAAGTGGTTTCAAATATTATGTTCTATTTACTGATGAATTCTCTCGCTACACTTGGATTTACCCCATGCGTCGCAAAAATGAAGTCCTCACTCATTTTCAAACTTTAGTTGCCAAGATTCAAAACATCTTTCACCACACCATTCAATTTCTTCAAAGTGATAATGGGACAGAATATGTCAATAATGCCTTTTTCTCATTATCGTAAAGCCTTGGGAATTCAACAAAGATTTTCTTGCCCCCACACACCACAACAAAATGGCCTTGCCGAACGTAAGCACCGTCATATTGCTACAATGACTCGCAGTCTCCTTCTCACTTCTGGTACTCCACATAATCTTTAAGTTGAAGCTGTTTTAACCTCTGTTTACCTTATTAATCTTCTTCCTACACCCACTCTGGATTGGGATACTCCACATACTCGTCTCTATGGTAGCCCACCTTCCTATTCCTCTCTTCGGGTTTTTGGATGTTCCTGTTTTCCTCATCTTGGGTCTTATGTCTCTGATAAACTTTCAAGTCGTAGCATTGAGTATGTCTTTCTTGGTTACAGTTCTCAACACAAAGGTTATCGTTGTCTAGATCCTACCACCGGTCGTGTCTATATTTCTAGGCATGTTATTTTTAACGAAACAATTTTTCCTTATAAACAGTTGCAGGCACATTCAGTTTCTGATGCTGGCTCATTGGAATTCACACTTTTGTTTAGCTCAGAACTCCCATAGCTTGCTCCTTCTGATCCACATCCACCTGCTGAGAACAACAACTCTCCTTATCTTGTGTCTCAACCAGAGCAACATGAAATGGGTATTGAATTCACGATTACAGCATCATCGGCTCCATCCCAGTCTCTGGCGCCCACCGCCGCCCCATCCTCACTTATCAGCACTGACGTTCATTACATCCGGTTACTTCACAGATAGAGTCCACCTCTCTTCAGCCATCTGCCCCTGATGCAACTATTTCATATCTGGTCTCAAGTGATCCTTCTCCTGTCTCTAATCCTCCAGCAACATCCACATCTTCATCACCTGCTCCTCCGTCTCTTCCTGCGCCGCCCTCTTCACCCAAGAGGACACGTTTATAGCATGGTATTGTGCAACCTAAAATTCACACGGATGGAACTATCAAATATCCAATTCCTTGTGCTCTCCTCACTGCCATTGAAACTACAGAGCCCACATGCTACACTCAAGCTTCTAAACATGCGATATGACGTGCTGTAATGGCTGATGAAATCAATGCTTTGCTGAAAAATAAAACTTGGACATTGGTTCCTCCTTCTTCCTCTCAAAATCTTGTTGGCTGCAAATGGGTATTTCGAGTAAAGCATAACCCAGATGGCACAATTCAACGTCACAAAGCACGACTTGTCGCTAAAGGATTTCATTAACAACAAGGTATAGACTATACAGATACCTTTAGCCCTGTTATTAAACCTGCAACTATTCGTGTTGTGCTTTCTCTTGCTGTATCTAGAGGCTGGTCACTTCGTCAATTGGACGTGAAGAACGTGTTCCTTCATGGCCTTCTTAAAAAAGACGTCTATATGACTCAACCACCAGGATTCATCAATCAGTCACGACCATCTCATGTTTGCAAGCTCAACAAGGCCATCTACGGCCTCAAACAAGCTCCCCGTGCATGGTTTCACCGAATGACATGCTTCTTATTATCAATTGGCTTTGTTCAGAGCTTGGCTGATTCATCTCTGTTTGTTTTCCAACACGATTGTCATACAATTTATTTTCTCCTCTATGTTGATGACATTGTGGTCACCGGTAGTGATGATCGACTTTTACAAAGTTTTATTGATGCTTTAGGTCGGGGCTTTGACATCAAAGATCTTGGAAATCTACACTACTTTCTCAGTTTGCAGGTTACATCCCACAATAAAGGTGTTCATATCAGTCAACTCAAATATGCATATGATCTTCTCGTGAAGCATGATATGCTGCTTAGTAAACTTGTGAGTACTCCGATGTCAGCAAAGGATACTCTCACTTCTAATGATGGTGCTCTCCTTCCCAATCCATCGGTCTTTCGGGAAATTGTTGGATCCTTACAGTACTTGACAATCACTCGCCCTGACATTGCCTTTGCTATTAATTCTATTGCTCAGTTCATGAGTCAACCACGCATCCCTCACTTAATTGCTGCTAAGCGCATACTTCGCTACATCAAAGGCTCACTTGACCATGGCTTGTTCTTTGGTCCTCAGCACCATCCTACTTATCTTGCTGCCTATGCGGATGCTAATTGGGCTGGTTGTTCAGAATCTCGCCGTTCAATGTCTGGTTATCATGTTTATCTTGGCACTAACTTGGTCTCTTGGTGCTCTAAAAAGCAACCTACCATTGCTCGTTCCAGTGCTGAGTCTGATTATCGTTCTCTTTCCCATGCTAGTGTAGAGACTACTTGGTTAGCCTACTTGCTCTATGAACTTGGTGCTTGCATTCAGTTTCTCATTCTCTTGCATTGTGATAACCTCAGTGCTACGTACATGGCTTCTAATCTGGTATTCCATGCCCGCACCAAACATATTGAACTTGATTATCTCTTTGTTCGTGAGAAGGTTGCACTT
>Ga0325401_1006473_pt1 | contig 11322 bp, 4 predicted proteins | sample PopdelMetagenome_FD_205666 | JGI IMG/M metagenome (GOLD analysis project Ga0325401, IMG submission 205666) | Populus deltoides microbial communities from Bellville, Georgia, United States - Xylem-PdKOR-R2 | ecosystem: Host-associated > Plants > Phyllosphere > Stem > Wood/Secondary xylem | place...
TTTTTTTTTTAGTAGCACAGTATGAATAAAATATTAGGGAAATAGCATAGCTGAAAACTTAATTAGAGAATTGGCATTCTTTGTGAAGTTGCATGTGACATATGCAACTTCAATAGATTAAAATGTTAGATGCTTCTTTTCTTTTCTTTTCTTTTATCAATTCTCCTTTTCTTCCACCACTATCATTGATCTAGTTTCTCTCTATCAATCACAATTGTCTCCCATTTTCTATTATGACAAACAACCTATCTCTCTCTCTCTCTCTTCACCATGACAATCTCTTTATTTACTCTCACTCGCGCAGCTTTGCACAAATCTAGCTACCATTGCTACCCACTTTCAATAATTTTAGGTATATTACACACGTCTCACTCTATTAATTTGGTGTTTTGTACGCTAATTTTTAATTTTGGTTATGTTAGGGTTTAAGCTTAGAGTTTTTAGGTTAATTTAGGATTTTGTTGAATTAGGTATAAATTATTTTAATTATCTATAAAACACATCAATTGAGTTAATAAATTATGTTATTTATAAAGGAAAATGATGAATTAGGTTTTTGTCAATTATGTTAGGGTTAAGGTTTTTTTAGTTAGTTTAGAGTTTTATTGAATTAATTATATATTTGGTTAATTAACTTTAAATTACACTAAATAAGTTGATAAATTACATTATTTAGGGATAAATATGATGAATTAGGGTTTGGTTGATGATGTTAGGGTTTAAGGTTTCATTGATCAAAGTTATTTTTTTAAGTCATGTACCTTGATTAATTTGTGTTATTGTTAAATTAGGTTTGGATTTGTTATATTGTTTCACAAAATGTCTTATAATATCGGATTACTATGCTTTTATAATGGTATTATAATCAATATTGATAATGGTTATTACTTACAATAGAGAAATAACAAGTTCCTAACTACTAGTTTAGACATGTCTCTTACCGAGGTAAAAAGATGTATATGTGATCGAATCTTGTTGAGCTTAGGGGAAATTAAAGTTAATATTACTTAAAGGAAGCAAGCTAGGATGCACCCAATTAGTTATGTTGGTGTACTAATTTTTAGTGATGACAATTTGCATTCAATGTTGAGGTGGTCACTGAAAATAGATTGTAAATTTTAGAGCTCTACTCAAATTGAAGGCCTAGACAAGGAAAGTCTTATAGTATGGAGTTTATTTGGGTCCTAAGTTATATTCAAAAGAGCATACAAGCATTATTATCAGTTGGGGCATCTAGTTTTGGTGGTGATGCAATGAACCTGACATCAGTACTATAAATTATGGATATGAAAGCTTAGTTAGGTATGACAAATGCTCCATATTATTATGGAGAATCTGAACCAAGTGATGACAAAGATAACCTTTATGTTGATATAGTTGAGAAAAATGAGTTAGTTAGGCCACTAAGCTAATTAATAGGACCTCTCATTCTTAAATTTGAGGATGTGAGTGGGTATGCTCAAAGGACATACAATGACTAGACTTTAAATCATAAAAACTCAACCTTATCGAGCAATGAATTAGAGGGTGGTATATAAAGAATTTATTATAATACAAGGTGCAACGTTCAACCAAAACTTATATGCAATTGCACTGTATTCATAAATCATTCTGGAAATGGTATTTCCATAAAGGTGCCATCAAAGGTCTAATTCATTTTAGATCTCAAAATTAAATGGGTCATACTTATGTCAAAACTTACTGGTTATGTAAAGCCACTATCATATTGACTTATATCTAATTGTTGAGGTGAAGTTGAAAATTATAAAAGCCAATATAAGTATACAATTTAGAAACATTAAAGTTGTTATACATCTATTGGGATGCATGCCTTCATCAATTGGTTTTAAAGGTGATAGTATCAAGTAAATGTGGTTGTCTGGTAATTTTAAGAACCCCTAGATAATATGATATATGTGTATTTTATTATGTATGCTTAAACATAAATAATGCACATGTTTAGGAGTATCATATTCACAAGTTTGACTAGCAATGCAGTTTTAGTTTACTTTCTGACACTCCTTAAGGACTTTCAGGACATCCCATAGCTAGGGGAAGAACATGCTTTCATATTTGCACTAGCAGGTATGTCAAACATGCATGAAATAAAATAAACAAATAGATGATAATTTACTATTCCTTTCAATACAATTATTTTAAATATTCTCAATTAATAATTTCTTTTTAAAATTTTAATTATTTTTTAAACATTAAGTAATAGTTTTAATCTAAATATATCTAGCTTTGTTTGTAGGAGCGCATATTCATATCGGTCATCTAAAAGTTAGAAGGATATAATGTTCAAAGCTTAAACGGAGAAGCAACTTTAAATGGGAGCTGAATAATAATAATTTTTAATAACTAAAAATGCACTAACTTTTTGGCTTATCGTATCAAATGGTGTGACTCTAGATATTTACCGTAAATCTTACCAACTTTTATGAGTTCTACCGAAACAAGTTAGATGCACAATAGCCTCATCAAGTATGCATCACATAATTATTTTTATTTCTTATTTGTGACTTTATTTTTTGGTGTCAAATTGTTTTCTTATATATGTATTATATTTCTTAATAAGTTACTTATGATTTAATATTAGTAGCTTCTCTAATGTGCTAGGAGGGGGATGATTAGTAGCTAGTAGTGGTCTCAATACACTACTTTGATATTGTTAAGATACATTGTTTTGATCAGATAATGCAACAGTTTAGTTTATCTCAACACATCACAGATTATGTTGATACAAGTAATGAATTACATAATAACAGTTACTAAGGCAGAAGAGAAGATAATTATTTCGTAATTCATGTAACTTATCTAAATCCTTAGCATGCTAAGAGAAATAAGATATTTGTAGAGTGACACTCGACAATTGATTTAGAGAGTTGTATGAGATGATATATAAGTATAACACAACGAATTATTACATCAACATGAATGCATTTTTCAAGGTGTCCACAAAATCTAATGCATTATGAGGCTTGTTTTTCGAGACAGAATCAATTGATATGCGTTAGTTTCTTTTAAAATATTTATTAAATATCTTGTTTATATATTTGACAATGATATTTTGTGTGTGTGTGTATTATTTAATATGGAAATGAAACCACTACTACACTATCTTTGTGTTGTGATGGATTTTAGAAAGTTAGAAAGGCTAAGCATCTCAAAAGATATTTTTTTTTTATGAGAAATGACATTTAGTTAGGAATGCATACTCATTTATGAGTGGTTTAAACTCGTACACAAGCTAGGATAATTTTTAAATATAGTTAAATGATATACTTGTTATAAAAATTGATTTTATTTAATTATAAATTTACTTGATATTAAATTAAAGGTTATGTAAATTATGATTGTGTTGAATTATGTAGAACTTTAAAATATTGTGTTGAAATATTGACCTGATTTTTTTTATAGAATGGAGTTAAAAAGCTCGAGAAATGGTCTTTAACAAATTGTTTTTGAATGGAGTCATATCACATTTAATTTCCCAAACTATGCTATTTTTCAATTAAGCATTTGTTTTACATAAAATATTTTTTTTATAGATATCATCCAGATTTTGTGTTTGATTTCTAAAAATGTTATTCGAAAAATGTTTTTCTACCTTTGTTTCCTGTAAAATATTTTCTGTAAAATATTTTATAAGAAAACTGTTTATTAAAAAATATTTTATAAACCCTCAAACTTAATTTATTTGCTAGAAAATATTTTTAAGTTATAAAATTTTATAAAATATTTTATAAATAATAATCCATTTACAATATTATCCAACAACTATTTCAATCACCAATAACATCTCACCATCATCTCCTCCACCATTAGAACTACCTCACCATTATCTTCACCACCATTACTATTGATTGAAAAATATTTTACATGTAAACTAGAAAACATTTTCAACCGAACATTAAAGATATTTTACATGTAAAATTTTATGAGAAAACACTTCACATGTAAACTATTTTTCATTTATAAAATATATTACACAACAAACAGAACCTAGGGTTACTCGGGGAAGAAAAAAAAAAACCATACTCTATTCCTTCTAGCAATGGCTTGGGTGAGGAAGAGTCTGAAAATACCACAATTATTACAATATAACAACAATTAAATTGTAACTGCGATTACGTGCTACAGAACATTGGCTATTTATTAGTGATATCTGAAAAGCTGATGAATTAACAACCAGAGCTCACTCTTTTGGTTCCTAAATAAGCTAATTCATGCCTGTTTACTCTCACAAGATTATTTTTTACTCCAATTTTGCACTCATTCTTATGAATCCCTTTTCACTTCCAAAAACATGGATTGCTCTAAGCCAAAACCTAAATTAAAAACTGCACGCCTAATCCAACTGTTGTAAGTTGTAACCCGAAATCATAACAAATATGCACCTTCATATTTGGCTACCACATCAATCAAAAGCAGATGAAAGCTTGAACATACTCTTACTGTAAAATTTATATACGATACAGCATTTCCCCGAAGAGAAGCACTGTTTATAGAGTGTTTCAGACACACAAAGCACATCGAAGGAAGTTCATCATCCTAACAAACCAAAGATACAAGATACAAGATACAAGGTCCATTTATCAAGCATGACGTGGTACTAGACATGCCCTATGCATATGTAGCTTTTCATAGTTACCCCCAACGGTCCTTGAGATTTTATCCAAACGACATGTTAATATAATTTCTTAAATTAGAGATTTATCTCCCACGGTGTAAGAGAATATAACCATCTAACTTGTCACACAAGCTGGCTAAGCACCATCATCTTCCAGGCTGTTGACCCTTTCACATTCATCAATCCATTCGCTATATCTACAGTAAAAAACAGTTAGAAAAGTAAATATCTTGAGATTCTTGTCTTATTCTGAGCAAATATGAAATATGCATGTCAACTTACATGTCTATGGGCTCAGTCAAAGCTGCAAAAACACGACAGAAAAGGAAGGTTAGTTCATCTTTGTTCTCACACATCAAAGAAGGGAGCAAAAAAATGGGTGGGAACAGAAGTTCAAAGACATACATTAAAAATTGCAGACTAAACAATCATGACTTAAACTGGTATAATAGTTAATGTACAAGGCCTAATCATACTTGTCAAACCTCACAGAGATAGATCATATGAAGCATCACAACCTCTGGTGGAAACCAGTAATGCAAGCATATTGAAAGTTCTTGACAACATCACAGAAACCAGTAATTAACTGCAGAAGAACACAGAACTAGCTATTTCCAATGGATTCTTAATTGAAATGGTTTGTCTGCAGGCTAGGAAGTCCTGATGGGCTAAAAAAAATTGCATATCCAATATCTCAATAAAAGGTCAAAAGATATTAGGGGAAATTGCCATAGAACTAAAAATGTTGTTAGGCTCCTCCTATTTGCAAATCTAAAATTGCCTATAATGCTTGACCACATCTACATGCACCACAACCACCAGGCACAAGTGACAGCATATTGTTTTCTGATCTAGCTACATGAAATCATAAATTTTCAAACAGATTAACACCAATGCACTCCTGAAGCACTTATAACTCACAGGAAAACAGAAAATCCTTTCACATCCCAACATCCTTAACTATCAAGGGTATAGGAAATTCTGGAAAGTCTCTAGATAATGGGTTTTCAATCCTGAATTTATGCATTTTCTCGTCAATGTTCAGGCAAAAGTCATTCCATAAATTAATGAAAGTCTTCTCTAAAACTCCATTTTCTACACAGAAGTAGTTCTCTTTATTCTAGGGAAAGCATTTAATCCCTGGGATTCCACGGGATAACTTGCAAATTCAATCAGCAAAGACTGTGATTCATATTGAGCATGCTTTGCCACAAGATTTTAGTTGGGGTTTTGGGTGGTTGTCGGATGTCATGTCCTATTTCATTAGGTCTTTCTGTTTTTGATGTTTTAGTTTTGTTGCTACTATCCTTATGGTATCTTTGGAATAAAAAGTGAATGGACATGTGCAAAATTTGGCTTGTTGTTGCAAATCGAAGAGATGGTGGTTATTGGATGGTTTTCACACCGAGACTTGACGTCATGTGCACTTTATGCTGTCAAATCCTCAACAGCCTAGACTAAAAAGTGTTGGTGATTCCAACAAGAAGAAAAATATGGTTCAAGGAATCTAAATTGAGGATTTAAAGATACAGGGCTAATCTCAAATTAAGCAAAGCATGGGACGCAGAGGTGTAAGTATGTTTTATCCTTTGTTTTTTAACTCAGATTCAGAGGCTGCCTAAATAAGCTCAAGTGTCACTCACATGCTAGTCACATTCACAGTACTAAGATGTGGCAACTTCTAACTCGTAAGATGGCGACTCAGGGCTGGAGGAGAAAGACTACAACCTTAGATATTATTTTAGAACATCAAATAAGAACTCAATTCTTTGGCAGTCACCATCTAACAAGTGAAGATATACTTCACTGCTTCTCTTTCCCACTTTCTCATTCTCTCCTTTGGACTCCAACCTTACCATCCCTTCTTGTTTCTCATTCCTAATCATTTCCTTCTACGTATATCTCCACTCTCCAATCTTAGTTCAATTTTTTTTCAAGTTCTCTTCAATTTCCAAAGCATTAAAATGTGTTTCATGGCACATAACTTGAAGCTGGATTAATCAAATCATAATGATACCATCATGACATTATTCAGGTCTATTTTTACACATCATGGAGTGATATGGTTGTTTATAAGTTAAGTTTCAGTATTTATTTCAGATTGCTACCTAAATTGATTTTTAACTTCTCAAACTGCAGTGGATTGATATAAATAAACTAGAGTTCACCAAATTGAATTAAGCATGACCCAAAACGAGCTACCAAGTACTCCAAGCCGAGGCAGCGCACAAAACCACCAGATCCTACACATCTGGCTCAATATCAAAAATTAAAGTTAACTTTCTTCTTCCAAATTATAAAACAATTAAGTGACCCTGCTTTGAACTTTTGCATTATCATCCCCTGAACTAGCAGCATATAAGCATACACCTGTTATTTAAAGAACTTTGATGTTCTGATTCCCATTAACTTTTTTTGACAAGCAAAATCTACCTTCACGTGTAAATTTGGAAAGCCCCTACTTCTAGTTAAGGAGTATCAATTTCTTCTACTTTTGGCATTCATAATTTACAGAGCAAAATACCTGTGATGGTCATGCTGAAGTTCTCCTGGCAAATCCCACACACAGCCTCACCAATCAAGTTCTTCATATCACTGAAGCAAAAATTAAGAAAAGGAAATTAATGATAGCTTCAATACACAGTAACAAGTGGCATAGATCCTCCTCAATTAATGATAGCAACTGTCCCTCAAAAGTGGAAGCGCAACATCCCTAAAATTCTTAAAAATGATTTTCCACTAAGACAAAAATGATAAAAATCAGATGAAAAAGAAAGTGATTGAGAACTTACATGCGACATTCAACACTTGTACCATGGTTGCAGAAGGGGCAACTAAAAACAGTATCAAGCTTGTCCATCCGCTTCTTTGGTGGTGGCTTTGCTCTTGACTTTCTTTTCCCCATTTCTAAATTCAAACCTGCACCACACCAATCATGCATCTAATTAGAACACACCCTTAACCCATATTGCACACGAAAAACACAGCCAGGATAATAAGAATTAACTGAAATTAAAAAAAAAATATATATATATATATAAAGCATTAGAAATCGAAGTTTTTTTTTTTACTTTCTCTTTGCTAACTTCAATTCATTCTCACACACAGAAGGCATTTAACACCCCAAATGGACAGTACCCTTCTTTAAACGTTCCAGTTTTTATATAAAAATCAAAGCCCATTCTTTTGAATCAGAAAAAATACCCAAAAACAACATAAAGAAGCCTCACATAAGGATTTCTCTCTTCTTCTTCTTCTTTTCCATAAAATTTAGCAGTAACAAAACACAGAATAATGGTAACATAAAAGCAAGCACTGTTTTGCTTCAAAGGAAAAGAAGTATCAGAAGCAGAGAAAAAAGATGGGAGTAAACGAGACCACAAACCCTAGAAATGAAAAGAAACAGAATAATAATGAAAGAAAAGAAAAGCGAACCTGAATCAGAAGAGAAGAATGGGTGGGTATGTGAAGAGGGAGAGCGAGAGTTAGAGGAGAAACACCAAGACAGAAGAAAAAGTGGAATTCTCGGGCACTATGTTCTGTTGACACCTCACAACAAGATATTTGAGTCTTTGACCCCTTTCTATTTCTAATTTATGTTTTAATTAAAAGAAGACGCCATCATCAGCCAACTTCTCCTGTACAATCATAGTTATCGAACGGGGTTGACTCGTTCAAGACATCGGGTTTTAAATTATTTGGGTTAATTTAAATTAATTAAAAAAATAAAAAAATATTTAAAATTTTAATATTTTATATATAAAATTAAAAAATAATTCATATAAGTTATATATATTATAAATAATAAATTTTAAAAGATTATTTTAAAAGGTTTTTTTCTCCAACATTAAAAAGATATTATGTTATCCTTTTAAGTTGAAGTATTTAAACAAAAAAAATTTTAATCTCATATTAAAAAAATATAACTTTTTTTTTATGAACATATAATATATATACTAAAGGGTTTCAAATCCCACATTGAAAATATAATTTTTTTTCTTGTGAATATAAAGTATATATGTACTAAAAGACTTCAAATCCCACATTGAAAATATATATTTTTTCTTGTGAATATAGAGTATATGTACTAAAGGGTTTCAAATCTCACATTAAAAAAATAAAATATTTTTCCAGTATTTATATATTGAATTTTGAAAAGGGTTAATAACCAACAACAAAATTTAAAAAAAAAGGTTTCTGGCTAGAAAAAAAACACATTTGAAAAAAAAAACGGGTCTCTATCTGGTTTTGTCAGGTTGGCCGGGTCACGAGTCAACCAAGTTTGACCTTTTTTTGCTATTGCTAGTCTTTCACCTTACCTAGATCGATCCAACCACTGGATCGACCGGGTCCCAGATCGACCTGTCAGGCCGGTCTATATTTAATAACTATGGTCCAAGTTAAGTGAAAGGAAAACGACATATATTACCGTTCCTTACTAGCATGATTTTTCTTTCTTCTCCTTCTTGATGTTCATCCTTCAATTAATTATTAATAAAAAAAATAACCAAAATTACAAAAAAAAACTAGCAAAAAGAAAAAAAATGCAATCTTTGTTATGAGTTCAATGAAGGTAAACAGGATGTTATGAAGCTATAAAAAATTCACCGATAAAAGGACCCTCTAGTGCAGAAGTTAGTTTAGGATTTTTCAGATAGATTTTATATAAGAAAAGTGATAAAGAGAGTTAGATGTTTTTTTTATGTTTTGAGATGAGAAAAAAATCCATTTTCTCCTATAAACTTTATATATAACTTGTTTTAGAAAAAAATCTAAAACTATTTACCTGGTAAGATGGCAATTCTATTACATAGCTTATAGCTTATATCAAGGATAGTTTACTCATGTTACCTATAGCAGGTGGCAATTCCAGCTAAAGTGTAGATGAAGTTATAGCATATATAAATAGATATTCCCATAAAAATAGATGGATAGTAAAAATAAGAGGCGAATGGAGAGAGAGAAAATGTGATGGGTCGTAAAGATTGAGCCCTATCAGGCTTGGTTAATTGAGTTTAATTTGGATACTAACAGTTTCAAGGAAAATTTATTGAAGAAAAATAATGCAATTTAAACAAAAAAAAAATCTAAGTTGGGTAGGAATGACTTTAGAGCTTGGTTAGAACCAAACTACAAGTGTAGGTTAGTTAGATTGTGCTGCAAGTATAGGTCGATCAGACTAAGCTAATATTTAGTTTGGTTTGATCCATGCTGAGAAATTTAACTTGTAGAAAGTTTTATTTTTTGAAAAAAAAAAACTATGATAGATAATCCATATAGATATAGATATTATCAGGAAGAAAATTACAAAATATTAACTTGGAGAAAATGACCAAAAAAATGAATTTTGAAGAAAATAATATGGAGATATGAAGATTAACTTGGAGAAATAAGATTTCATTGTTAAAATTCTAGTTCGAAAGCTAAAGGCAATAGAAAATATACATAAAAGTAATTCTGGATATATACAAGAGATGTAAAATTATTAGAGATACAAGAGTCATTTTATACAAAGTTAACTGAAGATGTAAGAGATTAGCAAATCTAGCTTGATTGCATCAATTTCATGAGGATTCAACAAAAACACATCTTTAAATTGTTTGAATGTTATGCATGGGGAAGTATTTTTTTTCCTTCTTTATCCTATAAATGATATGTGTTAAACTTAATGACTCTAACCACCTTAAATAGGCAATCCTATTAATTTTGGCACCAATTTTTCCCATCCTTCAGAGTTGCATGTTGCCTCCAGTTTTCTCATTACCATGTCTCCCATTTTGAATCTTTTATATGTTATTCTTGCATTGTGGTACTAAGTGGCTCAATATTGAAATGTTTGGTTCTTAACTATTGCACTAAGTATGACTTCCTTAATCAAGTCCAAATATGCCCTTAGCTATTCATCATTGTTGTTAGTGGAGAAGTGTAATACTTTATAACTAGGGCATCATATCTCTGCAAAGATTACAACCTTTGTGTTATAGGTTAGTAGAAATGGTGTTTCGCTAGTGAAATTTTGTTGTGTAGTTTAGCTCATTCAACAAGATTTTAGTAGTTTAGCTCATTCACTATGAACTTTTTCTATCTTTTTTTTCAACCCGTTCAGCAAGATTTTGTTAGTGATTTTGTCTTGTCCATTTTTTTTTATGGGTGTGAGATCAAAGAGAATCAATGCTCAATCTTGAGCCTTTAACATTGATTCCTTATCTTTTTGTTATTGAATTAGGTGTCATTACTAGTTATCAATATTCGGGGTCCATAAGAAGAAAATAACTTTGCAAGTGGTTATCTCAGTTAGAGCCTTTACTTCTATCCATGTGGTGAAGTACATATTTGCTACCAAAATGAACTGTCTTTTTCCACAGGCTTTTGGAAATGGTCCCAATATATTCATTCTCTACTAAGAAAACAACAATGAAGAAGCAATGAGTTTTAGCTCCGTAGAAGGTTGGCAAGATACTGGAGTGAACTTTTGGCATTTGTCATATTTCTTTACCATATATGTGGCATCTTTTAAAATAATAGGCAAATAAAAGCTTCCATGTGTTGTTCTTGAAACTAAAGCCCTCGCTTCTATGTGGATCTCATTGAGTATATACTCACTCACTTCTAACGATATACACTTTAACAATGAAGCAATGGTTGATTGTCTATATAATTCAACAACTTGAAGACAATACCTTAGCGCT
>Ga0325401_1006474_pt1 | contig 11322 bp, 9 predicted proteins | sample PopdelMetagenome_FD_205666 | JGI IMG/M metagenome (GOLD analysis project Ga0325401, IMG submission 205666) | Populus deltoides microbial communities from Bellville, Georgia, United States - Xylem-PdKOR-R2 | ecosystem: Host-associated > Plants > Phyllosphere > Stem > Wood/Secondary xylem | place...
CCCTTCTACGTGCTGCCGCCGCGCGGGACGGCGACCGCGCCGATCGCCTTCCTCGCCTCCACCTTCACCTACCAGGCCTACGCCAACCACATGCGCCGGAACTGCGACGAGGCATACACGGCCCGCCGCGCGGCCTGGGGCGCCTATCCGCACAACCCGCAGGAGCACGCCGACTACGCCTACTCGACCTACAACCGCCACCCCGACAACAGCGGCGTGGCCTTCTCCTCGCGGCTGCGCCCGGTGCTCACCTGGCGTCCGGGCTTCCTGACCTTCGACGACGCGCGGGGATCGGGCCTGCGCCACTACCCGGCCGACACGCACCTGATCGCCTGGGCGGACGCGCTCGGCATCCCCATGGACATCATCACGGACGAGGACCTCGACAACGAGGGGCCCGACCTCCTGCGGCCCTACCGCGCGGTGCTCACCGGATCGCATCCCGAGTACCACACGGTCGGCACGCTGGACGGTCTGCGGGATTACGTCGGCGGGGGCGGGCGCCTCTGCTACCTCGGGGGCAACGGCTTCTACTGGCGCGTGGCCCGCCGCCCCGACATGCCCCACGTCATCGAGGTGCGGCGCGCGGAGGGCGGCATCCGCGCCTGGGCCGCGGAGCCCGGCGAGTACTACCAGCAGCTCGACGGAGCCTATGGCGGCCTGTGGCGCCGCAACGGCCGCGCCCCCCAGCAGCTGGCCGGCGTCGGCTTCTCGGCGCAGGGCCTCTTCGAGGGGTCCCACTACCGGCGGCTGAAGGCCTCCTACGATCCGGAGTTCGCCTGGATGTTCGACGGGATCGAGGGAGAGATCATCGGCGACTTCGGCCTGTCGGGCGGCGGGGCGGCGGGCTTCGAGCTGGACCGGGCGGACGCGTATCTGGGGACGCCGCCCAACACGAGGATCCTCGCGCGGTCCGAGGGGCACCAGTCCCACTTCGTCGCCGTCCCGGAGGAGCTCCTCTCCCACGTCAACACCGTCACCGGCGAGAAGGCCGCCGAACTGGTGCGGGGCGAGATCGTCTACTTCGAGACCGGGGGCGGCGGCGCCGTCTTCTCCACCGGCTCGATCACCTTCTGCGGCAGCCTGCCGCACAACGGCTTCGACAACCCCGTGTCGCGCCTTCTGCGGAACGTGGTGACCCGCTTCGCCGGCCCGGAGACCACGCCATGAGCCACATCCTCCACCGCAACCTGCGCCAGGATCCCATGGTCGCCCGTTCGGGGCGCGGAATGCTGCTGACCGGAGCCGACGGTCGCGAGGTGATCGACGCCTCGGGGGGGGCGGCGGTCGCCTGCATCGGCCACGGCGACGAGCGGGTGGTGGAGGCCATCGCGCGGCAGGCGCGCGAGCTGGCCTACGCCCACACGGTGTTCTTCACCTGCGACGCGGCGGAGGAGCTGGCGGAGCTTCTCGTCGGGGACCGACCCGGCGGGCTGAGCCGCGCCTACTTCGCGTCGTCCGGGTCGGAGGCGATGGAGGCGGCCCTCAAGCTCGCGCGGCAGTACTTCCTCGAGCTCGGCCAGCCGCAGCGGTGCCGCTTCGTCGCGCGGCGGCAGAGCTACCACGGCAACACGCTCGGTGCCCTCGGCCTGGGCGGCAACATGGCGCGGCGCGAGCCCTACGCGCCGATCCTGGCGGACTGCTTCAGCCATGTGTCCCCCTGCTTCGCCTATCGCGGCCAGGGGACCGACGAGAGCGATGCCGACTACGTGGCCCGGCTGGCCGACGAGCTGGACGCGGAGTTCGCGCGGCTGGGCCCGGACACCGTGATCGCCTTCGTGGCCGAGACGGTGGTCGGCGCGACCGCGGGCTGCGTCACGGCGCTGCCCGGCTACTTCCCCGCCATGCGCGCGGTCTGCGACCGGCACGGCGCGCTGCTCATCCTCGACGAGGTGATGTGCGGCATGGGCCGGACGGGCACCCTGCACGCGTGGGAGCAGGAGGGCGTCGCCCCCGACATCCAGACGATCGCCAAGGGGCTCGGCGGCGGCTACCAGCCGATCGGCGGCATCCTCGTCGCCGACCGGGTGGTGCGGGCGCTGGCCGAGGGGTCGGGCGCCTACAAGCACGGGCACACCTACCAGGCGCATCCCGTCGCCTGCGCGGCCGCCCTCGCCGTGCAGCGGATCATCCGGGACGACGGGCTGCTCGCCAACGTCGCGGCCATGGGCGCGCGGCTGGAGGCGGCGCTGCACGACCGCTTCGGCAACCACGCACGGGTCGGCGACATCCGCGGCCGCGGGCTCTTCTGGGCGCTGGAGTTCGTGGAGGACCGCGGCGCGCGGCGGAGCTTCGACCCCGCGCGGGGGATCAACGACCGGGTCAAGGCCGCCGCCATGGCGGAGGGCGTGGCGATCTACCCGATGGGCGGCACGATCGACGGCAAGGTGGGCGACCACGTCATCGTCGCCCCGCCCTACATCGCCGGGGCGGAGGACATCGACCGCATCGTGGAGCGGCTGGGCCGCGCCGTGGACGCGGTGGTCGGGTAGCCGACCGCCGCCGAGACCCGCGGGCCGCCCACGGCGGCGCGGGACGTCAGGGCAACATGAGTGATAGGAGGGCTTTGAGATGATCCCCGACCCGACGCGCCGCGGCATCCTCCGCGTCGCCGGCGGCCTGACGGCCGCGTCCCTGCCGCTCCCCGCCTTCGCGCAGGGGGCCGTGCCGCCCAAGCCGGACCGGATCGTGGTCAACGCGTCTGGCGGGGCGATGAACAACATCTTCCGCCGAAGCTACTTCGCGGAGTTCGAGCGGCTGCACGGCATCCGCGTCGTCGACACCTCGCCGGTGGACTTCGGCAAGCTCCGCGCGATGGTGAACGCGCGGAATCCCGAGTGGACGGTGACGGAGATCGGCGGGCAGGACGCCTTCCGCGCGAAGGAGCTGAACCTGCTGGAGCCGATCGACACCGCGATCGTGGATCGCTCCATGTACCCGGAGATGGCGCGCGACTCCCACGTCTTCCTCTCCTCCGCCTACTCCACCGCGCTGGGCTACCGCACGGACGTCTTCCCGAACGGAAGCCACCCGAAGGGCTGGGCGGAGTTCTGGGACGTGCGGCGCTTCCCCGGCGCGCGGTCCCTGCGGAACCACCCGACGGACAACCTGGAGTTCGCGCTGCTGGCCGACGGCGTGCCGATGGACAGGCTCTACCCGCTCGACATGGACCGGGCCTTCCGCAAGCTCGACGAGATCCGCCCGCACATCACGGTCTGGTGGAGCACGGGCGCCCAGCCCGCCCAGCTGCTCGTGGACAAGGAAGTGGTGCTCGCGACCGGCTGGAACGGGCGCTTCTTCGAGCTGACGCGGCGCGACGCGCCCGTCGCCACCGACTTCACCGGCGGCAGCCTCAAGAGCGGCGCCTTCAGCATCCCGCGCGGCACGCGCCAGGCCTACTGGGGCCAGCAGTTCCTGCAGGTCATGACCAACCCGCGCCTGCAGGCGGTCTACGCGACGGAGCTGTCCTACGCCGGGCTGAACCCGGAGACGGTGAACTTCGTGCCCGAGGAGATCCGCCCCATGCTGCCCGCCGCGCCGGACAACCTGGCGAAGCAGTTCTGGCTGGACGTGAACTGGTGGACCGAGAACGGCGCCAGGGCGCAGGAACGCTGGAACCGTTGGATGCTGCGGCGCTGACGGGGAAGGGCGCGTGGAACTCTCGATCAAGGGGATCGTCCGCCGCTTCGGGCCGGTGACGGCCCTCGGCGGCATCGACCTCGACGTCGCGGAGGGCGAGTTCCTGACGATCCTTGGCCCGTCGGGGTCCGGCAAGACGACGCTGCTGAAGACCGTCGCCGGCTTCGAGATCCCGGACGAGGGGGCCGTGCTGCTCGGCGGGCAGGACATCACGCTCACGCCGCCGCGCAAGCGGGACGTGGGCATGGTGTTCCAGAACTACGCCCTGTTCCCCCACATGACGGTGGCCGGGAACGTCGCCTTCCCGCTGGAGATGCGCGGACTGAAGCGCGACGAGATCCGCCGCCGGGTGGAGGAGGCGCTGCGGCTGGTGGAGCTGGACGGCTTCGCCGGGCGCCTGCCGCGCCAGCTCTCGGGCGGGCAGCAGCAGCGCGTGGCCCTGGCGCGCGCCGTGGTGTTCGGGCCCGGGCTCCTGCTGCTGGACGAGCCGTTCGGCGCGCTCGACCGGAAGCTGCGGGAGGGGCTGCAGCTCGAGGTGCGACGCCTGCAGCGCCGGCTGCGCCTGACGACCCTGTTCATCACCCACGACCAGGAGGAGGCGCTGATCATGTCGGACCGCATCGCCGTCATGGATCGCGGGCGGATCGAGCAGGTCGGTGCGCCGTCCGATGTCTACGCCCGTCCGGCGACGCGCTTCGTGGCGGACTTCCTGGGCGAGTCCAACCTTCTGGACGGCAACCTGGCCGGCGGGGCGGTGCGAATGGACGGCTTCGGCCCGGTGCCGCTGCCGGGTCAACCGCCCGGCCCCGTGACGCTGCTCGTCCGCCCGGAGGCGATCCGCCTCGCCGGGGCGGCCGAGGCGGCGCCCTGCCGCGGCCGGGGGCGCGTCGTGGAGACGATCTTCCTCGGCCTGTCGGCGAAGCTGCGGGTGAGGATGGAGGACGGGCCGGAGGTGCTGGCGCGCGTGCCGCTCCGCCCCTCCATGCCGCCGCCGGCGGGGGAGGGGGAGTGGCTCGCCGTCGGCTTCTCGCCGGAGGACGCGCATGTCGTCCCCCGGGGCTAGCCGCCGCGCCTTCGGGCGCCGGCGGGAGCTCGCCCTGCTGGCGCTGGGGCTGCCGGCCCTGCTGCTACTCGGCGCGGTGTTCGCCTGGCCGGTGCTGCGGCTGCTGTCGCTCTCGGTCGAGGGGGGTGACCTCGCCCAGTTCGAGAAGGCGGCCCTCGACGGGCTCTACGTGTCGGTCCTCGCGGACAGCCTCAAGGTGGCGGCCGTCGTCACCGCGATCTGCCTTGCCCTGGCCTATCCCGTGGCCTTGTGGCTCTCCCGCGCCGGGCGCGTCGGCGCGGCGATCGGGCTCTTCGCGCTGCTCCTGCCCTTCTGGACGAGCGTGCTCGTCCGCACCTACGCCTGGCTCGTCCTCCTCGGCCGCAACGGCGTGGTGAATCGCGCCCTGCGCGACTGGGGTCTGATCGAGGCACCGCTGCCGCTGCTGCACAACATGGCGGGCGTGCTGGTCGGCATGGTCCACGTGCTGCTGCCCTACATGGTGTTCCCGATCTACGCGGCGCTGCTGCGGGTGGACCCCGACCTGCCCCGCGCGGCGGAGGGCCTCGGTGCGTCCTCCTGGCGCGCCTTCCGGCGGATCACCTTCCCGCTCTCGCTCGCCGGCGTCTCCGCGGGATGCGCCCTCGTCTTCGTCCTCTCCCTCGGCTTCTTCATCACGCCGGCGCTGCTCGGCGGCGGGCGGGTGATCATGATCTCCATGCTGATCGAGCAGCAGGTGCGGGAGTTCCTCGACTGGCCCTTCGCGGCAGCGCTCTCCACCGTGCTCCTGATCGTCACGCTGGCGATCTACGGCCTGATCGGGCGCCTCACCCGGGGAGGGCGCCTTGAGACGGCGTAGCGGCTTCCCCCTCGGGCGCATCCTTCTCGGTCTCGCGGCCGGGCTCGTCCTCATCTTCCTCATGCTGCCGATCCTGGTTGTCTTCCCGATCTCCTTCTCCTCGGCCAGCTACCTCCAGTTTCCGCCGCCCGGCTTCTCCTGGCAGTGGTACGGGCGCTACCTCGACGACCCGAGCTGGATCGACGCGACGGTGCGCAGCGTGAAGGTGGCCGCGCTCTGCACGGCCATCGCCATGGGGCTCGGCGTGCCGTTGACCTTCTTCCTCGTCCGCTCCCGGCTGCCCGGAATCCGGGCGCTGGACCGGCTCTCGGCGGCGCCGATCATCGTGCCGACGATCGTGCTCTCGATCGCGCTCTACGGTGTCTTCTCGGACCTTCAGCTCATCGGTGAGTGGTACGGGGTCGCGGTGGCGCACAGCGTCCTGGCGCTGCCCTTCGTCGTCATCCTCGTCGGCGCGGGGCTGCGGGGGTTCGACCAGGCCCAGGAGCAGGCGGCGGCCGGGCTGGGCGCCTCCTGGCCGGCCATCATCTGGCGCGTGACGCTGCCCCAGCTCCGCCCCAGCCTCATCTCGGCCGCCTTCCTCGCCTTCATCAGCTCCTTCGACGAGCTGGTAATCGCGATGTTCCTCTCCGGCTCCGAGATGACGCTGCCGAAGAAGATGTTCGACAACATCATGATGGAGATCGACCCGACCATCGCGGCCGTGTCGGTCCTCCAGATCCTGCTCGTCGGCCTCTGCCTGGGCCTCGCCAGCCTCTTCGGGCGGGGCGTGCTGACCACCACCGTCACCCGCTGAGGACAGCATGGACCCCTCCGTCTTCCATCCGGACTTCAAGGCCAAGCCCTTCTGGTGGGACGCCATCTGCATGGGCGGCGACGACCCGCCGTCCGAGCTTCCCGCGCGCGCCGACGTGGTCATCGTCGGCGGCGGCCTGACCGGCCTCAACTGCGCCATCGAGCTCGGGCGCGGCGGGGCGGCGCCGGTCGTGCTGGACGCGGAGCCGCTCGGCTTCGGGGCCTCCACGCGCAACGGCGGCGGCGTCTCGGGCGGCAACAACGTCGGCAAGGGGCTGTCCGGCGCGAAGGGACGTCAGAGCCAGGCCGAGATGCAGGAGTGGCTCCGCGCCATCATGGGTGACGCCTCCGAGGGGCTGGCGCACATCGAGGCGCTGATCACCCGCGAGGGGATCGACTGCTACTACGAGCGTACGGGGCGCTTCGTCGGGGCCTGGACGCCGAAGCACTACGACGGCATGGCGGCGAAGGTCGACACGCTCAACCGCTTCGCCGATGCCGGCGCCTCCATGCTGCCGCGGGACCGCCAGCGGGAGGAGATCGCCTCCGACTACTACTACGGCGGCATGGTCGTGGAGCGGACCGGCAAGCTGCACCCGGGCCTGTACCATCGCGGGCTGATGAAGGCCGCGCTGCGCCACGGCGCCGTCCTCGTCGGCAGCACGCGGGCCGGCAGGCTGACCCGCACCGCCGATGGCTGGCGGGTGGAGACCTCCCGCGGTCCGATCCAGGCGCGCGAGGTGGTGATCGCGACCAACGGCTACACCGGCGGGCTGACGCCGGACCTGCGGCGCCGCCTCATCCCCGTCGCCTCCCACATCATCGCGACGGAGGAGCTGGATCCGGAGCTCGCCCGCAGCCTCATCCCCAAGCGCCGCACCCTGGCGGACAGCCGACGCATCCTCTCCTACTACCGCCTGTCCCACGACGACCGCCGCGTGCTTTTCGGCGGGCGGGCGCGGTTCACGCAGGTAACGCCGGAGGTGTCGGCGCCGATCCTCCACGGGATGATGGTGGCGCGCTGGCCGCAGCTGAAGGGAGTGCGCGTCACCCACGCCTGGACTGGCAACGTCGCCTTCGCCTTCGACTACCTGCCGCATATGGGCGTGACGCCGAAGGGGCTGCACTACGCGATGGCCTGCAACGGCGCCGGGGTCGCCATGCTGTCCCATCTCGGCGCCGAGGTGGGCAAGAAGCTTCTCGGGAAGAGCAACCGCGTGCCCGTCTTTGACGGCCGCGACTTCCCCACCCGGCCCTTCTATACGGGGCAGCCCTGGATGCTGCCGGCCGTGGGGAACTGGTACCGCTTCCGCGACTGGCTCGATCGCCGGGCGGCGTAGCGGCGGGGCGGCGTTCGCTCAGCCCGGCACGGCACGGCGGCGCACGGCGCGGGGGAGGGGGGCGTCCTCCGCGAAGCGGAGGTTCTCCAGCAGGAAGGCGGCCGCGGTCTCGATCTCGAGGCGCAGCTCGGCGGAGGCGGCCTCGACATGGCCGCGCCGAAGCGAGGCCAGGATCGCGGCGTGCCGGTTGCCGAGCCGGCTGCCGAGGAGTTGCCACCGCGCCTCCCAGAACAGCGGTCCGCGCCGGAGCCAGATCGACTCGATGATGCCCATCAGCATGGGGGCGTCCGACTGCCGGTAGAGGCGGAGGAGGAAGCCGCGATCCGCCTCCCCGGAGCCGACCGGGTCGCCGCGGTCGCGGGCCGCCCGGTGCTCGCGGCAGAGGGCGGCGAGTTCGGTAAGAACGGGTCGGGTCAGGCGCGGCGCGGCGAGCCGCAGCGCGAGCGGCTCGAGCTCCGCCCGGATCGCCGTCATCTCCCGGAACGCGGCGCGGCTGAGGCGCGGCACGACGGCGGTGCCGGAGGGAAGGACGTCGAGGGCCTTCTCGGCGGCGAGGCGGCGGAGCGCGGCGCGCACGGGCATGAAGCCCATGCCGAGACTTGCCGCGACCGCCCGGATCGAGAGCCGGTCCCCCGGCGCGTAGCCGCCGCCCGTCAGGGCCGTGCGGAGCGCCGCGTACACCTGTTCCTCCAGCGCGGGCGCGGCGGGCCCGTCGCCGGGCGGCCCGCTCGCCGCCCCCGGCTGCTCCGCGCCTGCCACTGACCCGTCCCCCCTGCTGCGCCCGCCCCGCCCGCGCCCCGTGGCATGGACCTGCCCCGTCGCGGGCGTCAAGGCGCGCCGGGGATCAGGTCCGGGACGCGTCCGCCAGCAGCGCCTTCCGCGTGAGGCAGAACTCCTCGATGGCTTCGGCGGCCCGGTCGCACTCGGCGTCGCCGACGGGCAGGCTGAGGGCGAACATGCCGCGGCGGGCGAGGTAGACGCCCTGCGCCACCAGGTCGAGGAAGAACAGCTCGCGCAGTCCCTCCTCCGCCGGGGTGGCGGCGTAGGGGCGCAGGATCTCGCCCCGCCGGAAGTGGGGCTGCATCATGCTGCCGATCCCGGTGAACTGCATCGCGGCGCCGTGCCGCTCGCAGAGGGCGTTCAGCCGCTCCCGCAGCCGGTCGCCGCGCGCGCGGAGCGCCTCGGCCGCCGCGCCGTCGAAGATCTCGCCCATCGCGACCACGCCGGCCGACATGGAGAGCACGTTGTTGTTGAAGGTGCCGGAGTGCAGCAGGCCGCCCGGCTCGAAGACGCCCATGATCTCTGCCCGGCCGCCGAAGGCGCCGAAGGACATCCCGCCGGCCACATACTTCCCGAGCGTCGTCATGTCGGGCGTGATCCCGTGGAGGCTCTGCAGCCCGCCCGCGCTGTGGCGGCTCGTCATCACCTCGTCGAAGATCAGCGGGATGCCGCGCGCGGTCGCGGCATCCCGCAGGGCGCGGAGGAAGGCCGGCGCGGCCGGGATGCAGCCGCCGCCGCCCATCATCGGCTCCAGGATGATCGCCGCGAGGTCGTCCGCCCCCTCGATCATCGCGAGCGCCGCGTCCGTGTCGTTGTAGGGGGCGAGCGTCACGGGGTAGGGCACGTTCACCGGGCTGCCGCCGCCGGCGAAGTTGAGCGTGCCGCCGTGATAGCCGCCGTGCATCGCCAGCAGCCGGGTGCGGCCGGTTCGGCTGCGCGCCGCCGCCACGGCCATGAGGTTCGCCTCGGTGCCGGAGTTGGTGAAGCGCACCCGCTCGATCGAGGGGAAGCGGTCGCAGAGGATCCCGGCGAGGATCGCCTCCCGCTCCCCGACGCCCGCGAGGTTCAGGCCGCGGTCGAGCGCCTCCCTCACGGCGGCGAGGATGCGCGGGTCGGAGTGCCCGAAGAGCCCGGCCGTGTACTCGCCGCAGAGGTCGAGGTAGCGGTGGCCGTCGATGTCCTCCAGCGTGCAGCCCTCCCCACGCTCCATCGCGATGGGGAAGGGCGTGTAGTAGAGGACGGCGCGCGTGTTGCCGCCGGGCATGACGGCGCGCGCGCGCTCGTGCGCCGCGGCGCTGCGCGGGCGCGCGGCGGCGAAGCCCTCCCGCGCCTCCGCGAGGGCGGCGTCGAGGTCGAGGTTGCGGGGCGGACGGGTGTCGAGCGGCATGGCGCCCTCCTCTACTGCCAGAGCCAGGACATGAGCAGCCCGCCCTGGTTCCACAGGCGGTTCGGCCCGCGCTCGATCCCGAGACCGCCGGGGCCGGCGGTGCGCTCGTAGATCTCGCCGTAGTTCCCGACGTGGCGGACGACGTTGTACGCCCAGTCGCCCTGAAGGCCGAAGCCCGCGCCGATGTTGTCGGTCCGCCCGAGGAAGCGCTGCACCTGCGGATCCGCCGAGGTTCGCTGGGCTTCCTCGACGTTGGCGCGGGTCAGGCCGAACTCCTCTGCCTGGATGAGGGCGAAGACCGTCCAGCGGGTCAGGGCGGCCCATTCGGGGTCGCCGTTGCGGACGAGGACGCCGTGCATCTCCTTGAACACCACGTCGGGGAGAAGGACGAGGCTGCTCGGGTCGGGGGCGCCGATCCGGTTCGCCGCGAGGTTGATCATGTCGTTCGTGATCGCGTCGCACCGTCCCGCGAGGAAGGCGGCCAGCACGTTGGCGGGTGTGTCGAAGGCGATCTGTGCCATTCGCACGCCGTTGCTCCGCCCCCAATCCTCCAGCGTCCGCTCGTTCACGCTGCCCTGGGTGGTGCAGACGGTGGCCCCGTTCAGCTCCGACGCGCGGGAGACGCCCGTCCGCTTCTGCACGAGGAGACCCTGGCCCGTGTAGAAGTGGACGACGGTCTGGGTCAGCCCCATCGTGCTGTCACGTGCGAGGGTGAGAGCGGTCGTACGGGAGAGAAGGTCGACCTCCCCGGACTGGAGGGCGGTGAAGCGGCTTTGGGCCGTCGTCGAGATGAAGCGCACACGCTCGGGATCGCCGAAGACCGCCGCTGCCACGGCACGGCAGACCTCCGCGTCGAAGCCCGTCCAGCGCCCTGTGCTGTCGGGCATGGACATGTGCGCGACGCCGATGGAGACGCCGCAGCGCACGTGGCCGTTCCGCCGCACCGTGTCGAGCGTGGCGCCCGCATGGGCCGGGGCCGCACCCGTGGCGGCCGCGAGTGCCATGGCCGGAAGGGCGCACCGTAGCAGGGTCCTGACGAACCTCATGATTGTCTCCGACAGGATGGGTGGACGAGAGGTGTGATCACACAAAAAGTAATATAGCCGAAACGCTCCGGTCAACGACGTGCCCGGCGATCAGCCGGCGCGCGACGGCGGGCCGAGCATGGCCCTCGCCTCCTCCGGCGTCGCGGATTCGGCCCCGAGCTCCCGCATGATCCGCACGGCCTTCTCCACGAGCGCGGCGTTGTGCGGCGCGGGCACGCCCTTCGCCAGATAGAGGCTATCCTCGAGCCCGACCCGGACGTGACCGCCGAGCAGCAGCGCCTGGGCGAGATGACGTTGAGGTCGAGGGTGCAGAACTCTGGCCGCAGCTCCAGGACGTGCCGCACCCGCTCGGCCGCCGGCCGGAGGTTCGTGCCGGGGGCGGGGTCGCTGAGCGTTTCCTTGCCGGGCGAGAAGGAAGCGCCCGGTCCGGTCGT
>Ga0325401_1006475_pt1 | contig 11321 bp, 3 predicted proteins | sample PopdelMetagenome_FD_205666 | JGI IMG/M metagenome (GOLD analysis project Ga0325401, IMG submission 205666) | Populus deltoides microbial communities from Bellville, Georgia, United States - Xylem-PdKOR-R2 | ecosystem: Host-associated > Plants > Phyllosphere > Stem > Wood/Secondary xylem | place...
AAGGATCTCTGTGCGGCAATATGTGATTGGAAGTAATTATCTTCTATAATGGAATATTAATGGAATGGGAGTAATTACTCTTGGGTGATTATATAGAATTATGTAATTATGATTAGTCAAATATAACAATAGAATATCTTGTTGTAGCACTCGCATAACTTCGGTAATATATCTTGAATATATATCAAAAACATCGGAGCCCTAGGACCACCCACATCTTGCACGTTTCCACCTCGATATGCTCATTTCGTTGAAGAATTTGACTCTTTCATTGTTAAATACAATTTAAAACCAATATCATTTCATGAATCACGACCCATCACCCACTGTATTAATCAATTACAGTATTACACAACTCAAAGTGCTTGGCCAAACTTTCTCATAGATTCGGGAAACTTCTGAAATCTTGTTTATTTATTTATTTTTATTTTAATGAGCTGCAAATAATTTATTGCTAATGCTCCTTGTGTCTGTGTCGTAATCAAACAGGATATTTTTGTTTCCCAATGTTCACAACTTGCATTTATATGTTGATCCAGTACTTCTTCGTAATATTGTTCTTACTAAATTTTTTAATTACTGGAAACCTCTTTTCTCACAAGTGGAGAATTAATCTGGAGGGATGCTTTAGCCTATATATGCTTGTCTCTATTTTACTGTACATTAAGATCAAGATGCAAACCTGTTTACTAGTAAGCTTACCTAATTTCAGAGCACACACATAAAGATTTTGAACCAATCCTTCACCGATCTAGAGTGATTGGCTTATAGCAAAGCAGGTTTAGGTTTAAAAAAATCGTGTAATTAATTACATAATTTGCTACTCATAATTTTAGAGTATCAAACCAACCATATATTCAAAAGAAACTTGTAAATCATAATACTACGTTCATCCATTCCCTTGTTTGCTCTGTAACTCTGATGGATCGTGAATCCAACTTGTAGATGTCGCCTAAATATTTTTTTTAAAGAGAAGGACTACAGAGTCCAAGAAAAGAAAATTACAGACATCGTTGATGAAGGATAGCATCTCCAATCATATCCATGATTAAACAACAACTTGATAATTTTTAGAAGAATCAAAGTAACGAAACGAATAAAATAGGACAAGCATTAATGAGCGCAAGGCTTTTGCTACTGTGATATTATATTGAAACATCTAATCAATTAACAATTTGGGACTGATAGATACCAGAATATGCAACACTAGCTATACGTGTGATAATCCGGGGAAAACTTCACACGTAAATTATGCTTTCATGCTATGCAAAATTGGATCTAAACTTGAAACACAGGTGAGTCGGGTTGTTGGTCTTCAATAGTGGTGGAGGTTCGCCTGGAAAACAAACCCCATGGGATGAGAAACTCTTCAATACTTAAGTCAATAAGTACTATACAAGAGAAAATATAAAAAAAATAATTATTAAAGAAAAAATATTGGTTCTGCGAACCTATCTATTTATTTGGTTACCTAAAATATATATAGATCTTAATCATATCGGCTCTTCTTAAATGTGAAAAATGATATTATATTTGGTTAATGAAAATATCACTTTCCACTATTGATTATAGTATCTGATGCAGTCATTTTTTGAGCAATTAGTAAATGTTAGTGATGTATTGATAAGAAATCTCTATTAGTCAAGAAAGAGACACATGAGTTGCATAGAAAATTATTTATATTTGCATTGTCTATTATTAACTAAAAAATGTGATGGTTAATCTCCATGAAAGTTTGTACTTGTAAATGATTTATCAGTAAAATATATTAATTAACCATAATAAATATTGTATGCATGGACGGTGCATGGTATCATATTATAACTTCTCGATACTCAAAAATACACTGAGCGCTATAATGAAAGAGAAAAAATAAGGATTCATTTCGGACATGGATCACACCGATTAGGCCATGTCTAAATGGAGCAGCCACATAATTTGGGGCTAGCCCAAACCGGTGAATTTCTTTTTTAATTTTATGCACCATCATGTGACCGTATATGGTAAAGAAAAAAGAAAAAAGAAAGAAAGGCCAAGTATGTCTAGAAAAAGCTCAATTGCATGTGTTAGTGATGGTGTTTTTCTCATTTAAAATTAAAGTTGTCCTTGTATTAGTGCTTGAATGCATGAGCTCGAGATCCGTAAATGCTTGGAGTTCGTGATAAAAAAGGGAACCTAATGCAGAAAGGTTGGGGCCATGTGACAAAAGAGATCAAATGGTAAGTCATTACTAGAATGTTGGTGTCATGTGCTGGGAGGGATCACGTAAAGACCCTTCACTACAAAAAATTAGAGCAAATATAAAGGACTTTTTTGAGGTCTTATCACATGCGTACGATTCCTTCGGCTTTAGGACACAGTCTGAGGCCCAGAGTGGTAAAAAGAAGTCCTTTAATATATCATCTTTCACTGCCTTGGATTCTAATTAAAGTCCTCAAACCATGTGATTTGGACCTTGATCCAGGGCCACATGGCATACGGCCATACCATATAGTGGTTTAGGACCTTTAACCCATGTTTCATAGCTTCTTAGATATGGTTTAGGCAAGCAGAATATGTCAATAGGAGTTAGGTTGAGCAAGAACCTATGGAAAGTTGTGCAAACCTGCAGTTAGCTGTCGGTGTTTCTGAGAGAAAAGTCAGCGTTTTGAAAAGGTGAAATCAATTTGTTGGGAGTTTGTAATGATCAGAAATTAAAAGAAATATCTAAAGAAATGGGGGTAAATCCTTGCCAAATCATTTTTATGAGTAGAAATTGATTGCATTATATCTTCAATACGAGGGGCGCTGTTTTATTTGCAGTATAGTTGCAATTAGCTAGGTTCCACTTGGTTATCACGTTGATGATGGTTCATGAAAAGGACCAAATTAATTAAAGCTCGCAGTTTGTAGGAGATGGAATGTACATATGCGTGTAATGTAGCTGCAAGAGAAACTCTCCCTTCACCAAAAATTAACTTCTAATTCTTTCACTGAAAACAAGAGTTCTCGGTTGGAGATTGCGTAGGAGCTCCGCCAGAAAACCTCACATCGATTAAAGATCGGTAGACTCCCTCGAACAACAAATAAATTTATCGTCTCACATGTTTTGAATGAAGGAATAAATATTCGTCCTTGGTTACATGTTTACCATCTTGAAGGACTAAATGTGGGTATTATAAAATTACCAAATCACATTCATGACAACTGTAAGCAACAATAACAAGAAGATACTTACCTCTCTTGGAAATTTTCTCGAAGCCAATGTCCATTTCTTTTTTTCTGGGGCAAGTAGACAGTAGTACTATGTAGCCTTATTAAAATCAGATCCAATGGCGTCGTGCCAAATTTGGAGTTCGGATTAATCCAATGGTTTGTAAGTGGCAATATTGCGAAGTTTCATTTAAAATCTAAAGAAATGAGTTTAATGTGTAATTAGATTAACCAAATGAAGCTTGGAAATAAGAGTTACTAAAAGAAAGAGACAAATATTAGATATCAGGTACGAGTTAGTCGCTGAAAGCAATTTTGACAAACTCTCTTCTACAAATATGTAATATGAGAGGAAAATTGATTTGTTAATTACCAGTAAAAGATCATATATTCAGAGCACTGGTCATGCGAACTTTCGATATATATATATATAATGAAACACCATTGCAGCTATAGAAAGACTGAAGGAACAAAGAAAAGCTGCTACATGGCTGTACTCAGATTTGAAAGAGAAAGCAGATTTAGACATGAAAAAAGCATATATATGACTTACTTGATCTGTAGTTCTGTAAGTTGATATAATAAAATTGTCTGTCTGAACAAACTTCAATACAAGGTTGGTTTTCTAGGTGAGCCATACTAAACTTGTTGGTGTTGATGATGCATGAGAAGGGCGAGTGTGTGGAGCATCACCACTACTAAAACCCATCAATGTTATAGAAGCCACCAAAGGAGGAATCCAAAGGGATAGCATGATCCAAAATTATGGGGGGCAGACACACTTGGGATCAATGCGATCCCTTTGGATGCCTCCTCTAGTTGCAGTAAAAACATACAAAAACCTCCATAGAAGTCTCAGTCTCTCTGTGTGTGTAATATAGAGAGAAGTGGTTTGAGGGAAGCCTTGAGCCTTCAATATAAAAGAGACCAAGTGCCTCAACACCGACTAAAATCTTCAATTTTTTTCCCCTCCCTTTCAAATGCTAATTTACTTATTATTTACTTGTTTTTTTAGATTTATCAGATCATCAGGACATGTTTTTCAAATATATTTATTTATTTGTAGACCCCATTCTCTAACATAAAAAACCAGACACAGGAAAAAGGTTGTACCAGTAGTGGGTCATCTATCTATTCTGAGAAATACCCAACAAGTTGGGTGGCAATATTTATTCATTTCATTTTCGTTGTCTGCGTATTTTATGAAGGTTTGCGGTCCAATCCATGTTCCCTTTCTTACACCAAACTTTTTTATGCTTCTTTCACAAGGAATACATTCCCAAATTCCCATTACCTGTACAAATATAAAGGCATATCATCATGATCGAACTTTTTTTTTTTTATCACGTAAATGTTTTTATATATGGTCTCCGATACTAAATGGCCCAATTGTATAGATGTTTGTATATATGGGTCAATGATATGACCATACGATTGACTGAAAATTATATTTCATTAGCCGATACAAAGCTTACCAAGCTAGTCATAGGATTTAGGTTCGCATCGGCGGGGTCAAAGATAGAACACATGACACGATGAGTAATTTGGTGTGACTAATTCAATAATTTCTAGCCTCGCTGATAAATTAATCAGATACTATCCACCTTCTCAAATCATATGCATCCAGCGTCCATCTATAGGAAGATAGTGTTTATCTTTTTCCCATTTCTTTTTTGTTCTGCATGGAGTCTATCCATTCAAGGGTAATATTCTAATTAAATTAGCTGGAAAGTCCGAACCAGACTGTTTAGTCTTATATATATATATATATATATATATATATCTCCTTGGTGTAAGAGACCACCATGAAATACACAATCAAACAAGATAGCATATGGGAGGTCGGCGTTGGTTACTATATATTATGGTGAAAATTGCGTCAACAGAAAAGGTTGAGTGAATTTTAATTTAGTCGTTTATTAATTTGAACTGACGATAATATATATTTTTATTAAATTATTTGCTAGCCATTGAATTATCAAGACTTGATTAAATTACATTATTAACTTTATTAGATAGTTATCTTCCTCCGTAGGTTTTATTAATGAAATTGCATTAATTACTTTTGGATTTCTTAAAGCTATCGTTTTCAATAGAAAGTAGCCATTAATCTTAGAATCTGAGCCTTCAAGTGAAAATCTCAATTCTTACAGCAATTGAGCTGTACACCTCCGACTTCGAAAACACTATCGCTCACAATTCGATTTTTTTCAATAATGAGATTCCAAGTTTGGTCATATTAGCACGGTTGAATATTCACATAAACATTATATATTGCCGTGTAGAGTTGGATGTAAACAGTCCCTGATAAACGCAAAGCAGTCGTACGAACAAGAAATTACTAAAAGCGATTTCAAAAGGTAGAAGCTATAATTTCACCACTTGATTGAGTTTGTTTATCTCACAACATATTACATTTCACCGCATAATGACCTTCTTAGGCGCAATTAAATTTGTAATAAAACGCTCGAATGATGACTTTCGGTGAGAGGTCAAAGTGTGGACAGTCACTGAAAAGAAGAGCTTCCAGTACTGTCATGATCGACTACAATGCACCCAAAAAAAAAAAACCCAATAATTAAGTTGGTAATTAAGTGGTCGATGGTCGGGGAGAGAAATTCATGTGTAGAAAACCTGTATGATGAATCACAATTAATTATGGGGGCCGGGCCATAGGCTATCTTTATTCACATTATTATATATAAAATATTAGATTTTCATATAGTATAAATCATTGGTTTTCGACATGTCAAGTTTCTCAATTCACACTTCTTCCTTTTCTAGTGGGAACGATACGTTTGTCAGAGGAACAGTTATAATGATAGCTAAGGATATATATTAAAAGCCTTTGCGATTTTAGTATCGCTATGTGCACAAATCTTGGGACATCCATGGATTGATTCGATTTTTCAAGATAATTATTGGATTATTCAAACCTGTTTATGAAATTGAATAATTGGGCTTTAACATTTTGATAGATTTATTTTATTTTCTTTGTTTTTAAATTTAAAAAAATCTATTTATACGTACATATATAATAGGTAGAAGCAAAAGATTTAATCAAAACTAATTAACCATTGATTAATTAGAATATTAAAATGATATATGAATTGTTGTTACAAGAAATGAAAATGAGGAGACACAATTAAAGTGATATATGAATTATTCTTGGATAATTTTATTTACATCATCAACATAATAAAATCATATAAAAAAGACACTGAGATATATGTCATAAATGAAAAACACATAATAACATAAAATAGTAAATTTAAGTTCAACCAACTCAAAAATGAAAAAAATTAATTGTCAGAAAAATGTATAGATAAAAATATTATAGTTAAGAGCACACAAAAATATAAAATAATAAATTTAACTCAACTAATAAAAAAAAATTGATTTATTGTACAGAAAATAGTGTGCGTCCCCCTCTATTTGAACCCGCAATCTTGAAAATATTTTGCACGCTAATCACTCAGGATATGAATTTAATTTAAATAAAAAAAATAATATATATATTAACATATAAACAGTTAATCAAATTTTTAGTTTTTTAGTTGTTAATATATTTGAGCTCGAATAGTTTACTTTTCTTTTACAACCTAAGTGTATACTGGAGACGTGGGCCTAAGTTTTAACTTTTGATATGTGTGTAGTCGTGGGTCCTTAACACATAATTCTGGCCATGTAATTAAATCATTCTATTTAGTATGTGTTTTTGGTAATTTAGTATAAGTGTTTATTAAAAATATTATTTATTTATTGATTTTTTACATTTACATATTAAAACTATTAAAAAATTAAATTATTTTTTTTTGTACTTAATATATTTTTAAAACAGGTTAAAATACAATGCAAAACATCCCAAAAAAATCCCCTTCTTCCTTGCGTCCTCCTCTCCACTGTTTTCCAAGCTTATCATTTCTTGTATGTTTCTAGCCAAAAAGTGATAGAAGACAGTTTAATGCTAGTGATTTATCTCGTTCATGTATATGTGTTGGAATTATATAAAAAAAAATATATTTTTTATTAGATGATTTAACCAATTTTTTTAAAATCAAATAACATTTAATAAAAAAATTGAAAAAATAAACCGTTTTTAACAAGGTCATAATTTAACTTATGTTCTTAAGATGAACTCTTCTATATACCTTTTCTTTTTCTTTTAATAAAATCCAGCTTTTGTCACATCCTAGATTGATTTGCTAAATCAATTCGGGTCTTACAATAATAATTGAAATATGACAGCCAAGTTTTTAAAAAAAGAAGGTATTTTAAACTAAACACAGTAACTAAATTAATAACTTTCATGAATTCAACTCAAATATTTGTACAAGTATTTATAGAACTCTGAGTACATGTTATTAATCCTTACATAAATCCTTACACGTATATATATGATTAGATAATGCAAGTTATTTTGCAGCAGTACTGTGCGTGTATGTTCAAAACGAAAGTTCCATTATTCTCCTTTGCTGCCATTATAACCAAACACTAAAATTTTTGAAATTAGGAAAACGAAAGATGGTTGCTAACTAGCACTCGGGTACAACATGATGGCATCTCAATGAGTTATATCAGCCATTGGATACAAGGGCCACCACTCAAGATTTCTTAGTTGACCCTTTAGATTTCGATGTATGGTGCTGGATCTTGTCAACACTAGTGAAGCATAAATGGACCACAAGCACAGCGCAGGCTTTCGATGGTGCTATACAGACCCTACCCACGAAATATTTTTACTCTCTCGCATACATTGTAGTGGGCTAAATGTGGATGGCTGATACTGTCTGATATATAGTGTTTTGAAAGTGTAGTTTTTGGTTGAATCCTGGTCTGTATCCATCACAAGGGTTCACCTCGGAACTTGTGTACCTTCTTTGCAGGACATAGATTTTAGATCCACCCAGTCCTTGTTACCTCTCTGGTAGAGCATAAGGACCTTGGAAGAACCCTGCCAAATTGCTGCCTATAGGAACATATCATAATCTTCTTCACATGGGATTTCACTTTGTGCCAGCCTCCATACACCTCAGTGTTAGAATGGACTCTTCAGCGCAGTCGGCATTGATCATGCTAACATTATCGATCGCCATCCAGTATTTCACTGAGTTTTCATCATGTTATCATATGGTGAAGGGGTCACATGTATACAATTAATGAACTTTGTTGATGGTAAATTGTATTTTTCTTCTCATTGTTATCTTTTACATTTTTAGTATTTTGGTTTTTTGCTCTTGTATCATTTTGAAATTATCATTTCGATTGGTGGTCCTACGTACGTTGTCTAAGCCTCTGCAATTATTTCTTCGTTGGATCGATGTTTAAGGCTTTGGACCACAACTGCTGGCATCATTCTTCTATTCAATTGACTCGAAAGTTGAGGACAAAATTAAATAATCATGGAGGTAGGTAACTCTCTGTATACAAGTGATATACAGTCATATGCTTTCCTGTCATATTTCGTTCCCTTGCGAGTCCTAAGGGTACTAAACTTTATAACCTGCAATGACCATTGACCAGACCCTTATCTTCCTGGTGTTTTGAACCAAAAGTAATGGTTTCAACTTGCAAGTTTATACGGGTGCAACTTGCAAGCGATAAATAGAGCAGCCTGGCGACTGGTTAGCTTTCAGGGACCAGATCCACACTGGTAAAGATAGCAACATTGCAGTAATTCATGCAGTAGGTAGGGAGAGAAATTCTCTGCGGCCTCAAATATTAAACCTACAGAATCTGAAAGACTTACTCCGGTACGTATATACATGATGACATTATAAAAAGGTTAGACGTGGCCTTGAGGTTCTTTAATTTCTGCATGAAAATGACATAAAAATTGGTCGCCATATGAAATTAGATTTTCTTAATGGTAACAACACTTATTGACTGTAGAATAAGATCCTCTGGGGTTTTTTAACTTGAGGAGAGAGTCCCTAAAAACTAAAAATATCAATATTGTAATGATCAGGGATCCAATGATACAGATAATCATTAGTATCTATCTATCGAGCACTAGAGTTTTTAATATCACATGGATTCAATCAGGACGATCTCACCAAAGGAGACCGAGGACACACTATTACCCTGCCACTCTATGCCCTACTCCTAATTTGTTTGGAGCGGCTTCTCTATAGGTTCCAGTCAGGTGTGCATTGGGAGTGGGACATCGACTGTACTCGGCTACTTGAGAGTTCATATACAAAAATTCCCTTTGATTGACAACAAGAGTAGAATCTTTTAAGATGACTTGAGTTATCGAAAAATTATTTCATATATTGACGTACGATATTAGCAATTTGTTCGGTACACAAGCTGTCTTTGGCATTTTTTCCGTTGGAGTGTTGGAGAAATTGGCTAGTACTGTTGGGTCTGCAAGTGCAACTGGCTTCAACAAATTATGGAAGAACACTGGTTATATTATTTTTTCTAATAAAAATTGATCGCGTTAATTATTAATAAAATGAAGCAGATTATGGACATTTTTGCTTGATTTGAACCAAAACATATTCTAAACTATTGGATTATGAAATGAGCACCTTGCTCTCTCCATTTCTATCCAGTATGCAAATGTTCTACCTCTCATATTTACCGCACATTGATAGCAACGCCAAGTTTATAGCTAACATTCTATATATATATATGTACGTAGAACCCACATGGATTAGCACACAGGCAGTAAGACATGATGAGGATATTTAGTTTTGTGAATTTCGAGCTTGTCATTAGCTTTCAAAATACTCGTGCTCTCAGATAGTACATACAACTGTTCAAATCTGAGTCATCTCAAAGAGATTGAAAACACAAATATTAGCCCCCATTCTGCCGTCGCACAAGCACCAGCGGGACGTTTCCCATCCCTCCATAAAGGCGATATTGGCCCTTTGATTACCCTCGTTTTGGGTGTACTTGTGGTCCTGTTGGGTTTGCATTTTTCGCAGAGAGAACTTGGTCCGTGCACTTTGGTTGGTTGGAAAGCATGCACATCGATCTCCAGCAGCTTTCGGTAGCAGTACTGTTCGCCATTCTTTTATCTCTTCATTGCTTGGTTTATCCAAAGCAAAGTTCTCAGACTTTTGATCTTACTGCTTCATCTTTAACAATACATATGCTCTTCCATGTCACACGAGGCCCTGGCAAAGATCAATAAAGAATTTTAGAGTGAAAAGAAAATATGAATCTAGTCAAATATAGTTTTTACACGCATAATATGTTAATTACCATGGCATGACAATGTTTGCTTGATTAACTTCTAATATAACACATGCTTATCAATTTTTATTAACTAATTAACATGTTGAAAGTACTACCATGGAACTTGTAACTCACGGGTGTCATTTGTAGACCAAAAGTTTAAACGCCTGGGTGGTATCAATCCAGCTGCAATGACCTTTCCCAGAATGAAGATGATGCAAGTCTAGCATGAATTTTTGGTAACTTGTGAAGTTAATTACTTATTGTTATTCTCTTCTTATATGTAACAGAAACAGAAAAATTTCTGTTGTAACCTGACACGCATGCTCTATCAGTATCCAGCAGCTGAACAAATCATCTATATTCACGCGATCACACCTCGATCAATCCGTGAAAAGCCATGATTGTCTTCATCTTTTTTCCTTAATGTTTTCGCTTCGGATTTAAAAAGATAGAAGGAAAGAAGAGGACCTCTTAATTGTATTTGCTTTTCAAGGCTAGTTAATCTCAATCAGTTTCCTTGTCTATTAATATTATACCAGCTTTGAATTGTTCTCGAATGTGTCGCTTAATTGACTCATGGCTGACCTCCTCGATTCCATTCATAAGTTGTGGCACATAAATAAAACTAGTCTCTCTTAAGTTTCTATTTTCTATTCTATTGATAAATGATCAAACATTCTCACTGCAAATGGGAACAGCTTGCAGGCAAATTTCCTTCCGATGAAATCATATAATCTTCAGTTTTGCAGTTCAAAAACTTTATAATTGACATCCTTGCAGGGTTAGTCTTAGTCATACACTGAGGATCTACTAATTTCGTCGTGATATGTATATCTGGTGAAAGTGGGTTTTCATTGCCACAGTGTAAGTTCAAGACAAAGTAGATGCTATAGCTAGCTTACGTCGCTACCACAGAAACCTCTCATGCATAGTAA
>Ga0325401_1006476_pt1 | contig 11321 bp, 8 predicted proteins | sample PopdelMetagenome_FD_205666 | JGI IMG/M metagenome (GOLD analysis project Ga0325401, IMG submission 205666) | Populus deltoides microbial communities from Bellville, Georgia, United States - Xylem-PdKOR-R2 | ecosystem: Host-associated > Plants > Phyllosphere > Stem > Wood/Secondary xylem | place...
CATAACATATAGCATAAAAATCTAAACTAAACCTTCCTCGTGGGATCGACCCCTTGCTTGCTCTATACTATCTTGTGTGTTTTAAGCTAGGGTAATTAATTTGTGCGACCGCGACATCGCAACAGTATTTTTTTATTAAGTAATGTTTAATAAGATAATGTTATATTTTCTTTTCCATGTCTTATCCTTATCCCTAGATTAGTTTTTTTAATCTTACTTGAAATTTACGCATAGCCAATAGCAAAAATATAATATTTAGCTAGAGCATGTGTAATCCAATTTGATTTTGAAACCATGTATTAAGGAAATTATAAATCATTATGTTTTATATCAAACCATGTAATTAAATCTAAACCAAATATGATCTAACCGAAATTCAATGACTTGGCCAACCAATTGATCCGAATTGATGCATAAAATTTGATATGCAAAGATTTAATTGAACTGGATTAATCGGTAAAACCCGAGTTGGTTTTTATAATAAATGAGAAAATTAGTATCTTATAGAGCTTGAAATTTATATCTCTACTTAGAGATGAGAAAAAAAAATCATGATACTCAAAATATTTGTGAAAACTAACTCAAAATTAACTGAGCCAAATGGCTTTGCAAAAGTGGTGGATATTCTCAGTTTGAAAATTAAAAAAATGATCCGCTTCGGTTTAGTTTTGGTTTTGAATTCTAGAAACAAAAAATCTGACTATATACATGACATTATAGCACATCCATAAGATATATCCCTAAACCTAAATTTACCTTATCCTCTCAAAAGCTTTATTCTAAAAGTTCATTGGTTGGAATCAACCTAGACAATGAATATACGATAGGAATGACAAATGCAAAATATTGCAAATAGGACTCGCTCCCAATTCGACACTTAGGAGTTCCTTTGGAAGCAAATCCAAATTGGCTCTCAATTTGGAAACCCATAATAAATAGAATCCAAACAAGACCAGGCCAAATGGAAAAGATGTTTATTGAGCATGACAGGAAGAATGTGTCTTATTAAAACAGTGTTGTCGTTCCTCTTTTTATATTACATGTCCGTGTTTCTTATGCCAAAAGGAGTTGCTAGGGTCATTACTTCAATTAGAAGGAGATTGTTATTGTGTGGGGATTTAAAAGATAATTTTATTTATTTATAAAGTTGCATGACAGATGGTGGTCAGGGGAAAGAATAGACTCTATGTGTTGGTTCACTGGAAGACAAGAGCAATGCGTTGCTATTTAAATGGCTATGGAGGCCATGGGGCAATAATTTAGGAGGCTGACAAGAGCTTATCAGTAAAAAGTATCAGGTTTCCTTCACTAATAACCTACCAATACTTCATCCACCTCTTTCATAAACATGGCAATCCATAAATTCTTTAATCAATATAGATTCTGCAGTTGAAGAGGCTTTGAAGAATCATTGTTGGTATCAGATTGGCAATGATGGACACATCCATTTTTAGACAAACAAATAGTGAAGAGGCTTTAAAGAATCATTGTTGGTATCGGGTTGGCAATGGTGGACACATCCATTTTTAGACAAACAAATAGTTATCTAGTGGGATGTTAAAAGATCTTTATCCACGTTTATTTTCCTTATCCACATCACCTTCATAATGTTTGCTGGATATAGGGGAGTACATCTTAGCTTAATTGCAGTGGAGGCCATACTAGAAAAGATGCTTATGGCAATTAAAATAGGAGCAATTATAGAGTACGACTCAACTGATAGTAGATATAACTCTGTATGAAAACATATTTGATACAAGAATATGGGGAGGAGAAGCAACTGGTGCTTATACTATCAAGTCCGAAAGTGAATTAATTGATAACATCATTTATCTAGAAAACTTCCCTTACTCTTTTTTTTCGTGGAAAGAATTTCCCCCACCGAAGATCAAATGTTCATGTAGCTGCTAGTACTACATGACAGAGTGTGTATTAGAGCCTTCCTAGCGTATCATCATTTGATACATCCCAGCCAAGCAATATATCCTTTCTGTGAACATGAAACAAAACATGATAATCATATTTTCCTCTATTATTACCACATGTGGAGACTGTGGCAACAATTTCAGAACTGGTTTTGCATCTTTAGGTGTGTCGCACCCTCGCGGCGGAGCGCGACGATCCTCGATTGATTTCAGGTTATTTGTTTATTTGTGAATAAGGGAGTCCCCACCTAATATTATGGTCACTAGGAAACCTAACTAGTCTTTCAGAGATTCTAAGGCAAGTGACTAGTTGTGTAAAGGGAAGATATTAGCACTCCTAGTACGCCCTACCTAAAATAAACTGCTTGGTGTTTGGTTTGCCTTATAATTGCTATGGTGTTGATATTCTCTTAATCCCATCAGTTTTCCTATGATAAGTTTGCTATGATAAACAAACTTGGACTCAAAGTCTAAAAAGAAAGAAACATTGGTCACTGTGGATCACACCCTTACATATGTCTACGAAGTACCGAGGAGAACCAATGCAGATCTCTTGAAATCTGTGTTTGATTAAGACTAAATTTATAATCTATGATTTATGAGATAGGTAATATAGAAATCTAAGGAGATTCAATGTGCTTAAGAGCTTATTTTTTCCTTAGTATTTCAAGTGTTTGCGACTCGTAAATCACAAGGAAAAGGAACAAAGATTTAGAAATCTAAGGAAATTCAGAGCGCTTTAAAAGCCTCCTTTTGCCTTAGTGTTTCATACTTTCACGGCTCGCAAACCATTGAGTAAAAAATTGAATATCCTCAATTATAATCGAGACTTCTTTCAAGAATGTGTGATGACTTATTATTTCTAGAAAATTATTTTGGATATTAACTACTTGGGGTTTCTTTATCCAAATATTAACATCGAATAATAACAAGTTATTCTCAATAATATTTTGGATATTCATCCCTTTGGGATTTCTTTATCCAAACATTAACGGTGAATAATAGATGAATTCCCCCCTAAAAAATAAGATTTTTGTATTTTTTGGAATATTGGCCTATACCCTTTGGAGTTTTACAAACATGTTGTAAAATCCCAAAGGTGCAAGAAAATAATTTTTTGTTGTGTTTAAGAAATCCATGCGAAAACACATTTTCGAAACTTCAATTATTATTTTTTTTAAAAAAGGTTCAATATATATATATATATATCTTGTGTGTTGCATACGGCCAATATTCTAACAACAAATGCAAAACAATACAGGGAAAGAAAGACTTACCTGGCGAGGCAGCAGCTGGAGGCAAAGTGGAGGAATACAACTGGTTGCTGCTCATGAAAGACGTCCCTGCTCACTGTTCACGGTGGAGCCATGTTTGCCGGTTGTTGTCGCTGCTAGTTTCAGACGCGGTTACAGACGAAACGGGAAATGGTGACCCGCTGGCTGGTCGATATTTCTCCTCTGTTTCTCATGTTGTTGGAAGGGAAGGATGGCTTCTGCTGATTCTGCTACTGTGGCTGAGGAAAGGTGTGGCTTCTCTTGGTTCCATCACTGCTGTTGACGAAGGATATGGCTGTGGCGGAGGCTACAACTAGGCGAGTGGCTTAGCTCATTTCTGGTCGTTGTGTTGACAGAGAGGGAAGGCCTGTAAGTGGTGTTCACGGTGGTTGTAAGCTGAGGGCATGAGGTCTGGCGAAGGGAGAAGAGAAGCTTGTGTGCAAAGGGAAAGTTTTACCTAAGAAAGGGGGAGGAGCAGTAACGACTGTTGTGGAGAGGGAGAGCGGCGCCGGCTGCCTCTTGGTTGGGAGAGAACACCGTGAGTTTATGTTCAATTGAAGAGGGAAGGTTGTGCGTGTGGGGGCTGAAGGAAAGAAAAAATAGAAGGGGAGAAGGGAGAGTTGGTGCTATGGTCGGGTGTTTGTGGGGGTGTAGTGGCTAAGATGGAGAAAATAGAAGGGCTCTTGCTGGTGGCTGGCTTAGAGAGGAAAAAAATTAGAAATATGGGGGCAACGACTTGGTTTTGCCAGGAGAAAAAAATTAGGTTTAGGGTTTTTTTGTGGTAGCCCTAAATTTCTCTCTTTAAAAAAAATATCCTTTGTAAATTTTCTTCTCTTGTGCATATGGCTGGAGGTTCACTTATATAGAAAATCTTTACACGTGTTATTTAAGGAAATATTGCAATAATTATTGCATAGATTGTCTTCTATAACCAGCACCAACAAATCCTATATATATGGTATTTTATATTGCAGTGATTATTTTCCATAACCAGCACGAATCAAATTATATATCTATAGTATTTTATATTGCAGTAATTATATATGATTCAATAATTATCTCCTTGACATATTGCTTCCTTAATATTAGTCTTGATGCTCTATGTTATCGCCACATGTAAACCCTTATTTTTTTAAAAAAAATTTATCAAAATATAGGTCAAAAATTGGGTAGCAACAAGGTGCATGCCAAATAGAATAGATCAAATTATCAGCTAATGACATGACATGACAAAAAGCAAGTTCTAGCAAAGTACTTTAATGACGATATCATATGACATTTTATGGGGGTATTGGGACTACAAGGAACAAGCTGATCTTTAAGGATAAGATGTTGGATTGGAATCTTATTCTCCATCATCTTACACTTTGGTTAAAATGTTTTTTTATATATATACATTCATTAATGTTTTGAATTCTAGTTTACCATAGCTTTAATGGTAAATTGGTTTCATCAATAATATCTCGATTATTAAAAAAAAGGTAAAATAATTCGTTCGTTTCTTGAAAGGTAATACATTTGACTGGTACACTGACTTGAAATCTAGCTCAATCGATAGTTGGGAGCAATTAAAATGTGAGTTTCTTAACCGCTTTTACAGCACTCATCGTGTGGTTAACATGACTGAACTTATCAATACACGTCAGTGGAAGGAAAAGCCTGTCATCGACTATATTATCGCTGGAGAAACCTTAGCATCAACTATAGAGATTGACTCACTGAAACTTCTGCATTAGACATGTGTATTCAAAGGATGGGTTGAGGACTATGCTATATTTTACAAGGCATCAAACCAAAGTCTTGTGAAGAATTGGCTACTCGAGCACACGACATGAAACTTAGCATTACGGTAACTGAAAGCTTATTATTACCTATGCAAGACCTCAAGAGAAATAAGCATGAAGGTCGTAGATTTAGAAAGAATGCTTTAAAGGTCAAGGGAAAGCAGTCTTTAGTATTTAGCTATATTATTTTAAAGGTACCAACTGGAGTTAAGAGGAATGATAGTGCAAGACCGACAACTTTTTAAAATGGTGAAAGAAAAAGCCATCCCTAAAGAAAAAAAAGGTTGTCTTTCACCTTTTCACTTACCGAATATTGTTCCAGTAACATGGCCGAATATCAGGCCTTAATTTTTGGGTTGGAAATGGCGGTGAATATAAAGATACCTTATTTTAAATTTTTTAGAGATTCTCAATTAGTCATTAGACAACTCCTCTTATTTTATAAAGTCAAGAAGCCAGAATTCATCCTATATCACAAGTATGCACTAAAATTGATGATATCACTTGATTGTGTCACTTTAGAACATGTACCTCGAAAAGAGAATAAACAAATCGATGCTTTAACAAATCTGACGTCAACATTATCATTATGTAGTGAGGAAGTAAAAGTCTTTTTTTTTTGTCAAAGATAAGTCATTCCACCAATAACTTATTACGTAGAAAAAAAGAACAAGTTGGTGCAATTTCTGTTTACGAGATTGAAAAAGAAGATTGGTGCCAACTTCTTATCGACTATTTAAGACATGGTAAGCTATCTAAAGACCTATACCATAAGATGAAAGTGAGGTGAAGAGCTTCTCGCTTCATATACTTTCAAGGCACTCTTTATCGACACTTTTTTGATGGAGTCCTTTTGAGTTGTCTAGGAGAAGAAGAAGCTACAAAAACACTAAAAGAAACACACCCGAGGATCTGTAGAGCACACCAATCAAGTCCTAAACTTCACTTACAAATTAAAAAAATAGGGTACTACTGGCATACAATGGTGAAAGACTGCAAAGATTATGCTAAAAAATACCAAAGTTGTCACTTGCATGTTAATTTGGTCTACCAACCACCCAAACCTTTACACCCGATAATTGCTTCTTAGCCCTTTGATTCTTGAGGACTTGATGTGGTAGAACCATTGTCGAAAAGCTCCAGGGGGCATCTTTACATGTTGGCCGCAACAGATTACTTCTCAAAGTGGATAGAAAGTGTAACATTAAAAGAGGTCAAGTAAGAGACAGTTGTAAACTTTATTCGAACAAACATCATATACCATTATGGGGTATCGAGATATATCATAACTGATAATGGAAAAGAGCTTTACAATACAACCATGAACAAGTTGTGTACACAATTCAATTTCAAACAACATAACTCTTTTATATATAATGCTCTGACTAGTGGCTTGGTATAAGTCTTTAACAAGATCTTATGTAATATTCTTAAGAAGGTGATGAATCGCTTGAAGAAGGATTGACATGATAGAATTGGAGAAGCGCTATGCACTTATTGTACTTCATTCCGAATGCCAACTCAAACTATTCTATATTCTTTGGTATATGAGGTTGAAACTGTTCTTTAAGTAGAATGTTAAATTCCATATTTAAGAATTGCAATCCAAGAAAGACTCTCTAATGAAGATAATGTCTGTCTATGCTCTGAAGAGCTTGAAGCTTTAGAAGAAAAAGTCTTAAAGCTTAACAATAATTAGAATGTTATCAAGCCTGACTTTATAGAGCTTCCAACAAAAAGATGCAACCGCTCTTATTCCAAGTAGGAGATCTTTTCTTGGTAGTGCGATGCCTGATAATCATGTCAAAACGTAGGGGTAATAAGTTCCTCTCCAAATGAGATAACCCTTATGTGGTTCAAGAAGTTTACACCAATAAAGCTTATAAAATTGTCAATGAGAATGGATTAAGGATTGGGCCTATCAGCGATAAATTTTTAAAAAGATACTATGCTTGAAATCTGATGTAGCTTCTCACATATACTTGCTAAAACTACAAACAACAGAAAAAAGAAAAAAAACAAGAAAATTGAACTATGTTATGACTTGATCATTTATCCATAAAGATACATAGGCAACTTGAAACTCTTTTCGAGTACAATCAGGTAAAAAAAAAAATTTAATTGACAAAAAATCCTATAAACTACATTGTGACTTGATCCTTTATCCATAAAGGTATGTAAGCAACTTAGAAATTATTTTAAGTACAGCTACACCATCCTTTAAAACTATTCAAACTCATATGATTGTTCGCGTAAAAAAAAAGGTAAATAAACCTGACAATATAATCATGACATGGAAACCCAGGTAATAAGATGCAAACGTGGGCAAAATATAAATTTTATTAATTGAAAAAAGAATTCTACTAAATAAAATATGTATTCACAACATAAAGTCATGAGCTAATGTTATCAAAACTAAAAATCATTCCAAAGCATGAGAAACTATCGTATACTATGGCTTCCAACTATGTCCTTTTAACTCTTTTTGTTTGGTCTCCAATAGTCCTTTTAATTTTTAAAGAATGACTACATTAGTTTCACTTATCACAAGGGAATTGAATATTATGGTGATCTCTGCTCGAATACCGGATGTGATTACTTTTCTCTTAAAAAGCTCTTCATCATGTGCCTTAAGGGATGGCTCCAACTTGGTCTTTCTGCTCTGCAGCTCCATCAATTGTTCCTGTATTTTTGTTATCTCAACATGAGTGGTGGAAATAGATCTAGATGTCTTCTCCTTAAAAGTTTCAGAATTTTTGAGCCATACTTCAAGCTTTTTAACGTCTAAGGCTCGCTACTCTAATGTCATAATAGGAGACAGTGAAGACTCTAAATGGATAAGCTTTTTAACATATTTAATCACCTCAGACAACATTATTCTAAAAGAGGAGCAATCAACCTTTATATCTTTTATGGAGTGAAGGATCTTCTCAACTTCACTAACCAAGTTAGGAATATAATGGACCGGTGTATGAACAAATTTATTTCTAATGCTCTCCCAATACTTAATAACAAATTCAGATCTTATCTCGTCTATTATGTCATTAACACAATACCTAGTAACTCCTGAAGGCTCAAAGGCAGTTGTAGGTCCAGAAGTATGCAAGTTAGTCCATATATTATTAAGGACTGGTGGAGGTGATGCTATAGATCGATGTTTAGACTGCTCATGTGGTAAACTAGATGAAGGATGAGAGTTTCCAATCCCAACAAAATATTGAAGGGATTACGGTTAGAAACAGATGTAACACTCAGTTCTGGCTTAATATACATATCAAAGTCATTCCCAAGGTTCTGCTGACCAAGTTGAAACAAAGAACAATAAAAAAAAGAAAGGTTAATATATGATAAGTAACATGAATTGAAGAAGAAAGAAAGTGTCAAACCAATTCATCAATATTATTTGGCATGATTGATGCACCAGGGACTCCATAAAAAAAACTCAGTCCACAGAATTGAACATTTTTTTGGTATGTTTTAAATCTTTTCAATGATGATCATTATCTTTTTGTTCACCATCCTCAACATTTAAAATTGATTCAACAACATTTTATTTCTTCTTCTACACATATATCGTTGTCAGCATCTTAGTAAAAAAAAATTAACGAGGTACATGAAAAAAAACAAGTGTTCCTTTACCAATTATGGAGAAAAAGATTGAGCACTCCTTTCTTATGCTCCTGAGGAGTTAATGGATTTCTTCTTGAGGGGATGTTCTGAAGCACTCACTCCCTTTGCCCCAGGAATCACAAATGGTGTCTTCTTTATATCGGCACATAATTAAGCACCATCATCCTTGCCTAAATCAACATCAACTGCCTGCTTGTTTCTTTTATGGGTGTGAGAAATTCTTTTCTTCTTTGTTAAGTTAGGGTCATTCTTTTTTTCTTTTGCCTTCCGAGATACTATAGAAACATTAATAGGATTTTTTAAAATGATTTTCATCTCTAGTGGATAAATTTTCGACCACTTTGGAGTCAATCAGTCCATGTAACGTTTAGTAACCAAAGGACATCCAACACTTGGGGGCAGTAAAAGCTTTCACTGAGAATGAGTGTTGAGTTTAGTAAAGCCATGTCAAAGTTGAAACACATCTTTCAAGGTTGGAACCCAAAGTTCTCCCTCTAAAGTCACGGGGAATATGTTGGCAAATCCAAATTGTTTATTAAATCTATCAGAATAATAAAGCTCAATAATACAAGTATTATCATAACAAAAAGTCAAATAGCCGAATCAAATACATATAAAGTAGTCACTCTTGAGGATCGATAAGTTTCCATCATCACACAAAACAACAATTTTAACCATGGAAAGTATTGTAGGAGATATGATTCTCTTGAGATTTTTGAAAAATGAATTAGCTTGAGATTTATTGAAAAAGAGAATTGCTTTCCAGCTGCCATAATAAACGCTACTTTCAAAATAATAAGAAAAATAAAACCAACATCTTTCTTAGGAAATACAAATTTGTATAATCAATATGAAAGAAAAACTTCTAAAGAAACTTCATCCTGAATATGAGAAGGGACATTAAGCTCTTTAAGTGGATACATGAATTTGCTAGACCGAATACGAGACTTGTCAATTGAACCAGATGGATAAGTAATCTTATTTGATTCTCTAGATATAATCATAGAGAAAGACACCTTGTATCTCAAATCATCTCAGAATTAGAAGTCTACTCAATCTTGAAGAGTCATTACATAGTCATTATCAATAGTCTCATATTCTTTATCAAGGAAATAAATAGATACTTATAGCTTTTTGGAAGAAAAAAATGTCCTTTCTTATCAGCTTCATTAAGTTCATCAGGAGAAGGGGTAACTTCATCATAAAAAGTGCTAAACATAAGAAGGCCGCTACATGATTTCAATTCCTAAAGTGACACAAACTCATTGTCATTCGGGGTAGATAACGTGTTAGTAGAAGGATTCCAATGGTTATAGAAAGAAAGGATAACATTTATTTGTTAATTATATGTAAAAATGGATGTAAAAATAGTGTCTCGAATATGTGCCCTCTCGAGGATAAGCTTGTAGTGTTTCAAAATATCTTATGTTCATTCCCAATACTTTATACTCAAGTGCATAAGATATTGGGAAGTAATCTTGCAAGTAGCATCTCTTGCACGTTTATGGTAGTCTAATGTGGTAGATCATCTAGAAAAGTTGTTGAATTTAGAAAGAAGAACTAAAGTTGTAAAATTTCTTGAGGCAAACTACCATGACCATAAAGTTCATAAGAAGTCTTTAATGACTAAGAAGTTGAATGCTTAATGCTTTTGGAAGACCATTTTTTAGCAAATGAATCAATGACAGGTTTATATGTACGAAGGCTTGTCCAACAATACTTTTCCTCAATTTTTAAGAATTTTTTTTTAAAAAGGAAGATTTCCTATAATTGACCATGTAAAAAAACACTAAAGCAAATAAATAAATATTTTATGTGTTGTACATCAGATATTGCAATATTTTATTTTATAACTCAACTTTGAATAGTCGAAGTGACTTCTAAGGGGAAATATGAGATGGCATCGAAAAGGAGAAGGCAAATGAGTGTCTCGACAAAGTGTTTTGATGGAATTACTAGTGTAGCAGTAGGAACTCTTGGTCTTTACGAATAACCGTTGCTTGAGTTACCAACGTGAGATAGAATACTGCTATAGAATTAGAAGAAGTTGTTGTGCACGACTGCTGCTCGAGTCATCGGTGAGAGATAGAAGACTGCTATAGAATTAGAGAAGCTACTGTGCATGAATAATCTCTTTGTGAAAGCTCTTTGCGAAAGAATAGCTCCTGATGGGATGTTAATCAATAGGAATAGGAGAATCTGCTGCATCGAATGGCATCTTCTTCTATTGGCCTGGTAAGAGCAAAAGTGTGTATGACTTGCCTCGGTTCTCTCTGAGAAATCCTGTTCAAGAAGATGGTAATATTGGTGTTATTAGCGCAAAGAGAACTTGTTGAGGAACACTAAATCGTTAACATGGGCACTGAATTCTAAATTTGTTAGTGCAAATAAGTTGTTTTTTTAAAGTAATTCTAAGAGAAATTGGCAAAAAGAATACACACTCATCAGAAAGAAAAAAAATTTGAAAAAGAGCCATGCATACCTGCTAGGACTGGTGGAGGCTTTACAGACAGTAATGCTCTTTTATATCCACCTCAGGGATCCTTTCCCAATCTAAAACAATAAATCTCTCTGGTTCTGTGTGAGCAAAGTCGGCAAAATGTGAAAAAATTCGTTTCCTCTTCTAAACTAAAACGGGCACACGGGGAAGTCAAATTTTATTTCCTGTTGCAAGTATAATCGCAGTTAAAGCAAAAGGGCACAGTTCC
>Ga0325401_1006477_pt1 | contig 11320 bp, 4 predicted proteins | sample PopdelMetagenome_FD_205666 | JGI IMG/M metagenome (GOLD analysis project Ga0325401, IMG submission 205666) | Populus deltoides microbial communities from Bellville, Georgia, United States - Xylem-PdKOR-R2 | ecosystem: Host-associated > Plants > Phyllosphere > Stem > Wood/Secondary xylem | place...
GTAAGCGGACAACGAAGTTCAGTTAAGAGACCTTGAATCCACAGAGTATCTGCACAGGCATAGGCAAGAGCGTGATATTCTGCTTTGGCACTGGAACGGAAAACAGTGGGCTGCTTCTTGGCACTCCATGAAATGAGGTTGGGTCCCAAGAATACACAATACCCAGTGGTGGACTTGTGAGTGTTACGACATTGAACATAAGTAGAAAAATATAATAGTAGCATTTGTAGTAATTCTTTTTCAACTTTCTGAAATATACCGATGGAGTTGTGCCTTCAGTAATATTTTAAAAATATTTTCTTAAAAAAATATATTGAATAGAAGTAAAAAAATAATTAAAATAAAATAAATTAGTATAAAAATCAAATATGTATTACAAATTTAAACATTTGTATGTTCAAATATAATAAATCTAAAATAGAGGTGGCGCTGGAGGAAGAGGCAGGTTCACTACTAGATTTTACAGTTTTATCAACGGACTGAATCCGTCGGTGTGAGATTCAGACTTCGTCGGTAAATTTTTTACCGACTAAATCATCGACAAAAAGTGTTCGCCAGCATGTCTTTCATCGGTAATCCCACATTGCATTGCCAAGTCTGTTGGAAAAAAAATTACCGATGGTTTTACAGATGGAAAATGCGCACCAAAAAAAAATTCCCTCTGGAAATATACCGACAGATATATTCTGTCGGTGATAGTGGCATAACCAGTAAATATTTTTCAACTCTCGATACAATACCGACGGACTCTATCTGTCTGTGAAGACGTCGGTGATTATGGCAGTTCCAGTGAATATTTTTAAACTCTCGGTAAAATACCGACGGACGTTATCCGTCGGTGAATGCGTCGGTGATTGTGGTATTTTTAGTAAACATTTTTCAACCCTCTGTAAAATGCTGACAGAGACATTCCGTCAGTGGGGTTTTTTAAATTTTTTTAAAAAACTTTTTTAGAATAAATAATATATAATTATATAAATTAATAGTAAAAATACCAATTACGCAAATAAAATTTTATTAAACATCAAAAATTAAAAAAAAAAGTTAAATAATACTCATTACAAATTTAATGTGTTTCCAAAAAGATATTAAACTAGAACAATGGCGGAGTTGGAGGAGGAGGAGGAGGCTGGTTGTTCCCGGGACCATATAGCCAAAAAGGGGGCGCACATGTATCACGACTCTGTGATGTAATGTTCATGACCATTTGGCGAAGTTGTTCATAATTCGCCGAGAGTTGCTCGTATTTTTTGGTGAGATGAGCCGTGTGTTGTTTCAAGGCCACGATCTCCTTAGATTAGGTGCTCGATACTGATTGGGAGCTCCCAACGATTGAGACACTACGGGTCCCCCGCAAGTTATTGGCCGTAGTGTTGGAGAGCCTGTACACCTGATTTTTATCAGGTCCACCGGATGATCCTACCTCCATCCACAAATCCAGATCGTAATCTGGATTGGTCGAAGGATCATCCTCATATCTCTCCCTCAACCGACTATTATAGGTCTCTTGAAAATGAAAAAAGAAATCATCATATTCAATTCAATAAAAATAATAACTTATGAAATAAAATGGTTGAACGAACATCCCACAAAGTGTTGAACGCGGTTGTCAACGAATTGTTGCACCCCCTTTTGGCGGTCTTCACTCCTCATGTGCGTCTCTACAAACAGCTCCATTGGGCTTGGCTCACGTTTAAGAGACGTAGCCTATAAGAAAAAAAATTAATTAAGTAACAACAAATTAATTAACGATATATTTCATTTAAATTAATCTTACCATCTGTTTCGCATGTGCAGCAAACAGAATGGAGCCGCCGTTGTGCGTTGTCACCGAAACATGAATTTGATAGCACCAGACTATGAGCGTCGTGTGAATCGCTTAGACGTCACGTGGTCAATATATTGCTGCCATATATCTTTCGGGATGTATAGCGGTTTGAAATCCCTCCAAACCACCATGTCTTTCCGGCCTTAGAGACCATTATCTCTCGTGTTTTTTTGGCTTTTTTTATGCTTCATACCAAAAATCACGTAACCTACTTCCATAGTGACAAATTAGATTTTAAAACATATTTAAAAAAAAAAAACAAATATCGTATTGTTTTCGATGTTACCTAGTTGTCGTGTGATTTTCCCACACTCTACTCACAATATTGTCAAGGGCGATGTCCCACTCGAATTTGTGTTGTGTATAAATAATTTATTTAAAATTATAATAATAATTTTTTAAAAATAAGCTGGAAATTAGAAATTAACACCAACCTCAAATTTGTCAAACCATGCATCGATATAAGGTCTCCATTCAGGATGTTTGGAAACTTGACTCCATTGAAATAATAGAATCTCCATTGATGATTTAAACACCGATGATATTACTCGGGCGGCCTCAATGTTTGTGAACCTGAAAATAAATTAAATTAATGAAATATTGATTTGTTGTTCATAAATTATGTTATAATTAAAAAAAACACTAAACCGAAACAAACTTACATTGAAAGGTCGTCCTTCCAATGTGTCTCATACTTGCAGGTGAATTGATTCCGCTGTGAAGGCACACCACCTCTACGCTGTGAAACCGCGTTAGAAGAAGTAGCATCGCGAGTCGCCGCAGGTGCCTCTTCTTGATTGGCACTTAAGGATATGTCATCCTCACTACTAAAAGAACTAGTTGTGATCATATATGAGCGACAAGCTGTTGATTTTGTTCTACACATCTACATAATTTTATATAATTAAATTCAATTATTAAAAAAAATTGGCAGCACTTCCCCTGTACTAGAGACTGCCCAAAGTTTCCAAACCTGTAAATATTGACAATAGCCACAACCAATTGACCCCATTCAAAAATCTTATATATAACCTAACATTTATGCAAATAACAATTAAAATTAATGGAAAAAATTAAACACATATCATGCAATAATAGAGTAAAATTGAGATAAAATAATTAAATTTATTCCTATATATTCAATTACTAATTATAAGATAAATTCAACAAACAATTAAATTCAATTATTATGGCAATACAAACAATAAAATATATTCAACAAATTAAAAAAAAACTATAGACTTTAGGAATGAAAAATGCTTACCTTAATAATGTGTTTATTTCAAGACTTTATCTACATTATAAAAATACACCATAACAAAAAACACAACAAAAATAACAATAACTAAAACAAAGAAAATATAAAAATATAAAATCATTAAGCATATTAAATGGAAATATATACCTTTTAATTTGTTGAAGATGTAACTAGAGATTACAAGCAAAAAACAAGAGATTTGAAGCAGATGAGAGGGGAAAAAAAAGAACGAGAGCTATAAAACGAAACAGAGGACAAATGAACTAAAGGGGCGATCGCAGGGATTTATAGCGCAATTTTCCAAACGGAATCATCGATGGACATTTAAATAATATTAATTTTAATTTTTCTGTTGGTGATGTTTCAAAAATCCGTCGGTAAATTTTGAATTTCGCACCAAAAGTTTTTAATTACCCTCTATATTTTTTGCAGTCCGTCGGTAATTCCGTCAGAAAGTGCACATGGTCAGAGATGCATTACTACCCGCCCTATGGAATTCACACCGGTCGTTGGTGATTCTGTCGGTAAATATAGACTGCCAACACATGCCGACAGATTGTATCCGTCGGTATCGACATCGGTGATAGTGGCATTTCCAGTAAATACTTTTGCAACTCTTTGTGAAATGCCGATGGATGGTTTTTATTGATATAGATGTTAGTGATAATGGCATTTCCAGTAAATATTTATGCAACTCTCTATGAAATGCTGATGGATGTGTAGTTCATCGGTATAGATGTTGGTGATCGTGCACTGTGCATGAAAGATTATATTTATATTGCCTATTTACTTTCCTGCAAATACTTAAATTACAAACTGCCTATTGCACAAAACAATAACAACAGTTAACACTTATAAAATAAATATTTTGTGTTATAATATATCATCCATAATATATATATTACATTATAAAAAAATGATTTATACTTTCCTTGATTCTAATAGTTAGTCAGAATTTTCTTCTTCTTCGTCGTTAATTGAATAGTCTTCAATATGGATATCATCATCATCATCATCATCTGCATCGACATTTGCTTGTCTGCTAGAGCTCAAAACAACATTCAACTCCTTTGTGTCAATATCAACAAGACTATCATCGAAAACACAAAAATTTAAATTTTCTTCCAAGTCAATCGAAGGAGCAACTCGATATGGTTCAACCAACTCACTAACCTGAAAGACTTCATCTTGCACACTTGTGTTGTAAACCCCAAGAAAAATATAAATAAATAAAGGTTGTTTAAATTGCAAACTAACTACATGACAAATAAAAGTGAAGAAATTCATGCATATGGTTAAATAAAAACAAGAATTCAGAAATTTTTGAATATAAATTTCCGAGCGAAATAATTCGAGACATTATAATAAAACCGGTAATGTTGAGGGTTGGATTTAATTGAAGAGAATAATACACTTAAAGGAAATGGGGCCTAGATGCAAATAAGGGAAATTATAGAGTATAAATACTCTTCTCCTCACCAAAAAATCTGCAGGAACCATAAGGAAAGAAAATAAGGAGTTTTGTATCCATTCTTGCAAAATCAAGAGAAAAACACTAAAATTTCAAGAACCCATATAAGATTAAGAGTTTATAGATGGAATAAACACTTGTAAACAAGGGATTAACAAGAAAAAAATTGAATAAGAAGAGAAGAAGGAGGGCTGGCAGTCATTAGAAAAGAAAGGAGAGAGTTGAAAATCTTCAACTGGTTGAAAATCAAAATCTTGATTCGTACCGGGTAAGGTTTTCTAAACATAATCTTAAAATTCATTTCAAATTCGATAATGAATTGATGCCTTGATATTGAATCATAGGTTAGGGTTCTTAGACATGAAATGGGAAAAAAGTATTTGTTGTTAAAATTAAGTTAATTCATGTGTGGTATGTGATGGTGGGCTTGAAACCCAAATAATTTACCCAGAAAATATAGTTTGTGAAAGTATTGTGTGAAGGGAAGAGGGTGACGAATCTGGACAGATTTGTCTCCTGACTTTCGGTGAGATTTTGGGTAAGAGGATGAAGGAATTAGGATTCGGTTCCTCATAGAAATTGAAATTTTGGATGTTAGCTAACCAAAGAAACTGGTCTTGCTTAATTTGGAGTTGTAGAACTCCAGTTATGGGTCACTAACCAATGCTGAGTCGTGTCTGAATTCTGTAGGATAGTAAGACTGATTAGTTCATGAGCAATTTTGACTATATTGGAAGCAGAATTAGGTTCTCCTTCCTCTAGAGAACTTGTAGCCTCATGTCTTATCTTTCCAATGAGACCAATCTCGCTTGAAACGGAGTTCTATAACTCTAGATAAAGTTAAAAATCTAAGAAGAGGTCAGACAGTAACAGTTCAAAAACAAGACAGTAACAGTCCAAATGTTTGTTAATGAGCAATTTTGACTGTGTTAGAGGCAGAACTAGGTTCTCCTTCCTTCAGAGAACTTGTAGCCTCATGTCTTAACTTTCTAATGAGACTAACCTTGCTTGAAACGGAGTACTATAACTCTAGATATAGTTAAAAATCTAAGAAAATGTCAGACAGTAATAGTTCAATATCTAGATAGTAACAGTTGGACAGTAACAGTCCAAATGTTTGTTGATAAGAAATTTTGAATGTCTTAGAGGCAGAACTTGGTTTTCCTTCCTTCAGAGAACTTGTAGCCTCATGTCTTAGCTTTCCAACGAGATCAATATCGCTTGAAATCAAGTTCTATAACTCTTGATATAGTTAAAAATCTAAGGAGAGGTCAAACAGTAACAGTCCAAATGTTTGTTGATAAGCAATTTTAACTGTCTTAGAGGCAGAACTAGGTTCTTCTTCCTTCAAAGAACTTGTAGCCTCATGTCTTAGCTTTCTAACGAGATCAATCTTGCTTGAAACGGATTTCTATAACTCTAGATATAGTTAAAAATCTAAGAAGAAGTCAAACAATAACAGTTCAAAAACAAGACAGTAACAGTTGACAGTAACAGTCTAAATGTTTGTTGATGAGCAATTTTGACTATCCTAGAGGCAGAACTGGGTTCTCCTTCCTATAAAGAACTTGTAGCCTCATGTCTTAGCTTTCCAACGAGACTAATCTTGCTTGAAATGGAGTTTTATAACTCTAGATATAGTTAACAATCTAAGGAGAGGTCAGACATTAACAGTTCAATATCTAGACAGTAACAGTTAGACAGTAACAGTCCAAATGTTTGTTGATAAGCAATTTTAACTATCTTAGAGGTAGAAAATGAGACCAATCTTACTTGAAATGGAGTTCTATAACTCTAGATATAGTTAACAATCTGAGGAGAGGTCAGACATTAACAGTTCAATGTCTAGACAGTAACAGTTAGACAGTAACAGTCCAAATGTTTGTTGATAAGCAATTTTAACTGTCTTAGAGGTAGAAAACGAGACCAATCTTGCTTGAAATGGAGCTCTATAACTCTAGATATAGTTAACAATCTGAGAAGAGGTCAGACATTAACAGTTCAATGTCTAGACAGTAACAGTTAGACAGTAACAGTTAGACAGTAACAGTCCAAATATTTGTTGATAAGCAATTTTAACTGTCTTAGAGGTAGAATTGGGTTCTCCTTCCTATAGAGAACTTATAGCCTCATGTCTTAGCTTTCCAACGAGATCAATATCGCTTGAAATCGAGTTCTATAACTCTAGATATAGTTAAAAATCTGAGGAGAGGTCAAGCAGTAACAGTCCAAATGTTTGTTGATAAGCAATTTTAACTGTCTTAGAGGCAGAACTGGGTTCTTCTTCCTTCAGAGAACTTGTAGCCTCATGTCTTAGCTTTCTAACGAGATCAATCTTACTTGAAACGGAGTTCTATAACTCTAGATATAGTTAAAAATCTAAGAAGAAGTCAAACAATAACAGTTCAAAAACAAGACAGTAACAGTTGGACAGTAACAGTCTAAATGTTTGTTGATGAGCAATTTTGACTATCTTAGAGGCAGAACTGGGTTCTCCTTCCTTCAGAGAACTTGTAGCCTCATGTCTTAGCTTTCCAATGAGACTAATCTTGCTTGAAACGGAGTACTATAACTCTAGATATAGTTAAAAATCTAAGAAGAGGTCAGACAGTAATAGTTCAATATCTAGACAGTAATAGTTGGACAGTAACAGTCCAAATATTTGTTGATAAGAAATTTTGACTGTCCTAGAGGCAGAACTGGGTTCTCCTTCCTATAAAGAACTTGTAGCCTCATGTCTTAGCTTTCTAAAGAGACCAATCTTGCTTGAAATTGAGTTCTATAACTCTAGATATAGTTAACAATCTGAGGAGAGGTCAGACATTAGCAGTTCAATGTCTAGACAGTAACAGTTAGACAGTAACAGTCCAAATGTTTGTTGATAAGCAATTTTAACTGTCTTAGAGGTAAAACTGGGTTCTCCTTCCTATAGAGAACTTGTAGCCTCATGTCTTAGCTTTCCAACGAGACCAATCTCGCTTGAATCATAGTTCTATAACTCTAGATATAGTTAACAATCTGAGGAGAGGTCAGACATTAACAGTTCAATGTCTAGACATTAACAGTTCAATGTCTAGACAGTAACAGTTCAAAGTTAGACAATAACAGTTAGACTTTCACGTGAATACTATATGTAAGAATATAAAAGAATTGAGTCATACAAATACTTGCACATTGAGATACTAACTCTAACAATATACATGAAATATGTATGTATGTTATTATGAGGAAATGAACATGCATAGAAAGTAACATATGCGTAATGAATGAATATGGATTCTCTATAATATCGGCTTGAAGGAATCATAACCAAAAACTGCCTTGTGATTCAGGAGGAGCAACCACAATTGGATCTTCTGTTAGGGGAGGTCACGAGATAGGCGAAGCAGGTGCGTGACTTTCCCTCCTATTTCCACTTATACAATTTAAAATTCTTCTGGTGATTGCAATTACAATAAATATCATGTTCAATATAAATAAAGTCTAGTGTATTAACAAGATTAGCTTCGACTAATGGCATCCATGATAGAATTGTCGGGAAATGAATTACAAGATTAGCTTCTTCTAATGGCATCTGTGATAGGTTGCCGGGAAATAAATTACAAGATTAGCTACGGCTAATGGCATTCGTGATAGGATTGCCGGGAAATGAATTACCAGATTAGCTATGGCTAATGGAATCCGTGATAGGATTGCCGGGAAATGAATTACAAGGATAGCTTGGGCTAATGATGTCCGCGTTGGGATGCCCGGGAATGATTGATAAGACTCGATTTGTAAAGTGTATCCTTGTTTGAATGACCTGGGAAAATTGATAATTATAAGTTGTCTGTTAGAATTCTTATGGATCCGTTAGAAAATTTATACTACATTCGTATACATTACATGAGCATATATATATATATATATATATATATATATATATATATATATATATATTTCTATTATAAACATAATGGTATGTTTATTTATGTAACAGGTCCATCAAATATTTAGGAAAATCATTATTTTAGGACTCTACTTTGTCAAGCTTATATAAATATTTAACTTAAACAAAATGGAATTAACGCGTTTATGTAGTATGCTTTTGTGTAAACCTTGATGTATATATAAAAGCTCAGCTTATCATGTAGTACTTTAGCTATCTTGTAATTAACCCCTTTTGAAATGTGATATATATATATATATATATATATATATATATATATATATATATAAGAGCAAAATAGTGGAAGCATGGAGTTTGATTAAATATATTTTCAAAACACCATTAATTTACTCTTCAAGAATATTGATGAAGGCTTTCTTTCTTTTACGAGTGTGACGACCAGTTCACTTACTCATAAAAACATCTTTGACTTGTTTTTCCTGTATATATATGTGTGTGTTAATTTTTTAAAAAAATTCTTTCAGTTTTTATTTTAAATTAAAGACAGCGATATTTGATGGAGTGGTTTCTTTTCACTGCTAAAGACTGAAAGGCTCTAAGAAGTAATTTGATATATATATAAGATCATATAGATTTGTTAAAAATGTAAAACATTATGGTAAATCAAATTACTCAGTGCATTAATCATTTAAAATATAAAAATTGTTGTTACTAAATCGGTGAAAAGCGAATGAGCAGCTATATAAACAAGCTGGATCGCGTAGAAACACAGAAAGCATGCATATATGTTGTCATGAAGGTATAGTAAACTTTTCCTGAAGACAGTAACAAAGCTGCGTGCGTAGCATGTTGACAAGCTAGCTAGCTTTAAATATTATGCCAGTACATACCTTTGTTAACGAAAATGGAAGTGTCCTGTTTTCCATTTTGCTCTTGATTGATTTCAGCCGATCCATTTGCAGTCATGGAGGAATCGACAGCATCATGGACGTCTGTGTCACCATTAGTTGATGTTGTCGATGTGGTGGTGGATGACTGACTGTCTTGGCGAGGACGCCTCCCTCGCAAAGCCACTTCCATCACCTCATCCTCCATTACTCCTTCCTTGTCCAATAACTTGTCTGACTTCTCCCCCTTTTTTTTTCCGTGAAGAGTGGCCTTCTCTCTGCCTCTCTCAAAGAAAGACCTATATGTATATATAATACTCGTAAGTGCATGCCACTACAGATGAATACAAGTATAATCAAATCATCAAAATTCAAAAGCCGGTACTGGAACCTGGAGCTAGCTACCTACCTAGCCTGCAGATAATAAATTCTGTTTAGATTGTGTTTTGCAGTGCCAGCTAACTTCTTGATTTTCCTTCTTGAAATCAAGAAATGCACGTCCTCACGGGCACATGTTAATTTATGCGTTCGTCTGCTCAAATCACATCTGTACTCAGCACTAATTAATACCTAACGATGGTCTTCTCTTCTCTCTTTTTTTTTCTTTTTTTTTTATCTGTTACAACTGTAATATGTAGCTGTACACTCTTTATTGATAATAATAATTACACCTTCAGAGTACTCGTCGTCCTCGTCAATACTATCTTTAACATCATCATCATTATTATTCTTTAAAAAAAAAGAAAAAAAACCCTCTCCCTTCGCACATCTCCAACTTACTAGTGACCATGTGATGCATGCCATATATGCTAGCTAGTTTCAGAACAGGAATGATTTTTTTCTCTTTTTTTACATAGTTTTGTATAAATTTATTCATCATGCATTCAGTTTGGAATACTCAGTTATTCTATAATCCCTATGCTGCTGGGGTGGAAACTCAACATGGAATGGACTAACCAGTTTTTGATATATTTACATCTTCAAATATATTAATGATAAAGCTCAAATCTTTAAGAAATGCTGAATGATTAGCATGTTCATCGTGAAATCAGAAGCTTTGTTTTTTTGTTTTCAGTGTTACAGCTAGAGTGGGGTTAGAATTATGGTAATTTTTATAATTAGATTTTTTAAAAAAAATAAGATTAAGTAAAATATTTTTAATTATGGTTTTAAAAAAATAGATTAAAAAAAAGTATTTGATTAAAACTGTTATGAAATGATTTTTTTACTTGTAAAATAAATAAAAAAAATTTATCTGTAAAATAAATGAAAAGCAGGTCTCAATAAATATAAAAAATATTTTAGATTTTACAAAACTAAAATGTAAAATAAAATGTAGTGCAAAAAGAAAAAACTATTTAGCAACTAAACAATTTTTTTTATAAAAAGAAAAAAACAAAAACTAACACAATTAAAAAAAAAGAATTATAAAAATGAGAAATTCTTTTACTGAATATGGGGCAAGACTCAATGCAATGATAAATGAGAAATTCATCTTTTTATATTTTCTGTGTAAAATAAAATTATTAATTTATTCTTTGAAAATAAAATACATAACTTGGGGGCAGGTGGCCTTTTGGTTTTTTATCTTTTTTGGATAATATAAGTACTTAAATGCTCTTGAAATTTTGTTTTTTTAGACTTGAACCAAGAATGTTTTTGTCATTTAACTGTGGCTTTTGAGTAAATATCAAATTGAATGAGTATCTCCAAAATCTTTGGGAGTACTTTTTGATAATCTGAAGAAAGATCATTAAAAAAGTAGTCAAAGTCCCATCTCCCTTCTGGTGAAAACAGGACATCATAATGTACTGTATTTTCTTTTGCAAGAATTTCTTAATTTTAAACTTATAATGATGAAGTAGTGATGAGTCACTCAGTGAAACTAGTACTGTTAACTTGTATGGTTTTTACAATATCAAGATTGGAATATATATATATATATATATATATATATATATATATATATATATATATATATAGAGAG
>Ga0325401_1006478_pt1 | contig 11319 bp, 5 predicted proteins | sample PopdelMetagenome_FD_205666 | JGI IMG/M metagenome (GOLD analysis project Ga0325401, IMG submission 205666) | Populus deltoides microbial communities from Bellville, Georgia, United States - Xylem-PdKOR-R2 | ecosystem: Host-associated > Plants > Phyllosphere > Stem > Wood/Secondary xylem | place...
TTTTTTATATAATCAAGTTGATGGAAATACAACTTAGTAATTTTAAAAATATAGTATTATTTATATAAAATATATATTTTTATATTTTCACTATATTTTTTTTATATAATCAAGTTACACACATCAATGCGTGAGTTGCTCCCTATGCCATTCTGCGCGTGGAGAGGCTTAAGGTGACTAAAAAGTGGTTTCTAGAGCAATGTTTGGATTGTCTAGACAGTCTCTTTATTTTTGGACGATGCGTGTGTTGAACAAAACTCTGGTTTGGCATCAACGGATTTTACTTTTTTCTTTTTATTTTCTCTCTTCTTCTTGATTTTTGCGTCTGACCTTATAAAATTTTAAAACAGTCTTTCAATTTGTTTTTTCTTTATATATGGTCATGTTTCTTATTACTATTTATTTTATTTGAAGCAGTTTATAAAATTGATTTTTTTTTTTAATTTTAGAATTCTAATTTTTTGTGTATTGGATTTGGTCTTTATTTTTTTATTACAATTGTTTTTGTTTTATTTTTTTTTTATTTTTTTAAAACAAGCTTGCATTGCTCAAACATCTTTTTTTTTAACCGATAAAAAAATGTTACTGCCCGCAGCCCACAAATCTAGTTTCAAATAACTTTCATATTTAACATGTTCACTTAGGTTGGCTTAATATTTATTATTTGACTAGATTATACATGTTTTTTCTGTTTAGTCAAGTCTATACCTCGAATTATTATTTTTATTTTTAAAAAACATGCTTGCTTCGCCCAGGTTTTTTTTTAACTAGTAAAAAAAACATTATGGCTCACACCTATAATTTTGATTTTTTTTATTAAAAATTATGGTTTTTTATGTTTTGAAATGGTTTTGATGTGTTGATTTTAAAAATAATTTTTAAAAATAAAAAAAATATTATTTTAATATATTTCTAAACTAAAAATACTTTAAATCGTAATCATTGACACATTTAGATATCACCAGCAATAAATTTTACAAGACCAATGAGCTTATTTACAAGTGTACACAGTAGCAGATCCTCCAAGTGCCATCGTAGCATCAAGCTAAATCATCGTATGTTTTTCAGGCCAAATCCAGCTTTTATACAGTCCATGAAAGTTTTCTGTACTTGGGAAACTGCCGCAGGTTTGTTCCTCCAACCCATTCCCAGAGTTTTCCAAGACCATTAGCTTGAAAAGTACATAACCTTTCCTGACTCATCAGCCTCCTCTTTCCTTTCCTATCCTCTCCTATGGAGTCCTTTGATTAATGAAACAAGGCTTTTTAATTAGATTAAAAGTAGAATAAATCCGAGTCTTTTACTGTGAAGGAATTCGTTTCAAGATTGCGCTCGGATTTCCACAAAGCACCCCTGCCTCTATATAAACCCCAGTACCACCCTCCACAGAACAAACATCCATACGTGGGCATTGCTATTATCAAACTCCTTGTGTTGTTCAACAATCCAAGCATGGCTATTCTCTCCGATCACGAAGAGCCTCAACAAAAACAGCAAACCCCAACATCTCCTTCCTCATTCTCCTTCAACACGGTTCTTGATCCCTCAAACCCTCTAGGGTTTTTGGACTCTGCCCTAAACTTTTTGTCTCAAAAGTCTAATGTCCTCAAGAACGATGTCTCTTCCCTAGTTAAGGAGTTCAAGAAAAGGATCAGGGCTGAAGAGGATTCAAAGAAAGCGGAAGAAAAAAGACGTGCCGAGAAAAAGAAGAGAGAAGAGGAGAAGAAAAGGATGCGGGTTCCGAACAAAGGCAATGGTCTTGACATGGAAAGCCATTCATGGGCACAGACCCTGCAAGAAGTAACTATCACTGTTCATGTCCCTCCTGGAACGAAGTCTAAGGATGTTGTGTGCGAGATAAAGAGAAAATCTGTGAAAGTTGGACTTAGAGGCCATTCTCCAATTCTTGATGGTGAACTATTTGAGACAATCAAGATTGACGATTGTATCTGGAATCTGGAGGACCAAAAGACTGTTTCTGTTCTTTTGACAAAGTGTGACAGGATGAATTGGTGGAAGTCCTTGCTGAAGGGTGGTCCTGAGATTGATATTCAAAAAGCTGAACCAGAGCCTAGCAGGCTGTCTGATTTGGATCCAGAAATAAGGTCCACCGTGGAAAAGATGATGTTTGATCAACAACAGGAACAGTTAGGTCTCCCTACCAGCAAAGAGATCGAGAATGAAAGCCTCTTGAAGCTATTCATGGCTCAGAATCCAAATTTCTCCAACAAGAATCCAAACATTGACTTTTCCAACATGAACATGAAGTAGACGGTTGTCTTTGGGCTAAACTAGAGTAATTCTTAAGGGTTTAGATTGATGCTGGCAGGATATTATGAGATTTAGTTGTGCAAAGTCTATCCACAATTATTCATTACCGTGATGCGCAGTTTGTAACGAGTTTCAGTTTTATTTTCTTTCTCCGAATGACTAAATAGTTCTATATTGCATAATGTGGTTAAAACGCCATGATATACAAGCAAGAGTAAGTCTGCTTTACCTTTCCTCTTTAGTTTTTTCCTATGTTGAATTATATTTTGCGGCATCAATTGCTTGTTCCTACCTTTAACCCCTCTGTTCATCCAAATTGAAGAAAGCTATCAATTTTCTTTTAAGTGGTGGTAATGCCAACCAAATTCTTATTTATTTGCGCATAACCTTTCAAAGATCTACTATGATTGCAGTATAAATAGTTAAATGGAGATTCAATTGATCATAACAAAATCAACAAGCCAAATACTGAATTAACATTAACGTTAATAATAACATCTATGATGTTAGATTTTATTGTGGACAAAGAGAACTTCACGCGCATTCTCAATGTAGTCAGAAGTCTAACACAAAAACCAAAAAACATGGTAGGAAACCCAAGTACCCAAACATAAATTACAACGGAGCTAGATCCCACAGCCAGAGTAGGAATGTCCTTGTACTTGATCAAGCAGAGATATTTTGAAGGCATCTCTTAATGAAGCATCCCAATATCTGGCTCAGAAACTCCCATGCTCCTTTCAAGCATCTGCATTATAACATTAGAGGATTAGAACTCATCTATTTGTTTTCCACCAAGTCTTGGGGGCGTCTAGGTTGCAGAAAAGTATGTTCCAGATAAACCTGTCTCGCCATTTGGGGAATGATAACTCCTCGCAGCAGGGTTAGGAGCCATTGGAATGGCCATTGATAGCTGAACAGCAGACGAGTTATTGTTAGATCTTTGATCAGTGAGATAGGAATCCATATCCCTGCATTTTGGCCACTCGTCAAAGAGAGGCTGAAGAGACTGATTTTCCCGCCTCATAGATCCTGATGAACTGAACTCCCTTCCAAATAAATAATGCTGCTGCTGCTGTTGTTTTGACGATGCAGCATCAACAGTTAGGGGCTCAAAATCCTGCAGTGTCTGTACTTGTGGGTAGTTTTGCAAAAGAGAACCATTTCTTGATTCTGGCACAGGGTTTGCAGGGACTCGGGATGTGAGATGCCAAGTGCTGTCCACAGTAGAGTTCATTCCAAAGCTTCTTGTATTTCCCAAAGCTTCTGGTAGGAAAGTTTTCTCATCTGCTTCAGGCTTCGGTCCATCGAGAGACCTGCAGTTCCAGTTTGCACAGAACACACCCAGATGGTTTCTTTATAAATAATTCCACAGCCTTAGGATATGCTTCAACAGTTTGTATCAAATAAACATTTTTTCCTTCACAACATATGTTAAAGATCTCCAACAAATCCAAGTTAGTCTTTAGATATTCAAGTTCAATCAAGATCATGATCTATTAGTCTAGTGGGAGCAGGTCTGTTGTAAGCTACCTACTCCATTCTCTTCAAAACTATCTTACAATTCACACAATCAATTCTTGGCTTAATTAACAAACTTACACACAACGTTGAATATAAAAATTGAAATGGGATGCAGGAACGACCAATGCATCTTCAGAAAGCTAAGCCATGATACAATGGAGATACACAGATGATGACTGTGTATACATGGATAGACTAGTGGAGCAAAATTTTGAAACACAAAAAAGAATAAAAAATACCATGGTGACACAAGAATAAATCACTCCAACACTTTCAGATGTTTATACGACCAAAAGATTCAAATCTCATCAACATTACTCCTACAATAAAACTATATCACTACTATAGTTTGAAAATAGATGATAACAAACCAAAATGAGATATCACAGCAGCAATCCAAAATCACGATTATAGACCATACTGCGCGCATGAGCTAATGACACCAATAATGGCTAAATTTGGCAGCACCTGCAGCTATACAAATAAGACTGGTGAAAAGGGGGGATTTTAATGTTTGAACCTCATTTCGTACTCGTTTCACATCCCCTTTAGAAAGGCTGAAAATGTGATACTATATTTGATTTAGAAGGAACAAAAATTCTGGACAAGTCTGAACTATATTTCCGGGTGATAATTTCTTAAAGCTGCAATAGCATTCAAGTAATCTGAGTATTAATCTGAAAGAACAGAGGCAATACAAAGACATGCCACATTTTGTATGTCATTGTATGGATACTGGATAGCATTGTAGCAGATGGTTTTCGTTGGTTACGAAAAAATGTTTGTCGCCTACTCCAAATAAAGGATGAGAAACCAACTAGTGTTGATATTTTTAGAACTACTATTGACAAGACTCCTTTAAAATCCACAACAGGCTCGCAAAAGCAAATAAGGATAAGGTAAAGACAAACCCATTCAAAATATTTAAAGATTTCAACTTGTTATGTCAGCCTCAATTGATGATAAGAGATATTAAATTTTCATTAGAATCAATGGTTGATGAAAAACGTTGGAGTGCTTTTTGAGTAATGTGTTAAAAACAAGGTCATCAATTTCACAACTTAATCTAATATGTAGCACTTAACCTTCATGATTCATCAATGCAGTAACATCTTGTTTACCTTAACATGCAAGACCATGACTCTAGCCTTTATTTTTACAAAGCTAACAAGTAATAGAAAGTTAGTTATCAGAGTCACTATAATCACCAAGGTGCTTCTACATACTCAACCAAAGGACAGGAAAACAAAGGATTGGGGAGACCCAAGGGCCTTGGCTTGCTTAACGCAGCATAAGGGATGACAATAGCTTTATGTAATATTTAAATGGCTTGGGGTCAGCATGTTGCTCAAACAATCACATGTCACTCAATTTACACACCGCGTTACCTATAAATGTACCAAAATATAAACATAGAATGCTATCAGGCACAAATCCTTTAATAAAACCTTTGCTCAACATGCAGTCTGGCTAGTGCAAATAACGATCACACACCTGTAGTCTTTACTATTAACACCATAAGGCATAGACTCCATCTGCCAACGTGACATATTACTTCCCAAGCCTAAGGTCCCAGGATTAGTTGGATACCCTCTGTTCCCACTGCTGCTGCTCCCAGTTGCAATTTCTGATGCCACAGTTGACAAGGACTGAGAGGTAGTTTGTGATTCCACAGGCTTTCTTGAACGGTTACGGCTTCTATTCATATGCCGCTCACAGTACTTGGAGTCTGGGTGAGCATCTTTGGAGCACCTCCATTTCTTGCCATCTGTCCTCCGACACCTTCCTGGCTCTGAGTCAATCTTCTTCCCAAAATAGGAACAGTAGCTCACTGCAAAAAAGGACACATATAACATGTAATGAACACAAAAATATAACCTGCAACCCTAAAATTAGTTGATTAACTGGATATCACCAAGCCATTCAACAAAACAAGCACGCGCACAAGAGATTTGCAAATTAGGATGATTTCACGTGTCAGAAAACTGCATTGCCAATTTCCAGTACAATTTCCCCAAACCATTTACCAAGAGTTAAATTCAATTACTTGATGGTTACTCGTATGTCTAATTGTATACTATTTCTCACCTCACTGTTATAGCATTTAACAATCCGAAAACAAGCCCCATAAAACAGATAAACAAACATTACAATTTCCAAAGAGGGAAGAAGAAAAATACATTTTTAACCAGTCTCGTACAATTGAAAGAACAAGCAATTAGCTGAATCAATTAAGACGATATACAATTTTGAGGAGTGAACAGTAAAAATTCTCAAAACTTAGACTGACCTTGCCAACTTTAATTAAAAAAAAAAAAGCTACGCACGTCACAGACGTACCGATCCGTTCCAATCTTAAAGACACCAACTTCAATTGAAATAAAAAAATTTATATGCAATTCCGATGAAAGCCCTTTATTACATGTAGGTCAATCGATTAGAGTAGCAGCCATGGCACAGGACATGAAAAATTCATCATAGATCAAAATGACATCCCCAACTTCTTTTATTTCCTCGTTCATTAAAAGCAAACAAGTCCCCAGCGTACCAAACTTTATCAATCTTACAAAAACTAATTAACACTAACAAAAAGGACAAAATAACGAAACATAAAAGAGGTAAAGCCAAGAGGTTTTCTGTTTTTGTAGCTTACAATTTGATGGGTGCAAGAAACCAGGTGAAAGAAGCTGAAAACTCTTACGAATAGGAAGGAGAAGGGAAGGAGGGACAGGTAACCCTGCATTTAAACACTTAAAGATAAGAACTTGATGCTCCAGCTCATGCCACTGAGACACCGTGAAACCTGGTGGTGATCTTGATCCCACCGCCGCCACTGTGACTGATGAGTTGCTCATTTCTTTCACTTCTCTCTTCAACTTCACTTGGGTATGACCGGCTGCTTCTACTGCTTTATTAAGCAACCCTGTTCAACAAATAATGGAAAGGGGAGGAAATTTCGGGGTTAGCTTGTGAGATATAAATATCTCAGCAAGTGTTAACTGGGAATCAGAGAGAGAAAGGGAGGATCTTTTTATTGCTTTTACCTTAGAATGGGAGATTGAAGAGGAGGGTTTGGACATAGCTGGGGGAAAGTTGGATGTCGGGGGGGTGGGGGGGAGAGGACTATAGTCTATATCAATGGGTGTTCGGTGGGAGAAAATGGGGCTTTTTATTTTTGGGTATTTGAAGCTGGACAGTATGCTTCGATTTATGGGCAGACAAAAAAGAGATGTGGAAGTTAGATGTCCTTAATTGGCCTCTTGTTATGTTTTAAGAAGTTAGACTTTTGTGTAAAAAACTCTATTTATTTTGGAATATAAATAAATATCTACTACATCCACAAATTAATATCACTCAAATCGATATTATATTAAATATAAATTATTATTAATAATTTGTATATTTTAAAATTTATTTTCAACATTAATACATTAAAAATAATACCCTCCATAACATATGAATTTAATTATTTGTATTTGATTCTAATTTTTTTTATTATGTTTAATGGACTTCTGGCTTGGTGGTAGTGGTTACATGGCAATCATGGATTCTATAGTATTGAGCCCAACTCTCCTTGCTTTATAACACCAGTACTAATTACAATTATTTTTTTATATTTTGATCAAATCTTTTTATAGCCTAATTAAAAGAAATTATGCTTGAAATTATAGTAAAGATACAAAATTAAAATATAAAGGATTAAAATATAAAACACAAAAAAAAAATATACAGATAACCCCACATTAGCAACAATTCCCCCGTTTTAGTTTAAAAATTCTCTCTTTTTTTTTCATTTTTTAGTTCTTAAAGTAAAGGGGGGAAAGAAAACCAGCTCAAAAACAAAAATGAAAGAAAAAATTGTTTGTTGGGGCACTCTTTAGAGAACTTGTTGTTTGTTGTGTCAAATAATTTTATTTGACAAAAAAATTTCAATTGTAGTAGGTTTTGTATATAAACATGCTTAAAAAAAGATTAACTATGTTTTGATTTTTTTATTTTGTTGATTTTTTTTTAGTTATATGGTTTTGAATGGGTTGTATGGTGTTTTCCGAGTAAATTTAAATTTTCAACTCAAAAAACTCACCCTAGAAATTTATATCATCATTGTGGCATTCAAATTTTAGGCAGCAACAAGCAATGCATAACTTGCTGCTGTTTTTTCAAACAAAATAAAAACAACCTACATGTTATCCATCCTTTTAAAAAGAATAAAAAAACTAAACATGTTGGGTTTTTTTATTAGAAAAGCTCAAACATATTGTGTCACTCAAGCTCGCGCGAGTGGGTAATTTTTTTTTCTTTGATTTTTTTTTCTTTTTAATCTTAGGTTTTTATTGGTTTTTTTGTTTTTTTATTTTATCTTTCAATATATATTTTGGTTAGTTTTGAATGGATTTATATTTTTTATCATATAATAAAATAAAAAATAATTGATCCCGATAAAATATGTGATTTGGGTCATAAATTTAATAAGTTAACTCAGTTCACCTAGATTGTTTTTTTTCTTTGAACGTATCAAATTGACAAGGTCACATAAAATAAAATTTCGTATGATTTTAATTTAAAACTTGAGTTATGAAAATAAATGGCTCGAGAGTTTTAAAATTTGACCCGTTGTGCTAGGTTTAATGACAATGTCAGTGTGTCTATTTTTGTTTGTACCTATTTTTGTTATCATATCATTGAATAAAAAGTATTAAAAAAAATTTTGTTAAAACTAGTGGAGTTCATGATTGAGTCGCGAGTTTGGTGGGTTAAGCAGCAAAGCCTGGGGTGATCAATATGTTGTTGTATTAGTATTAAAAAAAGATCATCTTGAATTTTTTTTAAAATAAACCATGCTTTTTATCGATCATCTTGATTTTTTTAAAATCATCAAGTCGATTACGTCATGTCAAAGCAACTCTAACGTGATTTAATTTTAAATTCATACTAGATAAAGAATTGGATCAAGAAATTTTAAAATTATCCTACAAACCAAGATTAATAACAATATTAAATAATTTTCTATAACCTAATATTTTTTACATTCAAAATTTTTTTATTTGATTTTTTTATTCGATTTGTTGCTCGTAACAATAAACTAATTAACTAGTAGCATATATAGACTTTGATTAAAAACAAATCACATGTCATTTAAATTATATTGATGACATTTGATTCACAAGTAATCACTTTCTTGAAAAAGTGATTCTTGAAAAATTGACTCTCAAGACTTTTGGAATTTGTTTTTTTACTTAATAATGTCCTTAGCATTTTTATGTTTAATGTTTCCTTGAGAATTTTAAAACTATTTGGATTAAATTATAATCTTATACTTTATTGTTGTTATAAAATAAATATTCTTGTTAAATTTTAATTGCTTGCCCTAATAAAAGTTAAAGCAACGTGTACTATTAAGGGTCATTAAAAATATTATCATGGAAATTAATATAGTATGCTTTCATATTCACAGGACATCCATCTTCCTCATTAGGCAAAGAAAAACTATCGCTAATAAATACAAAATGAGGTAGAAATAGGGTGAGATCGCATACCCTATTTTGATCTCATTCTAATCCATCGGGAAGAATATGCAAGCTCTTAAGATCAGAATGCCCATATCTTGAAGCTGCAAAGCCATATGAGGCCGCAACTGTGACTAGGACACCGAAGACCAAGGAGAAGAGCTGAAAGTTTGCAAGCAGCTCGCCTCGAACCAGACTGTCCGCTGATCGACACGCAATCTGATCGCCCTTAAGCTGACATCCGTTGGGCATCATGGGACCGTAGAGAGTGAAGGCAGTCTGATAAAACCAGAGGCCTTGGAGAGTTATAGCAATGCCACTGGATAGATCAACAGGAAAGCTGGTTCGGAGAAGTGCCCCCGCCGCAACGGATAAAACACAGAGGCCTATCAGAAGGACAAGGAGGAGATGGTAGTGCCCTTCAAGCCCTTTATGGGTTGTTGAGTGAAAGTAAAACAGGAGATACTCTGCAGAAAATGCCGCTGCAGCAACCAAGCAGAGGGCTCCTTCTGGCAAGGGTAGAAATCTGAGCACACAGTTAAACCAAAAGGAAAGTTCCTTCAGATAAAGTCAACTCACACCATCTTTTTTTCCTCTTTGAGGACTAAATAATAGAATTGAAATCTCAGGTGAGCATGCCAGTGTGCGTTAAGAAATAATTTGTCTCACGTATGATTGTTATTGGCCTTCCATTAACAGGGTAGAAAACATTAAACACATGTTTTGGCAGTTATTGCATTATCTTTAACTGCAACCTACCAAGGAAAGGAATTTCTGTGTTCAAGATCCCATTAACAAAACCATGAAAGTTATAATAAACACCATTAGAAATTCACAAAGATTTGGAGTAAAGTTCGTGTGAGTTTATGATCTGCATCTTATGATCCCTATATAATTCAAAAGCATCTCTATTATCCACTTCTCATCTCTCCACAGATATGTAATTGAACTATTGCTATCCAGTAACCACGTCTAGCTGCTTCGTTGGTTGCCTCGTGCAATTGAGTCCCTATCTAGACCCTTCTCTCCTTCCAGCTGGATGAGCTGTTTTAAAGCTCAGGCTGTCCAAACTTCAGAATAAATTCAACATGTATGATCATGACTGCTACAGAGCACTAAGGTCTAGGGCATGCAGAACGAGGACGACAAAGTTAACTGTAAAGACCAATCCGATTTTGCCATTTGTAACACCATTTTCTTATGTTTAGAAAATAAAAACAGAAGTAGTCCTATGCTATTTTGCATCAGATTCAATTGAAAGAAGCTAATCCCAGATATGAAAATTTTAATTCCTTCTTTACCTCGTTCGCTCAGGTATCAAACAGATATACACAGTGTCATAAAGTAAAAAATAATCTACAAACACTAATACTATGAAAAGACCAACCTTGTTTTCTCTGATAGCAAACTGACAACCCCGAAGATAAAGAACATGAGAAGCATTCCACCGTGCTCAAAATCATTCATATGATGAGGATTCAAGACTCCGTTGATAAAGAATTTTAGGTGCGTAGAGTACAAAACCTCAATACACATATCAATAAAGGCACCACCCGCTACAAGATAAAGCTCCAAGTACTCAAGCTTCCCATCAAAACCAGGCACAGGGTTCCAAACCCGGACGCGAAATGACTTTGGATTCGATACATATCTAACCAAAGAGCTCCATATATGCCATACACCAACCAATAGAAACAATGTTCCTGGTAAAGCATGCCCGATGAAAGAACCCATCTTTTGGGTCTATTAGTGCTACTCTCTCTCTCTCTCTCTCTCTCCACTCTCCTTATTCAGGGACAACACTGAAATCCTTTCAACTTGTTTGTTTTCTTGATTCAACAAATGGGTTCTGTTTTAAAACTGGGTAAAAACAAAACAAAGAAACGAGTTTAGACTTTTGATGCTTGTATTTTTTTTAGTATTTTTGGCAAGCAGACTTTTTCAAGTTTGTTTTTTGAATGTATCTTCATCTTAGAAGACCTTTTCGAAGCAAAGGAAGCTTCAGTATAACAGATAA
>Ga0325401_1006480_pt1 | contig 11318 bp, 9 predicted proteins | sample PopdelMetagenome_FD_205666 | JGI IMG/M metagenome (GOLD analysis project Ga0325401, IMG submission 205666) | Populus deltoides microbial communities from Bellville, Georgia, United States - Xylem-PdKOR-R2 | ecosystem: Host-associated > Plants > Phyllosphere > Stem > Wood/Secondary xylem | place...
GTGCAGCCATTAAAAGCTATTACAATAAAGATTAGCACAAACAGGTAGTGACAAGAGCTATTTCTCATGCAAGGTTTTAGATTGTGCTTAATAATTATAGTGTCTACACTGACAATACAGCTTTAATGTCACCAATCTGGCTGTCATACACAAGGGCTAGTAAGAGGCTTTACGCCACTAGTGTAGAGCGGCACAGCGGTGCGGAGCATTCTAGCCTTCTCAACGCCAACCCAAGCCGGTAAGCCGTACCTTCGTAAACTCCTTTCCTACTGTCGGAAACCAAACCCTAGGGGAAGGCTGTTTACTGCTCTATGGCCGAAGAATCTTTACAAGTGGCTGCCCCCGCGGCAGATCCGATTGACCAGCTAGATCCGCGCGAGTTTATTCTTATCAAAAACGCGCGGGTTCATAACCTTAAAAATCTCAGCGTGGCGCTGCCGCGCAATAAGTTTATCGTTGTCACGGGCCTGTCGGGTTCGGGCAAGTCGAGCTTGGCGTTCGACACGCTGTATGCCGAAGGGCAGCGCATGTACGTAGAGAGCCTGAGCAGCTACGCGCGCCAGTTCCTAGGCCGCATGGACAAGCCCGATGTCGACTATATCCGCGGTATTTCGCCGGCCATTGCCATTGAGCAGAAGGTTAGCATCAAGAATAACCGCTCCACCGTCGGGACCAGCACCGAGATTTACGACTACCTGAAGCTGCTTTTCGCCCGTGTGGGCCGTACGTATTCGCCCATCAGCGGCGAGCAGGTGCGCAAAGACAACGTGGCCGATGTGGTTGACTACCTCTTTCAGTTGCCTGATGGTACCCGCGCCATGATCTTAGCGCCGTTGCTGCCGAGCGAGGAAGGCCGGCCCATGAGCAAAGAGCTAGACTTGCTCTTGCAGAAGGGCTACTCGCGCGTGGTGGTCGACGGCGAAACGTCCTTCATTGAAGATCTGATTGGAGAAGGCAAGCCCGAGGCAAAAGGGGAGGTGTACATCATGATTGATCGCGCCGTGATTCGCCCCGGCGACGAAGACCTGATGTTCCGCCTGTCCGACTCGGTGCAAACGGCCTTTTTCGAGGGTCACGGCACCTGCTTGGTGAAGCTTGACGAAGAAACGCGCACCTTCTCCGACCGCTTCGAGTTGGATGGTATTGTCTTCGAGGAGCCGAACGTCAACTTTTTCTCCTTCAACAACCCTTACGGCGCCTGCCAGACCTGCGAAGGATTCGGCTCGGTACTCGGTATTGATGAGGACCTCGTTATTCCCGACAAAAGCCTGACGGTGTACGAAGGGGCTGTTGCGCCCTGGCGCACTGAAAAGCAAAGCGAGTGGCTGAAGCCGCTGTTGAAAAACGGCATTCGCTTCGACTTCCCCATTCATCGTCCCTACAACGAGCTAAGTGAAGCCGAGCGCCGCCTGCTCTGGACGGGTAATAAGTATTTTCAGGGCCTCGACGACTACTTTAAGTGGGTTGCTGAGCAAACGCACAAGATTCAGTACCGCGTGCTGCAAAGTCGCTACCGGGGCCGCACCACCTGCCCCGATTGCCGTGGCTCGCGCTTGCGCAAAGACGCGCAGTACGTCAAGATCGACGGCCACAGCATTACCGACTTGGTGCTGCTGCCGGTGAGCAAGGCGCTGGAGTTCTTCCAAAACCTAGCCTTGGATGAGCACGACGCCAAAGTGGCTGAGCGCCTCGTAACAGAAATCACGAACCGCTTAGAATACCTGAACCGCGTAGGCCTAGGCTACCTCACGCTAAACCGCCTGAGCAGCACGCTCTCGGGTGGGGAGTCACAGCGCATTTCGCTGGCGACGTCGCTGGGCTCGGCGCTGGTGGGCTCCATGTACATTCTGGACGAACCTAGCATTGGGCTGCACCCTAAGGACGCGGAGCAGTTGATTGGGGTGCTGCGCTCCTTGCAAAAGCTCGGTAACACAGTTATCGTGGTGGAGCACGAGGAGAAGATGATGGAAGAAGCCGACCAGATCATCGACATCGGGCCGGAAGCGGGTTCGGGTGGCGGACGGCTGATGTTCCAGGGCACATACCAGGAAATTCTGCAAGACGAAACAACCTACACTGGCCAATACCTGAGCGGCAAAACCGAAGTGAAAGTACCCGCAACGCGGCGGCCGTGGCGCAACGCTATGGAAGTGACCGGTGCGCGCGAAAACAACCTAAAGAACGTTTCGGTGAAGTTTCCACTGGGCGTGATGACGGTGGTAACCGGCGTGTCGGGGTCGGGCAAATCGACCTTGGTGAAGCGCATTCTGGCGCCGGCCGTGGCCAAGCAGTTAGGTGGTGGTGCTGGCGAAGCTACTGGCAAGTTCGACCGTCTAATGGGAGTATCGGGGCAGGTGTCGCACGTGGAGTTCGTGGATCAGAACCCCATTGGCAAGTCGTCGCGCTCCAACCCCGTGACTTATGTGAAGGCTTACGATGCTATCCGGTCCTTGTTTGCCGATCAGCAGCTAGCCAAGGCGCGCGGCCTGAAGCCTTCGCACTTCTCCTTCAACATCGATGGCGGGCGCTGCGAAGTGTGTCAGGGCGAAGGCCAAGTCAAGATCGAAATGCAGTTCATGGCCGATATCTTCCTGACCTGCGAGGCCTGCGGGGGGCGCAAGTTCAAGCAGGATATCCTGGAGGTGAAGTACAAGGACAAAGGCATCGATGAAGTGCTCGACATGACCATTGCCGACAGCATCGAGTTTTTCAAAGAGCAGCCCAAAATAGTGGAGCGCCTCAAGCCGCTCGACGACGTAGGGCTAGGGTATATCCGTTTGGGACAGTCGGCCAACACGCTATCGGGCGGAGAGGCGCAGCGCGTAAAGCTAGCTTCCTTCCTCACCAAAGGCGCGACGCTTCAGCAGGATAAGATCCTGTTCATCTTCGACGAGCCCAGCACCGGCCTGCACTTCCATGACATCAACAAACTCCTGAAAGCCCTGAACGCGCTGATTGAGCAAGGCAACTCAGTGCTGATTATTGAGCACAACATGGACATCGTAAAGTGTGCCGACTGGGTTATCGACCTAGGTCCAGAGGGTGGTATCAATGGCGGGCACCTGTTATTTGAGGGCACACCCGAAGAAATGGTGAAACTCAAGGACACGAACCACACCGCACGCTTTTTGGCTGAGAAGCTATAAGCCGGACCCTAGCGTTTGCCGTACAAGGAAAGAACCGCACTATTGCGGTTCTTTTTTTATCTATACTAGTGCCATGAAGCTAGGTGCCGAACAACAATTCTTGGTAGGCGAGCCTCCCGCCGGCGAAACGGAAATGGTGATGGGCAGTTTTCCACCTACGCGTGAAGGGCTAGGTGCCGTGTTCGAGGACGATGGCTCGACCGGCTACTTCTACGCCGTCGACCAGGGTGGCGAAGACCTAGAAATTCTGGATGCGCTGCACATCTACAATGTGGAAGATGTAGCCGACAAGCAACTGCCCGTAACGGCGCAGATCTTCTGGAATGAGGAAGAAAATGCGGTGGCACTCATTCTCAATGGGCAGTGCCACGCGCTCTACGACTTTCAACGCCGGGCTGGCTTCTGCCGCAACGCGTTTCCGCCCGCCAAAAATGAGCAAGCCGAGCCGCGTGAACTTACCGACGAACTAGTACAACAGTATTTTGCCGCGTAACGACCAGCATCAGCGTGCGCGGAATGCTCCTAACAGGGTTAACCTTCGAGCCTCATGATAACTGCTACCGACGAACTAGCTGATTCTGCTTCCGCTACTTACCTTATGCGCCGATGGGTAGCTGCCCTAGCTATTTTTGGCAACATTGCCCTCACGTATTGGTCGCGCGTGCAGCCCTTCAATGGTCAAAGCATGGGCTACGTGTCGGGTAAGTACCCGTCGTTGCTCACGCCAGCTGGCTACGCGTTTAGCATTTGGGGAGTCATCTTTTTGACGCTGGCGGTTTACGCCGTGTGGCAGTTGTTGCCTGCACAACGTACTGCTTTGTTGCCCGATGCCGTTGCCAAGTCTCTGACTCTCGCGAACCTAGCTACGGCGGCGTGGGTAGTGCTCTTTGCCTACGAGCACATTGCGTGGTGCGCCGTCATTATGCTTCTAATTCTGGCAGGGCTGATTCTGGTCTACGGCCGGGCGCGGGAGGTAATAGCCGCCGGGGCTGCCCCTAGGTTAGCTAGCGTGCCTTTCGGTCTTTACTTGGGCTGGATTTCGGTGGCTGCCCCCGTCAACATAACCATTGGCCTGCGTGCCTTGGGGTGGGAAACGCCCACTAACGTGACCGTAGTGCTGACCCTAGGTTTGCTGGTCATTATTACGGCGCTGAGCTTGTGGGTAAGCCGAACGTTTCATGATGCCACGGTGGCCTTGGTTATAACGTGGGCACTGGTGGCGGTGTGGGTAGCGCGGCGCGACGCTTATCCGGAGCTAGGTGCTGCGGCTCTGGTGGGTGCCGCAGTGGCTTGTGTGGGTGGTATTGGGCTAGCTTGGCGTCGGCAAAAACAAGGAGCGACCGGAGTCTGATTCGTGTGCGTACTTTTACGCCGACATTTTGCTAACCCCACTTCTTTCGTTATGCGCCAACACCTCGTTGCCGGCAACTGGAAAATGAATACCAACCTCCAGGATGCCCAGGCTTTGGTTTCTGAAATCACCAACATGGTAGCTGATGAAGTTACCGATTCCAACGTGCAGGTGGTTATCTGCCCGCCCTTCCCGTTCCTGACCTCCGTGGGTAAGCTGTTGCCGGAGGGTGGCCGCTTCCACTTGGGCGCGCAGAACTACCACCATAAAGAAAGCGGCGCCTACACCGGTGAAGTGTCGGCCCAGATGCTGCACTCGGTAGGAGTGGAGTACGTAATCCTAGGTCACTCGGAGCGCCGGGAGCATTTCCGCGAAGACGACCAACTCCTCGCCCAAAAACTCAACGCCGCCCTGGCCGTGGGTCTGAAGCCCATCTTCTGCGTGGGTGAGAGCCTCGAAACCCGCGAAGCCGACGAGACTTTCAACTTCATTGGCAAGCAACTGCAAGACGGCGTGTTCCACCTGTCGCAGGAAGATTTTGCCAAGGTGGTTATTGCTTACGAACCCATCTGGGCTATTGGCACCGGCAAAACCGCTACCAGCGAGCAAGCGCAGGAGGTGCACGCCTTCATCCGCGAGCAGATTGCGCAGAAGTACGACGCTGCCACAGCTGAGAATACGACCATCCTGTACGGTGGCTCGGCTAACGCCAAGAACGCCAAAGAGCTGTTCTCGCAACCCGACGTAGACGGCGGCCTAATTGGTGGCGCCTCACTCAAGTCGCGCGACTTCACCGAGATTATCAAGTCGTTCTAGAAGCTAGCTGTCATTCCGAACGCAGTGAGGAATCTGAGTTTGCAGTGCCTAACTCAGATTCCTCGTTTCGCTCGGAATGACAAGGAGCCAAACCTAGGTTGCACGACACCTACTGAACCAAAGCTGGTCGTAAAATTGTCCGCAAGCTGAAGGCTTTACTTTCTGCGCATGTTCTATTCCTTTATCCTGATGAGTTTGCTAGGGGCGGCCACGGCTCCTACCGCTGCTGTGCCGGCTCCGGTTAGTCCGAAACTAGCTGCAGCGCCGTTTGGCACCGTCGACGCAAGCAAGATCTTTGGCTCCATCTACCTAGAAACTGACCCACGGTACAAGAGCTATTGCATCGCGACCATCTACGAAGAACCCGAGCAAGCCTTCGCCGACGTGCTGGTGTTCAAGGAAGACAGCAAGCTTTTCGCAGACAAATCCGGGGTATGGTACTTCACGCCCACCCGCGACTTCGCTGATTATGCGCTGTTCGTAACGAAGGTGCGCGGCCAAGCCGACTTCTCCATTCACTACACCAAAGTGCGTTCCTACGCCGGCGTGCAGCGACAGTAGTCTGAACCACGGATTCGGTCGGATTAATCGGATTTTGTGGACGAATCTCGAATAGAACGCTGATAAGACAAACGGCCTCCCAGTTGGGAGGCCGTTTTGTTTTTATGACCGTCCATAAAATTCAATCGTCCACAAAATCCGATTAATCCGAAAAATCCGTCAAATCCGTGGTTCAGACAATCCGATTAATCCGACAAATCCGCGGGAATCCGTGGTTCAGGCTACCTTTGCTGTTAGCTTTTCATTGCTAAAGGATTTCAATATGGATTTTGTAGAGTTGCGGGTGCAAGCGCCGCGCGAACTAGCGGATATACTGGTAGCCGAGCTAGCCGAAGTGGGCTACGATACCTTCGAGGATAACGACGAGGGCTTCTGCGCTTACATGGGCGAAGAGACGTTCAATCAAGATGATGTGGCCGAAATCATGGCCCGCTATGAAGGCATCGGCGAAATTGAGTACAGCCACCGCATCATTACGCGCCAAAACTGGAATGCAGAGTGGGAGAAGAATTTCCAACCGCTCGTCATTGCTGACTGCGTGTCGGTGCGGGCGCCGTTTCACCCGAAGTCAGAGCCGATTGAATACGACATCGTGATTATGCCGCGCATGTCGTTTGGCACCGGTCACCACGAAACCACGGCCTTGATGATTGAGAATCAGCTCACCATCGACCACCAAGGTAAGCGTGTACTTGATATGGGCTGCGGCACGGGCATTTTGGCCATCATGGCCGCCCAACTCGGCGCCCGCGAAGTACTGGCTGTCGACGTGGAGCCCTGGACGGTGGAAAACGCCGCCGATAACGCCGCCGAAAACAACTGTACCAATATCGAGTGCCGCCTAGGTGGGGTGGAGGTGCTGGCTGGTGAAGCGCCCTTTGACATCATCCTAGCCAACATCAACCGCAACGTACTGCTGGAAGACATGCATGCCTACGCGGCGCTGCTGCCAGCCGGGCACCCCATTCTGTTCAGCGGCTTCTACCAGGAAGACCTAGCGAAGATTGACGCCGAAGCCCAGAAACACGGCCTCGTATTTCAGTCACAGCGCACCAAGAACAACTGGGTGTCGGCTATTTTCATCAAGCAGTAACTATTCGTAGATAAAACGGAGAAGAACGTCCTGCTGAGCTGGCCGAAGCATCTCTCCCGCAGTAGTAATCAATCAAGTTACTTTGGCGGGAGAGATGCTTCGGCCAGCTCAGCAGGACGTTCTAGTGTACTATAGAGTGCGAAGTCAACTTGATTTTGAACCTAGCTAGGCATCGGCTGCGGCGTGTACGTCGGGCCTTGGCAGCGGGGACCTTGCGGCGTCCAAGCTAGCTTGTCGATGCAGAGTTGGCGCTCCTTCATATTCTTATCCCAGGCGTGATACACGAGGTATTCGGTTTTGCCATCGGGTCCCATCACGTGCGAGTGGTGGCCGGGGCCGCGCACATGGCCGGCTACGGCGTGCAGCACACGGGCTCCTTTCTCGGCCCCGGCGTCGGAGTACGGACCTAGGATAGAATCGGCTACGCAGTAGTCAACGCCGTAGCGCGGGGTGAGGAAGTTGGCGCCGCTGTAGAAACAGTAGTATTTGCCGTTGTGCTTACGCATGAAGGGACCTTCCAACGTGTGCCACTGCGCAAACTTTTGGTTATTGTAAAGCGGCATGGTGCGGTTGGCCTCGAAGATCGTCCAGGCATGTTTGGCGCGCATCACGGTGCGGCTCTCGCCCGCTAACTTGGTCATGTCCAAGAGCTTATCGACGGCCAGACCGGTGCCCGGATAATAGCCATTGTCGGAGTCGATAAAGTCGCGGGCGTAGAATAAGTACCACTGACCATCTGTGTCCTGAAACGGGTGCGCATCGATGGTGAACTTACTTTCGGGTACGTCGAGCATCGTCACTTCCTGGTACGGACCTTCGGGCTTCTGGCTCGTGGCCACGTACAAGCGGTGGCCTACATTGGCGCCGATAGCCCCGCCGCCCCGCGAGTAATACATGTAGAAGGTGCCGTTGTGGTGCACTACTTCCGGCGCCCAAAACTCCGCGTCTTCAGCTCCCTTGGGCGGCGTGAGTGCTCCGCCGATAGGTTGCCAATGCACCAGATCTTTTGACGTGAGCAGGGTGAAAATACGGCCGTCTTTGCGGGCGTTGCCGGTAGTACCGAAAGCGTAGTAAACGCCTTGGTGTTGCAGCACAAACGGATCAGGAAATTGACCCGCGTACACTGGATTTGTGTAAGTACCAGAAGCTAGCATGGCCGAAGTTAGATGCGGCAATAACGACAGCGCTCCTGCACCAGTAAGCGCTTGTTTGACGAACGTCCGGCGAGACGAGGGTGGGAAAGAAGGAGCAGGCATAGGCTAGGTTACGTGTGGAAGAAAGAGTAGGGTGGGGGCAAAGGGGAATGGTTTGGCGAGCGGAGCTATCTGGGGATAGAACGTACCAGTATCAGGTACAAGCACACCAAGAAGCAAAAGGAATAATGGTGCTATTTATGCAATCGTTTGCACAAATACGAGGTAAATTTTAGCTTGCAGCTCGCCTTTGCTCCCATCCATTCCCTAGTCAAGTAAGTAGGTGCAGCCACTGCTGAGTGAAAAGCTTCAGCAAGAGCACCGTACTTGGCTGCATCTGCTGCTATTATGCGTCGGTTTATTTTTCAATTCTCTGTGCTGGCTGCGCTGTTGCTTAGCTTCTCTGGCTATAGTCAATCGGCTAGCACTTTCACCAATCCGCTCTTGCCCTCGGGCGCCGACCCGTGGAGTATCTACAAAGACGGCTTTTACTACTACACGCACACCACCGGCCGCAACCTGACGCTGTGGAAAACTACCAGCCTCGACCAACTCCAGAACGCCCCGCACCGCGTCGTCTGGACGCCGCCCGCCACGGGGCCGAACTCGCGCGACATCTGGGCGCCCGAGCTGCATTACCTAGGAGGTAAGTGGTACATCTACTTCGCCGCCGACGATGGCGACAACAAAACGCACCGCCTGTGGGTGCTGGAAAACGCGTCGCCCGACCCGCTAGAAGGCACCTGGACGCTAAAAGGCAAGTTGAGCGACCAAACCGATAAGTGGGCCATCGACGGCTCGGTGTTCAAGCACAAGCGCAAACTGTACCTGATTTGGTCGGGGTGGGAAGGCGACGTGAACGGCCAGCAGGACATTTACATTGCCCGGCTCAAAAATCCGTGGACTATCAAGGGGCCTCGCGTGAAAGTGTCGTCGCCGACGTACGCGTGGGAGCGAGACGGCGACCTAGGTCCCAAGAGTGACCCGCCGCACGTGAATGTGAACGAAGGCCCAGAGGTGCTAAGCCACGGCAAGAAGCTCTTCCTGATCTACTCGGCCAGCGGCTGCTGGACGGATTCGTACGCCCTCGGCATGCTCACGGCCAAGGCCAACAGCAACATCATGAAAGCTAGCTCCTGGCAAAAAGCACCGGAGCCAGTGTTCCGGCAGTCGCCCGAAAACGGGGTGTACGCGCCTGGTCACAACTCCTTCTTCAAGTCGCCGGACGGTAAGGAAGATTGGATTCTGTACCACGCCAACAGCCAGCCCGGCCAAGGCTGCGGCCGGCAACGCTCGCCCCGCGCCCAGCCCTTCACCTGGAACGCCGACGGCACGCCCAATTTTGGCACTCCGCTCTCAACCCAAACCCCCGTACCGCGCCCCTCAGGTGAGATAGTGAAATAGTGAGATGGTGAGTGGTGAATAACAATTGATAACGCTTTACCACTTTTCCATTCACCCATTCACACCTCGCTACTTCACCATTCACAGCTTCACCACTCACCATCTCACTATTTCACCTGTCTTATGAATTTAAAACAACTACTTCTATTTGTGTGGCTGTTGGTGCTAGCTGCACCGCACGGGCAAGCGCAAACGCGTAAAAGCAAAGGCAAAGCCGTTGCGGCTAGCTCCACAGTCTGGACGGCACAAAAAGCCAACGATTGGTACAAGCAACACAAGTGGATGACGGGCGCCAACTTCATTCCGAGCACGGCCATCAACCAGCTGGAAATGTGGCAAGCCGCTACTTTCGATCCGCAGACCATTGACAAAGAGCTAGGTTGGGCCGAGAGTATTGGGTTCAATACCATGCGCGTTTTCCTGCATCACCTCGCTTGGCAGCAAGACCAGAAAGGCTTTAAGCAGCGCCTGGACCAGTACCTAGGTATTGCCGACAAGCACCATATCCAAACCATCTTCGTGTTCTTCGATGACTGCTGGAACAAAGAGTCGAAAGTAGGAGAGCAGCCCGCCCCCAAAACCGGCATACACAACTCTGGCTGGCTGCAAGATCCCGGCGACCCGGCCTCGAAGGACTCCAGCCAGTTTGCCGCCCTAGAGCCCTACGTGAAAGACGTACTGACGCAGTTCGGCCACGACAAGCGCATTTTGCTGTGGGACTTGTACAACGAGCCTGGCAACAGCGGCAAGAAAGAAGCCTCGCTGCCGTTGCTACGTAACACCTTCAAGTGGGCGCGTGCCGCCAACCCCGAGCAGCCCCTCAGCGCCGGTTTGTGGGATTGGGGCTTCGAGAAGCTCAATGCCTTCCAAATGGCCAACTCCGACGTTATTACTTACCACAACTACGAGGAGCCCAACTGGCACCTGCGGGTAATTCAGCTGCTGAAAGCTTCGGGTAAACCGCTGATTTGCACCGAGTACATGGCACGCACCCGCAACAGCCGCTTCGTGAACATCTTGCCGCTGCTGAAGCGCGAAAACGTGGGCGCCATCAACTGGGGCCTAGTGGACGGCAAAACCAACACTAAGTACGCCTGGGATACGCCCCTGGCCGATGGCAGCGAGCCGAGCGAGTGGTTCCACGAAGTGTTCCGCAAAGACGGCTCCCCGTACCGCCGCGACGAAGCCGACTTGATCAAAAAGCTGAACGACGCGCCTAAACCCTAGGTGCTCACTCCCTTGCGCACAACCGCACGCTCTACCCCCACGATTTGGACGCTGACCTTGACCAGCCTCCTGCTAGCGGTGCTGGGCGTGCGGTTGTCGTTTGTGGGGCGTGGCGCTATGGCCTTCCCCGACGAGGAACGCTACTACCAATCGGTGGAGGCGGTAAAGAGCTTCGCGGCTGACCAGTTTAAAGCCGGAACAGCACACCTGCTGCACACGCAAGGGCGCCCCGGTGATGCCATACTGCGCATGTTCCCAGCCGTTGCACAGGGCATCCTGCACAGGCTGGGTGGTCCCGGACCACACGCGGCGGCCTCCTTGCTGCTGCCGGTGCTATTCACGTATGGTATTTCATTGGTGTCGCTCTGGCTCTACTACCGGGTGGCGCGCCTGCTGCTGGCCGATCAGCTAGGTGCCTTACTGAGCACACTCCTGTATGCCTGCCTGGCCAATAGCAACTTGTACATTCGGCACATTTTGCCGTACGAGCTAGCTCTGTGCTGCTTTTTAGGCTTGTTGCTTTGGTT
>Ga0325401_1006485_pt1 | contig 11310 bp, 13 predicted proteins | sample PopdelMetagenome_FD_205666 | JGI IMG/M metagenome (GOLD analysis project Ga0325401, IMG submission 205666) | Populus deltoides microbial communities from Bellville, Georgia, United States - Xylem-PdKOR-R2 | ecosystem: Host-associated > Plants > Phyllosphere > Stem > Wood/Secondary xylem | place...
GGCCCTTACTCATAATTGCATGTTTGCATTGCTTTAGTATTTTCACGCAGTCTTCATCATTCCAGTCATGCAGTGTCCACTGTTCATCATTTTCCATGATTAAGACATATCACAGTTACAAAATAAACTTAAAAACTATTCAGGTTTGACTATAGATGCATTGTTCACCAAGACTCATTAAATTGCTCACGTCATTGTTCATAACTACTTTTACTTTTTTAGGTCCATGTAGTTTTTGTGCTTCGGTCATAGCACTTTATTAATTTCTTTTGTTTTTTCATCCTTAAAAATTATGTTATCTCTCTCTCTCTCTCTCTCTCTCTCTCTCTCTCTCTCTCTCTCTCTCTCTCTGTCTCTCACACACACACACACACAAACACACACACACACACACAACAGAGTTTAATCTTGCATTACATACAAACCGCTATTACAAAATAGAATTATAAGTTAGTGTTAAAAAAATTAAAAAAAAACAAAAAAAAAAGAATTGTCTTTTTATTTACATTGTTCAAGAAGCAAGAATTTGGACATTTTGATCCCTTATGTTTTCAAAATAGACATTTCAATCAAAACTTTATTTATATTATATTTTAGTCTTTATCAGTTGAGAGATGAGAGAGAAAGCTATCAAAAAGAAAAGGAGAGAGAGTTTTTGGTCAACTCTGTTTTGGGCAAAAAAAAATATTGATCATAGTATCAATGAGTTTATTTTGAAGAGAAAAGTTTATTGAAAATAATTTGACCCTTTAATCATGTTGAAAAAAATAGTTTAGAATTCGAAAAGTTTGTTTAATCTTGGGTTCTTAGTTTGATTAAAATGTGTGTGTGTTGAAAATAGAGTTATAGAGGTTTTTAAGATTTTTTTGGGTAAAAATGTATTAAATTTAGATTTCAGGGATCCAAAAACTTGAACCCGATTTTTTTTATTACTAGATGTAGCTAGAAAGTGTTACAATGGACAATGGCTTATTTTTCCAGATAGACATGCAGGGCTCGCCTTCCAAGCCTAAGTGTGTCAGACCTATATTTTGAAAGGCCAAACACCAGCATGCATGGTTTATCCCTTCAAAGCCTAGTCGCACCTAGGCTTCATTCTCGTGGCCCCTCATTAACTTTTAAATAAATAATACAATAATATTTAAAAATCATGAGACCAACTCAAAAGAATAAAATAAAAAAAATTAATGTAAAAAATAAATATAAAAGAAGTAACGATATTAATTTAGGTTAATTTTTTAAACTCGTGATTTAAGTTATGGGGTAGTATAAACCTAACAAAAAAAATCATGAAGGTTAATTTTGAATCAACTATATATAAATAGATAAAATTAAAAAAAATGATTTTAAAATAAAACTTAAAATAAAAAATAACAATCAAAATAATAAAAATTAAAATTAACTCGCTTTTAAATTTTGGTTTGACCAACGTGAATTACAATACAAGGAGAGAGAATAATGGGGATAAGGAAAAAACAATGTCAACGCCTATCAGCTAACTAGATCCAACATACATTACCCCAATGGAAAGCCTATGGCGCGAAGCTTTAGAAAACAAGATGGAAGGTTTTTTCTGGCTAACGAAGGAGCTCGCACACACCTACTTGAATGCAATGGGCCTCCTTTATATGATGGTGTGTATTGTGTAGCTGGCCTGCCTATTCACCATATATAGTCCACTATATTTTTTTATTTTCAATTTTGGTTCCTCAAAATCTAATTATTTTACATCAATGTAATTTCATTTTATATTTCCCAATTGATCATAAATCAAGGGTCGGGATTCTCTATACATTGCAAGTACCCTATATATAGGGGAAAAAAAACTACAAATTCAAGTATTAAATAAAATCAATGTGAATGGATGGAATTAAAAAAAATGACCCAAAATAAAATAAACTCATCCCCTGATCATACAAAGGACTCCCTGATATTAACAAACAAAAAAAGGATTGAATTGTCTAACCTCAAATTCAGTCCATAAAATCTAATTCTTTTAAATAAATGAAAAAATTATTTTTATTTTGCCAAACTGAGTATCAACGAGTGACATAATATTTCTCCAACACATCAAGATTCTCATACGCAGGCATGAAAAATAAATCACCAAGATCAATTGCAAGTTAAAGAAATGTTAAAGGACCAAATAAGAAAAATAATAAATTGAGGTACCAGTACCAGAAAACTAGCGAAAACCAATGAAATTACTGACGGAATTTTTTCATTGGTAATTATTACCGACGAAAATAATTTCATCTCAAAATTTATCGGTATATACCGACGGACTAACTCCATCGGAGATACAATCGATATATACCGATGGAATATGTCCGTTGGTATATACCGACCGGATCGCCGATGGCCTATAAAGATTGTTTGGAAAGATGCAACGGTGTGGTGACGTGGAGTTTTTTCAGACGATTTTACCGACGGAATCACCGATGAAATCACTGATAGATACATTCCGTCGGTAAAAGCCATTATATACGAACCCTCTCTGCCAACACTCTCTTCCTCTGTTTCTCCTTCTTCTTCTTTCCCATCCCACCTCTCCCCTCCCAAACTGCAGTCAACCACCCATCCCAACTCTCCACTATTCTCAACACAAGCACTTAAGTTTCTTATACTTTGTACGTGGTCACAATATCCTTTTCTTGTGGATTTTATCATTTTTTATAAGTAAATATATCCTTTTTAGTTTTAACATTTAAATGTGAATTTTATTGTTTTTTTAGTATATGTATTTTGTTAACATATGTACTTGTTTGATTGTTATTTGTCAAAGAAACTTGTAGTATGAATGTATAATTTTGTACTTGTTATAATTTGTTTTAGATTTTTTCAAATTATATTTGTTTGTAAATTATTGAAATTTTGTTTGAATTACACCGAATTAAATGTGTTGTGATGAAATAAATAATTAATAGCTTGTTTAACGGATCTTTTTAATTGTTATCAATTCTATTTCGAAGTTGTGATTTCCGTAAATTTATATATGTATAAATTTGTATGTATGAACGTTGATAGTTGATAATTGATAATGAATATTTAACATAAGTGTTGTTTTAGTTTGTTGGATAATGTCGGGGAAAACCAATATTTTTGTTATGTTTTGTATAGGTTCAATAGAAGTCATCGATGATCGTTCATAGATGTATTGAGACTCACCCCAAGGATTGCGGAGGATGGATTATTGTAACGGTGTCCAGGGTTTTATTAATTTCGCAACATCTATTCCGAGGAATTTTACTAATGGCGGTATTAGGTGTCCATGCAGAAAGTGTAAAAATTTAAAGTTTCTGCATCAAGATGTTATAACGATGCATCTTCTAACCAAAGAGCTCATAGAGGATTACCTGTATTGGTATGCACATGGAGAACTATTTCTTCCTAATGAGAGCATGGAAGAACAAGTGGTTGGGTCAACTTCTAGTGCTATCAACATGCATAGAGTTGGAAATGAGAACAGTAATCCTTACAGGAATATGGTTATGGATGCAATGAGAATGAGTGAAGGTAATGTCAGGGAATGTCCAATCATAGAAGAAGAACCTAATGCAGATGCAGCAAGGTTTCTTGATTTGTTGAAAGATTCTGACGAACCATTATGGGATGGCTGCACGAACCACAGTAATTATCAGCCGTAGCACAGGTGTTCACCATCAAGTCAGATCACGGGTTGAGTGAGGCCAGTTATGACAAGATTATTGAATGGGCGAGAAGCATTTTACCTGAAGGGAACATGCTGAAAGAGAACTTCTATACTACCAAGTTCATGATGAAACCCCTCGGTTTAGGATACCAGAAAATTGATATATGCCCTAACTTCTGCATGTTATACTACCTTGAAAATGATGAGATGACCGACTGCATGACATGCGGGCATTCCCGTTACAAACCCAGAACTGGTAGAGGGAAGACTCTCGTGGCTTATAAAAAACTTAGATACTTCCCAATCACACCTAGACTACAGAGGTTATTCATGTCACCAAGGACTGTTAAGCACATGACATGACACCAATCACACCATATGGTTGATGGAGTGATGGTTCATCCTTCTGACGGTGAAGCCTTGAAACACTTTAACAGTGTGCATCCTCACTTTTCAGTTGAATCAAGGAACGTTCGTCTTGGGTTGTGTACAGATGGATTCAACCCATTCGGGTCATTTGCTGCTCCTTATTCTTGTTGGCCGGTCATACTGATGGTTTATAACTTGCCACCGGGGATGTGTATGAGGTCGGAGTTCATGTTTTTATCTATGGTCATACCAGGTTCGAGCAGTCCGAGGAGGAATATAGATGTTTGTCTTCGTCCGTTGATTGATGAGTTGACGCAGTTGTGGTCGTTTGGAGCTTTGACTTATGACATCTCGAGGAAACAGAATTTTGTTATAAGAGCAGCTTTGATGTGGACTATCAATGATTTCCCATCTTATGGAATGGTTTCCAGTTAGAGCACGCATGGAAAGCTAGCATGTCCATATTGTATGGAGAATAACAAGGCATTCACGCTAACAAACAGGGGTAAAGCTTCTTTTTTTTACTGTCACCGTCATTTCTTGCCACCGAATCACAGGTATAGAAAGAACAAAAATGATTTCTTTGTTGGTAGAGTTGAAAAGGATGTTGCACTGCCGCGTCTTTCCGGTAAAGAATTGTTTGATGTTGTGTCAAAGTATGGTGACATTGTGTTTGGTCTCCAATCAGGTAAGCAGAAGTTTCCTGGTTTTGGTTTGACCCATAATTGGGTGAAGCGAAGTATCTTTTGGGAGCTTTCTTATTGGAAGACCAATCTTCTCTGCCATAACCTTGACGTCATGCACATTGAAAAGAATGTGTTTGAGAACATTTTCAACACCATCATGGATGTGAAGGGGAAGACAAAGGACAACATCAAGGCTAGATTGAATGTAGCGTTGTTCTGTAACTGTAAAAATATGGAGTTGGTTCGTGATGGGTCACGAGTCGCAAAACCAAGAGCAAGCTTCATGTTAGAGAAAAACGCACAACTACTAGTCTATAAATGGCTTAAGAGTTTGGAATGCAGATTATATGGAATGAAGAGTCATGATTGCCATATGTTTATGCAAACACTCATCCCATTAGCTTTACGTGATTTGTTGCCAAAGGGAATATGAGATGCACTAACAGAGATCATTCATTTCTTCAAAGATATATGCTTCAGCAAGTTGAATGTTGATCACATTGAAAGGCTTGAAAAGAATATCTTCGAGACAATATGCAAACTTGAGATAATATTCCCTCCATCATTTTTTGACTCAATTGAGCATCTAACTGTACATTTACCGTTTAAGGTAAAAGTTGGAGGACCGGTCCAGTACAGATGGATGTATCCATTCGAGAGGTTAGATATTATAAGAGCTATGTAATTCATAATTAAATTTTTATATTTTTTAATTGATAATTTTTTATTAATTATATATATATATATGTGCAGGTAATTGTTCATTCTTAAAAAAAAAGGTTAACAACAAGGCACATGTTGAGGCGTCAATATGTGAGGCCTATATTGTTGAGGAGATCTCAACATTTATCTCATACTACTTCGAACCTCATTTGAGAATGAGGATCAACTGTGTTCCATGGCATGATGATGGTGGTGAAGTGCTTTCAAGTGGGAACTTGTCAATATTCTTCAATCCTGGACGACCCACACCTAAAAATGTCGTGAGGGGAAGATATTTGTCTGAAATAGAGTTCAGACAAGCACACAATTATGTCATATTTACTTGTGATGAGCTAAGACATTTTATTAAGTAAGTAGATATTCGACTTAAACTTTGTCAAGAGTGTACTATTTATGTTTTGTGATACCATACACTCATATAATTTGGAACAACCTTGCAAGCAACATCGACGATACTTATTGTCCAATAACTCACAGCTAACCGAATCCCAAATCTTTCAATTACAAGATGAACAATTTGCCACATGGTTTAGAACACATGTAAGTCCTATCACAAACTCATTATCTCTTGCAGTGTAATTAATTGTAGTCAATATTACATAATATCTGTTTATTGATTATTGTTGTATTTAATTTACAAGCTAAGTTTATCAAATGGGAGGTAGTGCTGCTATTTCAATGTCTTTACTAGGCCTGAGCCCTGAAAGAAAAGTCAAGTGCTATAACGGGTATTTTATCAATGGATATGTCTTTCATATTGAAGAATACAGGCATGAAAGAAAGACATACAACAGCGGTGTTTGTATAAGGGATCGACTTCTAGTGAGTTTGAAGTTGACTACTACGGTAGATTGGAAGAGGTCATCGAACTGCAATATCATAGCGAGCAAAATAGAGTTTTTTATTCAAATATTATTGGTATGACACAACTGATAGAGGAATCAAAGTAGATTCTCACTATGGTCTCGTTAAAATCAACTCAAAAGCTAGACACCGCAACATAAACGACGTCTTTATTTTCGCAAAGCAATGCCAATAAGTTTATTACACATACACCCCTCCCTTTAGAAAGGATCGATCAAGAGTTGATTAGTTATCCGTTTTAAAAACAAAACCCAAGGGTCGTGTCGAGGTTGTTCAGGATGAGAACGAAGACATAAGTGTGATAGATGAAGTCTTTCAACCTAGTGAGTTGGATGAACCATACCGAGTTGCTCCTTCGATTGACTTAGAAGAAAATTTGAATTTTCGTGTTTTCAACGATAGTCTTGTTGATGTTGACGCAAAGGAGTTGAATGTTGTTCTGAGCTCTACTAGTGGAAAAAAGAATGTTGTTGAAGAAGATGATAACGAAATTAAAGAGTACGATGAAGCTAATGATAACAATTCAATTGAGGACGAAGATGAAAATTCTGACTAACTAAACATGTTCTAAAGCCTTATTTTTATAATGTAATATTTTGGAACATGAAATATTTATTCTTTTTTAATGGTCAGCTCTTGTTATTGTGTTGTGTGTGCTGTAAGATTGCAATTCAAGATTTTGTGACAGGGATACACAAAAAATAAGAAATATTGACGGTTTCACCGACCGGTACACCGACGGAATATAACCCGTCGGTATTTCACAGAGAGTTGAAAAATATTTACGGGATTGTGCCACAATCACCGACGGGATATAACCTGTCGGTATTTTACAGAGAGTTGAAAAACATTTATGGGATTGTGCCACAATCACCGACGAAGTAACCGACGGCTTTATCGATGTAAATTACCGACGGAATCACTGACGAATTACGCACATCTCGAAGCGCACGCATGTCAAACACGTGTCCGTCGGCACACATACCAACGGATCGAAAAGTTTGGTGGGATTTTCGAACTTTTTTGGTGCGCATATAAATTAATTTCTGACGGTATTACCGACAGAATTTAATACCACCAACAACAATAAATTTTCGTCAGAAATATTGATATATAAAACCCCCCTTCCCCATTTGGTTCATTTTTTCCTCTCGGCTCCGTTTCTCTTCTTCTCCATTTCTCTTCTCCTCCATTTCTCTTCTCCTCTTTGTTTCTATTTGGCTTTTGGAAGAGATTTTATTGTTTTGGTGGTAGTTCTAAAAGGTATGTATTCTTTTTTCTTTATCTTTGTATTTTTTTATTTTAATTATGATTATTTTTTTGTGTTCTCTATTTTGTGTATTGTTTGTAGATAAAATCTTAAATTCAACACACTATTAATGTAAGCATTTTTTATTCCTAAATTTATTTTGAATTGATATAGTGTTTTTTAGTTTTGTGTATTGTTTGTTTTGTCTTTAGGTTGTTTTGTATAGTGTTTTTTAGTTTTTTCATTTTATTTATTAATTTTATGATATTATTGTTTGTATTGCTATAATTGTTATTGTTGAATTTATGTTTTAAATGTTAATTGAAATATTGAATTAAATTTAATTAGTTTATTTGAATTTATGTTAAAAATGTTAATTTATGTCATTATTATTGCTTGTTATTACATTTTTATATTTATGTGTACACGTTAATTTTTATTTTGAGATCCATTAGGGTCGTGCTAGGAATGATATTGATTTAGTTATCTTTTGCTTATGACCATGTAATTATTTATAAATTAAGAGTCTTGTCTCCTAAAACTTGAAATGTAATATTAATCTGTAAATTTGAATGTATGACTTTAATCTAATGTTTGTAACTCTAAGTACCAATTTAACAATGAATGTTTATAGTTGAAATTGATTCTTTTACTTGAATTTCATTATATGATGTTATTAAAAAAGATGTTTTGTGCTGATGATGATGAGTTGGGTTGAGATCCAGGATGATTGGATCGGGATGTGAAATAAAATTGGAAGTGTAATATGATTTTGTCGATAACTTGGGACCTCCCAGTATAAGGGAGACTCTGTCGAATTTTTTTTAAATAATCAAAGTTAATTATGTAATTATTCGTATAAATTTGTGTAGATGCGTAGAATGAAATCTACAGCACGTCCTCAGCAGACGATTGCAGCTAGTTCTTCTAGCAGCAAGGAGGACGTATCCTTAGGTGCTGATCGTGACGAGGAATCTACGCCAACTTGTGATGTTGCCTCTTCTAGCGCGGTTTCACAGCGCAGAAGCGGTGTACCTTCACAGCGGAGTCAATTCACCCGCAAGTACCAGGCACAATGGAAGGATGACTTCTCAATGTAAGTTTGTTTAGGTTTTAGTTTTATATATATATATATATATATATATATATATATATATATATATATATATATATATATAAAAAAAAATATATAAAAAAATATAATATTATAAATATTATTTTTAATATTTTATATATATATAACATAATTTATGAACAACTAATTAATATTATTACTTTTATTTAATTTGAGGTTCACAAACATTGAGGCTGCAATGGCTATAACATTGGCGTTTAAATCATCGATGGAGATTTCATTGTTTCAATGGAGCCAGGTTTCCAGACATCCTAAGTGAAAACCTAATATCAATGCATGGTTTAAGCAATTTCAGGTTGGTGTTAATTTTTAATTTTCCAACTTATTTTTAATAAATGATTTTTATAATTTTATATCATGTACTATTTTTATTTTATATGAATTGTTTATATACACAAAACAAATTTGACTGGGATAGGGCGAACAACAATGTTGTGAGGAGGGTATGGGAGAATCATGCGGCAACTAGGTAACATCGAAAATAATATTTATTTTTGTTTTATAATTTTATGTTTTAAATTCTAATTTGTTACTATGGAAGTAGATTGCATGATTTTTCGTATGACACCCAAAAAAATTCAAAAAGACATGCGAGGGATATCGGTCTTGAAGGATGGGAATGAGGTGACGGTTTAGCGGGAATTCAAACCACCATTCATCTCCGGAGAAATATAGACGACATATATTGAGCACGTGACCTCAGAGCAGTTCTCACGGCGCTCACAGTCCGGCACCGACAACTGGAACCGGCAAATGCATGGTTCAGTGACCACGCACACTAGCGGATCCGTCTCATTCAGCGCACATGCAAAGCGGATGGTAAGATTAATTTTAATGAAATATATCGTTAATTAATTTGTTATTCCTTATAATATATTGAACTTTCAACCTATTTTTTCCTTACAGGCTGCGTCTCTTGGACGTGAGCCGAGTCCAATGAAGCTGTTTGTAGAGACGCATGTGCAGAGTCAAGACCGCCAAAAAGGGGTGCAGCAGTTCGTGGACAACCGTGCTCAGCACTTCGTGGTATGTTCGTTCATTCATTTTATTTTGTAAGTTATTATTTTCTTGAATTGCATCTTGAATTGCATATGATGATTTTTTAAAAAAAAATTCAGGACACCTATAATAGCTGGTTGAGGGAGAGATATGGGGACAATCCTTCGACCCATCCAGATAGATTTGTGGATGGAGGTGGGATCGTCTGGTGGACCCGATAAAAATCGGGTCTACGGGCTCTCCAACACTACGACTGAAAACTTGCGTTCGGCTCATAATGTCTCAACCGTTGGGAGCTCTCCATCAGTATCGAGCACCCAGTCTGAGGAGTTCATTGCCTTGAAACAACAATATCAACAACTCTCGACGAATTATAATGAGCTCCGTCAAATAGTCATGGAGATGAGATCAAAGATGGGTGATGATACTTGTGCAACTCCTTTTTGGCCGTACGGTTCCGGGAACAACCAGCCTCCTCCTCCTCCTCCTCCTCCTCCTCCTCCTCCTCCTCCTCCGCCGCCGCTATTCTAGTTTAATTTTGTTTTTTAAACACATTAAATTTATAATGAATATTTGGATGAAAATTATTTAACATTATTTTTATATTTTAATGTTTAATCCAATTTTATTTGTTTATTAAGCTTTTTTACTATTAATAAAAAAAAATTATGTATATTTTAAATACATACTGACAGCTTTACCGACGGATAAGTTCCGTTGGTATTTTACAGAGAGTTGCCAAACAATTACCACCCAAGCCACAATTACCGATGGACATATTCCATCGGTGATTAAATACAGACGGATAATTTCCGTCGTTATTTCACAGAGAGTTGCCATGGCAATTACCACCGATGCCATAATTGCCGACGGATTATTCGTCTGTAATTACCATTGAAAATTCCGACGGAGTTAGTCTGTCGATAATCTTCCCACGGGAAAAAAAAAATTTGGCGTGTGTATCCGTCTGTAAGACCGTCGGTGGGTGATTTTTTTATTTGCGACAGAATTAGCGACGAAAAGGGTAGTTACCGACGACTATTATACCAACGAAGGTGTTCCGTCGATGAGACCATCAGTAATTATTTCACCGACGGAGTTCATTCTTGTCACTGATGGAATTATTCCGTTTGTAAAACTGTTTAATGGTGTAGTGTACTAAAATGTAAAAAATCATAGGAATCACAAAAAGAGAGACATTGTTCAATGAACAATGAGTTAATAACTAAGCTCTTTTATAAAAAAAATTACAATAATTTTCGAATGAACAATGTTTCATCCACGCAAGCATGAAAGATAAATCATCAAAACCAATGGCAAACCAAAATAATTTTAAAGGATCAAATAAAAAAATTAAGGATTAAAGTGTAAAAAAATATAGGGAAAAAAAAAAACATGGTCAGAATAAACTGTATTTCTCCTCATATGCCTACCGTGAATCACCGAATCCTTTTAGTCATTTGTTAATAATAATAATAATTTGGGTTTGAAGGACCAACGATTTTGTGTGTGTGTGTGTGTGTGTGTGTGTGTGTGGAAATTATGGTTGCTTCTTAATTTCTAGTCTTTTGTCTGACCAGTTCAGTGCAATAGACCATGCCACCCTAACCAATATTTTCTTTATATTAATATT
>Ga0325401_1006489_pt1 | contig 11305 bp, 3 predicted proteins | sample PopdelMetagenome_FD_205666 | JGI IMG/M metagenome (GOLD analysis project Ga0325401, IMG submission 205666) | Populus deltoides microbial communities from Bellville, Georgia, United States - Xylem-PdKOR-R2 | ecosystem: Host-associated > Plants > Phyllosphere > Stem > Wood/Secondary xylem | place...
AATCATGAATGCCTGACAACATTTACAAGTATTAGCATTATTCGAATAAGATAACTAATGTAATCATGTTAACAATTTATAATCTGATTGGAACCTCCTTTGTGTGTGGTTTCCAATTGAATAAAAAGAGTTTATACTATACTTGTTTGAAATACCATTAGTGGATCCTTTAACCTTGACATTTGTTGTTATCATTGTTTAATCCTTACGTTAATCTTCCATCTCAAAGTTCTCATCAACTTCTTCTTCTTTATTATTATTATTATTATTACTATTATTGTTGTTGTTATTGTGTTGCTGTTAACTATAATTTATACAATAAACCTCTCTGTGGTTCGACCCCGGTCTTGCCGGGTTATTTATTACTTCGACACTCCTGCACTTGGGAGAAGACATCAATCTTTTGGTCGTGTCATCTAACAAAGTATGGTTCCTCATCCCTGCAACACTATTTAGCTATTTGATAATTATTTTCTTCATATAAGTCCCTGAATTATTCAAATAAATACTTATTTTCGATTAGTTCTGAGAACCTTGATTATTATATTTAATTGATTCTTAACCTTATTTATATATCACCTAAAACAATTTAATGCTTTATATTTATTAGGAGATCAAATAAACATGACTAAAATGAGTGTTATAATCTATAAATATGATAAAATAGTATTTGTAAACCCCGGAAAAAAATAAAAATAAATAAAGGTTGCTTAAATTGAAAATTACCTATATGAGAAATAAAAGTCAAGAAATTCATGTGTATGGTTAAATAAAAGACAAGAATTCAGAAATTTAAAGGAAATGGGGCCTAAATGCAAATAAGGGAAAATATAGAGTATAAATACTCTCTTCTCGCCAAAAATCTGAAGGAATCATAAGGAGAGAAAATATAGAGTTTTATACCCATTCTTGCGAAATCAAGAGAGAAACACTAAAATTTCAAGAACTCATCCAATATTAAGGGTTTATAGATGGGATAAACACTTGAGAGTAAGGGATTACCAAGAAATTGAACAAAAATAAAAGAAATGAGGGAGTTGAAGATCAAAATCATAATTCGTACCGGGTAAGGTGTTCTAAACATGATCTTAAAAAAATCATTTCAAATTCGATAATGAATTAATGCCCTGATATTGAATTATAGGTTAGGGTTCTTAGACATGAATTGGGAAAAAAGTACTTATTGTTTAGATTAAGTTAATTCATGTGTGTGGTATGTAGTTTATGAAAGTATTGTGTGAAGGGGAGGGGGAGACGAATCTGGACAGACTTGTCTCCTGACTTTCGATGAGATTTCGGGTAGGAGGATGAGGAAATTATGATCAGATTTCTTCATAAAAATTGTAGATTTGGATGTTAGCTAACCAAGAAAACTGATCTTGCTCAATTTGAAGATGTAGAACTCCAGTTATGGGTTACCAACCGAGATTGAGTCGTGACTGATTTTGTAGAGCAATAGGACTGATGGGTTGATGAGCAATTTTAACTATCTTGGAGGCAGAACTGGGTTCTCCTTCCTTCAGAGAACTTATAGCCTTATGTCTTAGCTTTCCAACGATATCAATCTAACTTAAAATGGAGTTCTAGAACTCTAGATATAGTTAAAAATCTGATGAGAGTTCAAACAACAATGGTTGGACAACAACAGTTCAAATAGCAACGGTTGGACAACAACTGTTCAAACAGCAACGATTGGACAGTAACGGTTGGACAACAACAATTCAAACAACAACGGTTGGACAGTAACAGTTCAAAGTTAGACAGTAACAGTAGACTTTCACGTGAATATTATATGTAAGAATATAAAATAATTGAGTCATACGAACACTTGCACATTAAGATACTAACTTGGAAAATATACATGATATATGCATGTTTGTTATTATGAGGAAATGAACATGCATAGAAAGTAACATATAAGTAATGAATTAATATGGAGCCTTTATAATATCGGCTTGAAGGAATCATAACCAAAAACTTCCTTGTGATTCAGGAGGAGCAACCAGGATTGTATCTTTTGTTAGAGGAGGTCACGAGACAAGCAGAGCAGGTGTGTGATTTTCCCCTCCTATTTGCACTTATACAATTTAAAATTCCTCTGGTGAATGCAATTATAATAAATATCATGTTCAATGTAAATAAAGTCTAGCGTATTTATAAGATTAGTTTCGGCTAATGGCATCCATGATAGGAGTGCTGGGAAATGAATTACAAGGTTAGCTTCGGCTAATGACATCCGTGATAAGATTGCTGGGAGATGAATTATAAAATTAGCTTCGGCTAATGGTATTCGTGATAGGAGTGCTGGGAAATGAATCTCAAGATTAACTTCGGCTAATGGCATCCGTGATACGAGTGTCGGGACATGAATCTCGAGATTAGCTTCGACTAATGGCATCCATGTTAGGATTGTCTGGAGATGAATTATAAGATTAGCTTCGGCTAATGGAATCTGTGATAGGATTGCCGGGAAATGGATCACAAGAATGGACTTTGCAAGATCACTCGGTTCATGCAAGTAAATAAGAGTATTCAAATTAAGAATATGTAAATGAGTGTTAATTGGGTTTAAAATATTTACAAGCAAAATATAAGATGTCTGTTAGAATCCTTATGGATCTAATAGAAAATTAATACTTCATTCAGATACATTACATGAGCATATATATATATATATATATATATATATATATATATATATATATTTCTTTTATCAACATAATTGTATGTTTATTTATGTAACAGGTCCATCAAATATCCAGGGAGATCACTAGTTTAGAACTCTACTTTATCAAGCTTATGTAAATATTTAACTTAAACAAAAAGGAATTAACGCGTTTATATAGTATGTTTTTGTGTAAATCTTGATGTATTTATAAAAGCTCAGTTTAGCATGTAATACTTTAGTTATCTTGTAATTAACCCTTTTGAAATTGTTAAAAACACTTCTTATGTTGTAATGCTTTCTTTGCATGTTAGTATTTCTTTTTCTTTTAAATTTTATGATATGATATGTGGGCTATGTTGATATTGAACTTACTCGTATGATATATATATTCTGTGGATTGGGTGAGGTGATGAATTATGATGATGATTTATGGGACCTTATGATGATGGGTTGATTGAATAAATTGATAGTGGTCGATAACTTGGAATGTCCTAAATACAAACAAAACTCTGTCAAATTTTTGGTAGATTAAAAAAAAATTACCCTCAGGCTAAGAGAATATGTTGGGATCTTTTAACATTGATCAAGTCGTACAATCGGGTCTATTACAGTATTTACCATGCCTTGCAATGTTCATTGAGCCATATATATCTAAATGAATCAATTATAGGGCGTATTAGCCATAATTTCTTTTTCAAATGGTTTTCTAGTTTATTTTCCTCCAAATAATGCTTATAAATTAGTAGATTAACTTTTATGAGTCGGCCTAAAAGGTTTTATTTAACAAGTTTATCATTCTTTGTTATCTAATATGGCCAAGCCCAACCTACCATTTAACAAAGTCATTATGAGCTTTATCAATAAAAAAGAGCAAAATAGAACTTTCATTAATACTTGAATATTCAACATCCAAAACTAGAAAACATTTAGAAAATAACCACAACCATAAAAATTTGTTCTGATATATATCTTAATAAAATTATTCTCTAGGTAAAAATGAAAGTCTGATTTAAGCATGACAAGAATGGAAAATAAGTTCCATTGAATATTAGGGGCATAAAGTATATCATAAAGATACAAGATGTGTCCTTCTTGCATGACCAGTTTATAAGTGTCAATATCATGCACGACAATACTGAACTTGTTCTTAATGTACACCATTTTGCTTCTAATCACAATTCAACAATACTCTTCAAACCCAATTTGATCTTTTACTATATGGTTTGTTGCTTTTATGTTTACAATCTATAAAGGATTAGATTCAAGAACAAATACTAATTAAAAAACTAAATATTCAGAGTGAGAAATCAAACAACATTGTACTTGCTTCGGGTGCACTCACGAGAAAAATGTTGTTGTTTCGTGTAATTGTAGCAAGTCATCTTGGACTTGTTTTTCTTGCCACCTTGTTTGCCTCTTTTTGAGGTGATTTTTCCTTTTCTTTTAGAAGCAGGCCCAACATTTTATTTAGAAGGTCCATTAGTCTACTTGTATTTGGCCTTATTTTCCAACTAGGACTAGATTTAACAACAAAAATCTTTGAGAATTTAACAACTTCAAGCATTCATCCTCTAACTCTAGATGATGTACAATATCCTTCAATATTTGAACATTATTATTGTGCTTCATGTTAATTCGTATGTGATCTTAAGAGTTAAAAAAAAAAGAGAATTACAACTTGAACATGTTGTTCATCAATCAAGTTATTTCCTATAATTTTTAAATCTCGAATCATATTTCACATTTCTTAAAAGTGTTGTTTCATAGTATGATCAGCGCGTTTTTGGTAAGTTTCAAAATGCAATTTAACCAACACAATCTTGTTGTAGAAACAGTATCAGATTTTTCTTTTAGAGCTTATCACATGGTAGTAATGAGAGAATTTAACCATGCTATCATTTTGCATACTACTCAACAATGTATTATGAGCAATGCAAAAATTTTTTATTCATGCCTGATAAGCTTCCAATTCCCTACTATACTACCCTTCTTGGGCTCTGCCATCATGATAGATAAGATCTTTAATACCTTATATTCATCTAGCACAATCTGGATTTTCCAATGCCATAAATAATAGTCATCATCGTCAAACTTCTCACCCTTATTGAGGTCAACTATGATTTGTTTTGAGACCATTAATAACTACATTTAAACAATGCATATTTAAGATGATTAAAAGGTACACTACATACACATTGTTTTGTAGCACTAATCTTTATTAAAACACAAGTCATACAAAGAAAAATTTGTAAAGCTCGTAATCATGTTATATAACTAGTGTGAAACTATAATTATTTAATAAACTATGAGCAAAACATCAAATAAATAGTTTTAAGGTGTCTAAAATATTTTATTTAAACAAATACAAACTCCTACTTGATGAAATATGCAATATATAATAATCATGTAATTTATCTCAATGTTTTATCTTTTTTAATAAAATTATCAAAAAATTCTCTAAGTAACATAAATTCATAGAGATAAGACATTTATACCACTTCAAGATATCAAATCATTAGATATATAATCTAGGAACAATATTATAGGAGAGTACACATCATTCTGTAATTTATTTAACTTTTTAAATATCTTAGACATTCATTTTTATAAAAATACATTAAATACTCTAAATATCAAATATTTATCAATCAATATTCATAAATACAAAAAAATACCACAAAATTATGGACACTCCCATTGTTTTAAAATTATTTAATGTTTTCACATACTCTCAAAAGTGTTATTAAGAAAAAAAATACTAATGAGAATCAATAAATATCATTAAAGAATCTATTACATGTGCTAATTAGGTCAAGTCAAACATCAAGATGATTTCAAGAGATGATTAGGCTTTAATTAATAAAATCCACACAAGAATAGGAGTTTTAAAAAGTAGCTTGTATATTTGGTAAGAAATCTTGGTAACTTGCAGATTAGACATATGAGGTGGTTTTGGACTTATTTTTTCTAAAGCACAATTTTACACTAACAAGCATAGCTTTTGATCTAATTGTTGGATCAAGCTAAATATTTTTCATAAGATTATAAAGTCCTTTTTTACTATAGAATTTACATTTTATAGTGATCGAATATCGGGAAGGCTTATGATAAAGCCTAGCTAGAAGCTACTATGCAAGAATTGCATTATTATTTTTAGTTAGTTTAGGATTTTTATTATTATTTTATTTAGAACTCTTTTGTTATTTTTTTAGTTTTGTTAGGATGTTTTATTTAGTATAAATAGAGTTATTTATCTTGTATTTAGGGTATTGTTTTTTAGAGATTTCTTATTATTCATAAATAATATTTTGTGTGTAGCGAGGTTGCTTACTCTTGGTTCTGCATCGAACTTTTCAGAACTTATCAAAGATAATTGTTTTTGTGGTGCTCATCATTGTCGCATGTATACAACATCGCGATAATCGTCCTCTCAGGTCAGGATCTTCATGGTAATAGAGGAAAGAATAAGGGATTCTTGTTTCTTATAAGTAAAAAAAGGATGGAGTCGCCACTTAGTATTTTGGTTACTAGGAACCTTAACTTGTTCTAGAGATTAGCTGTGTATAGGAAAGACGTATCACCCCAAGTAAACCCTAATTAAGATAAGTTGCTTTGTTTATTTGTCTGATATAAACTAAGATAAGGTTATGTTTTTTTTATCATTGTAATCGTTGGTCCGTAAACAAATAGACATGTTGCGGGAAGAAATGAAGGTGTTTCAAGACATAAAAGAAAGAAGAGTAGGTGACTCATGAACCTCAATAGGATGTTTCTAGAGAGAAAAGAAAGTCGAATAGATTTAGCAAAATTTCAACTTTGTCATTTCTACAATAAGTGAATAGTGTAAATGAGTGTGTGTGCATAGTGAATGTCAATGTTGTTTTAGTTTTCATTGTTAATTTTTTTTAATGTTTCAAAGATATTATTCTTTTATCTTTTTATATAAATAAATTGTACTTGATGTATTTATAGAATTAAAAATCACTTGTTCTCAGAAAGAAAAAATAATAAATAAAAATATGTTGATTAAAAAGAAAAATCAATGTTAAATATTTGTACATCCATTTGCCTTTTGTTGTTTAGAAGAAATACCAACTCTCTGTTTTAATATTTAATTAGCATTAATAACTTTTTTTTATTTATGAGTTCATATATTTTTTAAATTTATCTTATGAAGCACTGTAAATAATATATATATTTGCATTTCTCACTTAAAAAGATTTATGATGCATGGAAAAGCATCCATAACTTTGGCATGTTTTTATTGAATTAATAATTGATTGCAGGTTATAGGACTAGTAGTATTCTATGTCGAATAATTTACAATATACTGAGAATTTGTCTTACGAGGGTTTGATTCTAGATGCATGTAATGTGCATGGCAAGAACAAGAATTGTGACAAAAGGGCAATGGAGAAATCTTCTGCAGTTCTGTTTGTTTTATAGAGTCTAACTTTCTTAAATTCACTTTTGCGTGCAGTACTGTTTGCCAATGAAATGAAATTGTTGAGGGTAAGCTCACGAGGTGATCCATGGTTGCCAAAGCGCAAAAACAAACTTTTTGTTTCTTTTTTGCTTCTTTTTTAGTTTTAAAAGTATTTTAAAAATAATAATTTTTTCTTGAAATTAATATTTTTGTAGTGTTTTTATATTATTTTAATATGCTGATATCAAAAATATTTTTTAAAAAATAAAAAAATAATTTTAATATATTTCCAAGCAAAAAACATTTTAAAAAGTAACCACAATCACACTGGCCTACACACGCTAACAGTAACCCTGCTTTTTTGATTTCATGTGTCCAAAGCGTAGGATCCATCATCGCCAGTGTATATTTATGACTTGACGTATCAAAAGCATTGTTATTAAACCCGGCCCAACGGGTCGACCTAGTGGTTGAACAGGTCCGGGTTAAATAAAAGACCGGCTGGGGCAACAGCCCGGCCAAACCTGGGTGACCCGACGGGTTGACCCATGACTCGAGCGACCCGAGCAAACCTGGACGAGACCCGGTGTTTTTTTTTTCAAATGTGGGATTTGAAACCCATTAGTATATATACTCTATGTTTCCAAGAAAAAAGTCATGTTTTTTCAATGTGAGATAAAAAAATCTTTTGGTTTAAATACTTCAACTTAAAATGATAACATAGTACGTATCTTTTTAATGTGGAATTTGAAGCACTTTAGTATATATACTCTATGTTTCCAAGAAAAAAATCATGTTTTTTCAATGTGGGATAAAAAAACCTTTTGGTTTAAATATTTCAATTTAAAATGATAACATAGTATCTTTTCAATGTGGGATGTGAAGCCCTTTCGTATATATATTCTATGTTCCCATGAAAAAAGTTATGTTTTTTCAATGTAGAATTTGAAACCCATTAGTATATATACTCTATATTCCCAAGAAAAAAATCATGTTTTTTCAATGTGGAATAAAAAAAACCTTTTGGTTTAAATAATTCAACTTAAAAGAATAACATAGTATCTTTTCCATGTGAGATTTGAAGCCCTTTCATATATATACTCTATGTTCCCATGAAAAAAATTATGTTTTTTCAATGTGAGATTTAAAACTCATTAGTATATATACTCTATGTTCCTAAGAAAAAAATCATGTTTTTTCAATGTGGGATAAAAAAACCTTTTGGTTTAAATAATTCAACTTAGAAGGATAACATAATATCTTTTCAATATGGGATTTAAAGCCCTTTCGTATATATATTCTATGTTTTCATGAAAAAAAGTTATGTTTTTTCAATGTGGAATTTGAAACCTATTAGTATATATACTCTATGTTCCCAAGAAAAAAGTTATGTTTTTTCAATATGGGATAAAAAACTTTTTTTGTTTAAATACTTCAACTTAAAAGCTTAACATAATATCTTTTTAATGTGGGATAAAAAAATTTTAAAATATTCTTTTAAACTTCATTGTTTACAATATGTATAACCTATATTTACATGGATTTTTTCATATGAAATATTAAAACTTTATTTTTTTTAATTTTTCTGGGCTGACTCGAGTTGACCCCATGAAACCCGGGACCTGGCTCCTTGACCGGATCAATCCCCAAGCCGGATTTAATAACTATAATTAAAAGTTTATAACACGCCTATACCGTGGCGGACCGACCCAAAATGAGGATGGCATTACACCATGCAAAGAACAATGTTTGATCGATGAAGTCTAGGATGTCATGTCCGAATTCCACAACTTCAGGCTGGTGGATATAAATTGGGTCCTGCACTTCTTTATGTCTTAGCCCTTGGGGTATTCATGAATATACACAACATAGATTGGTGTATATATTGAGTACATACTTGATTCATTCAATTTTTTTTACACCTTAGCTCCTTAAATATATTGAATTAGGCTAAAGCTTTTATATGAATATTACATGTATCCATAAATTATGCTTATATTTCTAATTTTTATAAATGGTTTCATATTTAGAAATGATTTAACAACATAGATTGTAAGTGTCATGACATCCCAAATATCAGGTCAAATTTTTATAAATTACACCACCATTAAATTCTAGTTACCTTCCTCTCCCCTCCAGCAAAGAAACAAGTTGTTTTTTTGTTACATTAAAGAAATTTAATAGGAAACTTACTAACAAGAATTTTAAAGGCAAAATATTTCTAAGTAAAATAAAAATAAATGCTTAATTTATAAACTATCAAATATAAAGATGAAATTAGAAATAAATATAGAGTATACAAGTTGGGTTTTGTTGAGAAGGTTTCAAAAATCATGACCCTTCACTTAACTTCTAATATTCAATTTTTAGATTTTTTATCCAATATTATCTATAATATTTATATTATCTGACTTTATAAATTATATTAGGTTAGATAATGCAAACATTATAGATATGCTAATTTTTTAAAACACCATTACTAAGCATTACATGATTAAAATGGAATATGCTAGTTTTTACTATTAATGTTATAACATTAAAGGTTAATTTTGAGATATTAGAAAAGTTCTGCTAATAACATGGCCTTGAGGTGATGATGGCCTTCTGAATTTCTTATGACAAATCTAAACTATTAGTATTGTTGGTTTCTCTATGATATGCTGCAAATAAGTACATGGCATAATGATATATGGGAATTCATTAAAAATATACAGTAATATATAGTGCTCCAGCCTCTAGGGAGATCAAGGATCATCATCATAGACTATGTCGACATGCATGACAATGATATTTAAGCTTGAAATAAATCTAATTAGCCTTTAATCACTGTTGATAACATGGTGTTGTTTTGCAAATAACTTTATATTTACAAATTTACAGCTCAAATGGGCACTTTTTCTCGGCAATAATAAATAAATAAAAATGGTAATAATAACTTCGATAAAAATAGATGGGAATCTCTCCCTTGAATAAAAAATAAAATAAAAAAGAGGGAATCAATGAGTAGGCTGGCCATTAATATTGTGGTGCACATAGCCCAAGTGGGATACAATGGATGTTGACACGCATCAATGAAAGACAAACACAGGGGGGCCAACAAGCTGCTCAACCTAAGTCTCCCATATTTAGAATCGATAGCATGTGCTTTCTGACTAAGGATTGCCACACTAAACAGAAAAACCAGTCGATGTTTCGCTACAACTTTTCATTGCACAGAAAGCTGTAGACCAAGCAGTACATTTATACAATATTAATCTCTAATTCAAAGTAATTAAGATAAATTCAGAGATCACACTTACACTTTTGAAGTATTGCTGGATGCTTGTAGTGTTTAGTTATTTTCTTCATGTGACACGCATATTGTTTGCATTTGTTAACTGTAGGAAATTTAGTTCCTGATCGGTGTTGTCGGTATTACAGTAGTTTTTGTTTTCATTCAATCTAGAAAAAAATTATTTGTTTAATTAAATAGTTTATTTTTCACACTGAATCTCGTATAAGTTTTATAAAAATTAAAATGATATTCTTTTTATTCATAAAAAAATTATTTTTTATTCATTTTACGTGCAAAAACCTATCTCATAACAGTTTTAACCAAATACATATATTTTAAAAACTACAATCATAAATATTTTTATTTTTAAATTATAATCATAACAGCTATTACAACATCAAAACACTTAATTTGATGAATTATGCGTAGTAATTATAACATTAATTTGTGCAGTATCTCTGATCATAACTATAACTAGGACTCTTATCAGAATTTTATAGTTATCATTTGCTAAATGACAGGAAATAGTGTTAGTACAAACTGCTTAATGGCATTTGATTGCATGTTCATCACTCAAACTTGAGAAGAACATCCAAATTACAGCATCATTTCCTAAAGCTGAAAATATTGCAAGCACCCAAGATATACGTACAGGGTTAATTATTTTGGCTCAATGTAATTCATCTTCCATTCACAATTTTACTTGATTGTTCATTATCCAACCATGATTTATCAAGGTCATAACGTACATCATATGGAACAAGATGATACATATAATTATAAATTTGAGCGTACAAAATTTAGCTAATACATGCATGTGTACTTTACATCTTGAATGACAACATTTTCTTCAGCTTGATTTGTAAATGTGTCCGCCTCATCACCATTGTGGCCAAGCTAGATGCACGCAGCACAATATGTGCCCCTGTATATATCT
>Ga0325401_1006490_pt1 | contig 11302 bp, 3 predicted proteins | sample PopdelMetagenome_FD_205666 | JGI IMG/M metagenome (GOLD analysis project Ga0325401, IMG submission 205666) | Populus deltoides microbial communities from Bellville, Georgia, United States - Xylem-PdKOR-R2 | ecosystem: Host-associated > Plants > Phyllosphere > Stem > Wood/Secondary xylem | place...
ATCTATTTAATCTTGACTAATTACAAATATTTTAAATTTTAAAATTATATTTTATGTGGCATTGTGTTTATATTGTATAATTTATAATTAATTTATTTTAAATTTAAATTATATATAACATCAAAATACTCTAAAATTAAAATATTTTATTTCAATTGAAAAAACAAAAATATATTGTAGCAAAATTGACAACTACTAAATTAAGGCCTAGAACCAGCCCATAAAACACTTAAAAGCAACGTTCAACTTTCCACCAATAATTGGACCTTTCCTTCTTCGCCTGCTTTCATGTAACAGTTGATATACCATAAGAACATCAAATTATGCTCCCTTTGTCATCTCTCTACTTGTCTAAATTTTACTAATTATTTCACTTATTCCATATGGATTCCAACCATTTTTTTGAATTACCCTTCTTGGCAACTTTTCTTTTTGTATTTAAAACTATATTTAGGTGTATTTTAAAAATATGTTTCGTTTGAAAATATAATTAATTAAATAAAAATACTAATTTTATGACCTAATAATTTATCAATTAAATTCTAAATTATTAAAAAATAGTTTATCAAGGCTAATTAATAATATGCTTAATCATTTTACACATTTTAAGTCATTAAATCTTGCTCAGTCGAGTGAGCTTTTAAGCAATCGAGCATTGATCTTTTGTGATTTTTGGGACACATATTGAACTTTGAGGGGTGGAAACGAAGAAGTATCTTCAAGAAAAAAGAAATGTAATTTATTAATAATATGCTTAATTATTCAATTCAATTCCACAATTAATACGTACGAATTGCTAGCTAGCTTAGCTAACCCACGTAACTCATCACATTGACTTATCTCAACCCCTTGCGCTTTATCTAGAAGCAACGGTTTAAATTGACATTAGCCAACTAGGTGATGTGCGTGTGATGTGCGTGTGATGTAATTCTCTCCGAGGAATCAGCAAAGATCTTGAAGTATCCCTAATCATATCTTATAATTATAAGAATATAAAACACTATAAAATATTAAAGATGCTTGATCTTGTTTTAAAATAAAGGAAAATTGAAAATGATAAGATGCTTCATCTTGTTTTAAAATAAAGAAAAATTAAAAATTATTCCCTCACCTTTTCCCAATGAGTTATTGTCATAAAATGTACCTTTTCTGACTAAAATCATAAAAATAAAAAATAAAAAATATAGTTTTTTAGACAAATACTTGTCAAGACAAGGTATTTTTGTGACAAAGGTTACGTCTTAAAAACGTATTAATTATAGTGACAAAAGCGAGTGGTAGAATGACGAAAATTCGTCGGAAAAGCTTCGCCGGGAAATATATAAGCGGAGGCTGGCATCGGAGATGGCCTTACTATTTCAAGACAAATTGTAGTCGATAAAGAATCATGCATTTGTAATATCAAAGAAAAAGACTACTCGTTCTCAAAAAAAATTTCTTCTTTTTTTCTCCTCCCTCTCTACATTTTGCATTGTTAAACTTTAAATCTAAAATCTTTACAAAATTTATATTAATTTAATTTAGATTTAAGTCTTAAATTCATTTATTTTTAATTTCAATTTCAAATCTTTTTATCTTAAAATTCTCTCTTTTTAATTTCAAATATTTCCTAATTATTTTAACAATGGATCTAAGCTTTATTAATTTGGTCCCTCTTTCCTGCATCACTTGCCTAATCTCTTTCTCTTTTTATTATTTCTTAAAATATACTAGAAATGGAGTAAAAAATGGGTCAGTACGTACACTAGAAGTCAATTAAAAAGTTTCCTTCATACTCTTCAATTCTGGAAACGAAGAAGTGTCCTCAAGAAAAAAGAAATGTAATTTATTAATAATATGCTTAATATTCAATTCAATGAACAAGTAATTGAAAAGCACAAATATTCCACAATTAATACGAATACAAATACCCAATTAATACGAATAGCTAGCTTGCTGGCCCACGTAACTCATCACTTAATCTCAACTACCCCTTGCGCGTTATCCAGAAGCAACTGTCCTTCTTCTTCATCAAACCCTGCACACCAAAACATGCCACATACGTTTAGATATGTTCCAAATTAATGGAAAAATCTAAGATTGAGAGAAAGACAAGAGAAGCATGACTTACTGTTGGAATTCTACGTTAACCAATCCTGCCGAAGGATCCGCGATGGTGCCAAATGCGTTAGAGGAGAGGACTATGGTAGCCCCATTCGATGAAGGCCTTGACCTTGATGTTTGTGCTCGATCAACAATCCTAACCTGAATGATTTGGTCTGGAAGGCAAGTTCCCGGGACAGCTGCACTGACGCATCTCACCAGGTACTGTCTCCCACATGCTGCACCATTATCCCATATTCTCTCACCGGCCGCGGCAAACATGTTGCTTGATGGGAAATGTGATGGTGAGTTCCCATAACAGGCGGTGGCTGCACCACAATCAACCCATAAAAAAATGTTAGGGATTAGGAGGGAGAAGCTTTCGAATTTCAGTTATGGAAGTCATATGTTTGTACATGTAGCAGTACTGGGCACTTACGTAGATATGGAGGTCTGTAGTGGGCACAGGTGCCAACATCGCCATGTGAGAGACGGAAGAGTGTTGCTAGGAGCATTAAGAGTAGAAATGGAGAGATCTTCCCGAGTGTTGGCATGTTGCAAAGCAAGGAAATAAACCTTCTGTATATATTATGAGCTCGTTAGTAGTATATATATGTATATTCAAAACTTCTAAATCTCAGCGAGGGCATTTTATTTGCCGTCTAGGTAACGATAAATTCTGTAAACATTCAGGTAAAGGGAACAAAGTAAAAAAATCTCAGCAGCCGGCTCTTTGCTAAATTAAGGCATGTTTCGGTGCCCGAGACCAAGCAATATTTGCCGTCTTTACAAGACAATAATATTGACATTAAGGAGAGTAAGTCTAAAATTAAATGCATGGAGCCTAAGGTCAAGGAGGGAGGAAGCTAAATAGAGGACGTTATCTGGCAATTTACTGGTTTAGTCAAATATGCCTTTTATAGAAACATCAAATCTTCCGTACAAAGAACAATTTAGTACTACTATACAGAAGAATCAAACAATGATTTCAGGGTTATGACTTGTCGTGTTTGTAAGGGAATTAATATAAAATAAATCCTAATCCAACATAAAAAATTGTCCTCCTAGCTAGGTAATTGAAGTTTTTCCCCTAGATAGCTTTTACTGTATCAATGATGATCACCGATTTTTAGATTTTCTCAATCAGTTAAGTTTTTCCATCCATATATATTTAATCATAGATTACATCCAAATTGTGTAATATATATACATTTAATTACCTGGTTTTATAGAAAAGTTAATATTCTCAAATAATTATATACCATATCGTTATAGTAGGATGAACTTGTAATTTTCACCATTGAATAACGCATATACGTATGAGGTCATAGGTAGCCAACGAGCAAACCTCAGCTAATTAAGTAACCAAGGTTGCCCAAGAATTAAATTTAAGCTCGCTTGTGTCTGCATGATTTTCATGTCCAAGACACCAATCACTACATGCACGCATTGAGGAAAGATTAAAGTTGACGATGTTTTTAAAGCATGCGCTATCCACATTTCGGCCTGCCGACAACCAATGGAGTCATTAATTCCATCTGGCCCTTCTGTCATTCTCCAAGCTTTTTCAAATGCGTGTTTCTGGGTGGCGCTTGTGTCCATTAGGCCGAGCGGCATCAGCCCACAGAGCCGCAAAATGTTTTCAATTTTCTGGAAACTGGACAAAATATTTGACCATTGACCTTTCATTCACTATACCAAATAGCATGTATTCACTAATTATTTCAAGCTACATCATAATTTTAATAAGATTGTTGTGTATGAATTTTTATCTAACTTTGTATATTGTTTTCCTAAAACACAAATTTTTTTTTGTAATTTAAAAATATAAACATTATTAAAAAAAAGTCACTTACACATGTAGTGTGGCCAACTACAATGCTGAATTGTTGTCTTGGCATCCTCTATCCTCTCCATGATGAGGCATTGTGTGTAGCCAACAACTATCTAGTTTAGCATCGATGATTTTTTTTTCTCTTTTCTCTTCAATTTTTTTCCTATTCTTTCGATTACTATTTGTTTTATTTGAAATAATTTATAAGTATGGAATTCTTTTTCAATTTCAACCCCCGTGAAATCTTTTCATCTTTTAAGTTGGTCTTCATTCTTTTTATTTTTATTTGTTTTGCTTGAAAAAACTTTTTAAATTGTTTTTTTATATAATTTCATCCTCAATTTTTTTTATCAAATTTGATCCTCAATTTTTTTTACACTTTGACAATTTTTTTAATTGATTTTTTCTTTTTAATTTTATTTTTTAAAATTAAATTGATTAAAAATTAAACTTTTTAATTTAACTCAAATATAAAATTTTATAAATTACAAGTTTTAAAGATTAATTTAAATTAAAGAGGTTAATCCAAATGTTTTTTTTTCTTTAAATAACAACTTAGGAGAATTCCCGTGGCTGAACTCTCTCTCTCTCTCTCTCATTCCGCCGATTAACGTGGGGGGTTAGAATATCGAGGAAGGAAGAAAAACAATCGAGTCGCTGGAGGATGCATAAATTGACTATTCAAGAGATGGTGCGTGCCAAGTTCTGTTGACTTTTCGACGTTAGTCACCAGTCTTAACTTTGTTGATCATAATCTAGAAGGGGTCAGTTGCATCATCGGTGAATATAATTGTTAAATAATATGTTATTTTAGGCTAATATGATTTCTTAAATAATTATGTAAGAAACCACTAAGTTATAAGAATGATTTCTTAAATAATTATGATTTGTCCCTAAAAGGTGTTTGTGCTTTTTCTTTTTTTCTTTTTTTCTTTCTCTTCATCAATTTTGCACCTAATCTTTCAAGATTTCATATCAGCCATTCATTTTATTTTATTTTTTAGATTTTGATCCTTCTTTTTTCAATTTATATTTTTTATTTTAATTATTTTATAAATTTAAAATTTGTTTTCAAATTCATCCTCCTTTAATTTTTTTAATATATCAAATTTGATGCTCATTAGTTTTATTACTATTTATTTTATTTTAAATCATTTTTTAAATTGATTTTTTTTTTATGATTTCATTCTCTATTGTTATTGCAATTTTTTTTTACTTTGACAAATTTTTTAAGTTGATATTTTTTTTTCTTGATTTCATCCTTCAATATTGATTTGAACTTCTTAATTATGTCAGAGTTTATGATTTAACGGGTTTTAAATTTAAGAGATTAACGCGAGTTTAGGAGATTCACCTGGGCTCATTTGTTTTTTTTTTTAAATTCATATATTATTTTTTAAATTTTGTCATTCACCATTTGATTTAATTAGTGATCAGGCTTTGTTATTTTTTTTTAATTTTTTTCTATAGGATTTTTCACCGATTTTAAAAATAACATGTGTTATCTCGAGTTTATTTTTGTTACTCTTTGTTAAATTTAGCTTAAAAAAATAAATTTGGTTTTGAATTAAATTATATTAATTACTTAAATATAAACTTTTTTTGAGTCCCTTCTTTTAATTGGATTTATTTTCATTTTGAGCCTTTAATATTAGGTTGATTAGAATTGGGTTCCCTATTTTGTTTCAGTTTGGTTCCATGGAGTTATTATAGTCTAACGTCCTAGATCGCGAGTTTCATGGCACCAAGGGTGGATCGGGTTAAGCTTATATATCGTCGTCTTAATATTTTTTTTAAAAGAATATTTTATCTAATATGTCCTCGTCTCAATATTTTTATTAAAAAATATTTCAATAATATGTTGTCATCTCAATATTTTAAAAGTGTTTCTTCTAGTATGCATGGGTTTTTTTTACTTCCTACCATCTTTATAATTTTTAATGTTAGAAAAAAATTGAGTTAGCTCACGATGTAGCGCGGACTAAAAATCTAGTAAGAAAATCTAAAAGGTGTTGGAAAAACATTGTAATAATCCACAATAAAAAAAACCCTTGTCCTTCTAAAAAAAACTAAAAAACTTGTTGTCGAGGTGATATGGTCTTTTCACATGGGTCCATTAGTCATTACTGCTTTGATGGAAGATAAATCGATCTTTTTACAATTTTAGTGCACAATATAATAAATACATTTCCCTTAAAATTAATTTTTTAAAAGCTTATGCCTAGGGGTGTTTTTGTATTATTAATTTTTTAAGAAGAATGAATTGACTTAAATGCCTTTAAAAGTGGAATTCTCTTCATCTTATGTTCAAGGTTATTTTTGTATTTTCACTCATTTTTTTTAATTATTATCAAGCTTGTCTAGGTGTATTTTGTAATTTAAAAATATAAACATTATTAAAAAAAAGTCGCTTACATGTGCATTGTGGCCAATAACAACGCTAAATCGTCTTGGCATCCTCTCCATGATGAGGCAACATGTGTGGCCAACTATCCGGCTTAGCATTGATGACTTTTTATTTTTTATATATTTTTCTCTCTCCTCTTCAACTTGGTCCCTATTCTTTCGATTATTATTTATTTTATTTGGAATAATTTATAAATGTAGAATTCGTTTTCAATTTCAACCCCTTGAAATCTTTTCATCTTTTAAGTTGGTCCTCATTCTTTTTATTTTTATTTGTTTTGTTTAAGAAAACTTTTTAAATTAGTTTTTTCTATGATTTATCCTCAATTTCTTTTTACTAAATTTGATCCCTATTTTTTTTCACTTTGGCAATTTTTCTAAATTGATTTTTTCTCTTCAATTTTATCCTTCAACATTCAATTGACTGAGAATTGAACTTCTTGATTTAGCTTAGGCCTAGAATTTCATGCGTTGCGAGTTTTAGAGATTAATCCAAGTTAAGGAGGTTCACCAAAGTTTTTTTTTTCTTTAAGAACAACTCAGTTTTTTTCAGTTTCAAACTTCAACGTTTATTCAATTTGAGTTTTGGCTCTATTATTTTTATTTATTTGCTTTCTATAAAATTTATCACTAATTTTGAAAATGACATGGATATTCTGGATTCTTTTTATTTCTTGTTTTTTGTTGAATTTACTTTGTTGAATTTTTTAAATTTATATTTGTTTTCTCAATTTCATCTTTTAAATGTTAGGCTGGTTATGATTTTTTTTTCAGTTCTATCCTTCAATGTTAGAGTTTTTTTTACATTGGGCTTCGTGATTTTCTTCACTTTTTTTCTATTCATTTATCTCGGTCCATCACTTTTTTTTTATATTGGTTTATCCTGATCTCATGACCTGACTTGCATATTTGGCGTGCTTACTTAGGTTAGCTCAAAACAAGTATTTTTCTCACTCTTTTTTTTTCATTTAATTGGTTGAAATCTTAGTTTTTTTGTTTTTTTAACAAGTTCCTATGATTTTTTTTTTATTGAAATTGATCAATTGATTGTCATTATATGTTCTTTAAAATACGTTTGGGTCACCTGGCTTCCTTTTTTTTTACCAATAAAATAAATGTACACAACATGTCCACAAATCTAGTATATACTTTATTATGTTGTTTGTCCCTTAATTTTGACCCGTGTATATGCAGTGTCTTCATGATTCAAGTATCTGCTTATATATGAAATCATCCCAGTACAGGATGCATCAGAGTTTGCCAAGATCTTACCAAATCACAAATCATAACAGGAGCAATAATTGTTAAACAATTGGTCAAAAAGCAATTTACACATCCCAATCTGAACATTTTTAGTATCTTTTTTTTTATGGGTTGGATTTTTAACGACTTTTCAGTATCATTTTGGGGATCATTTCAAGTTCTTCATTGAAACAGGATGAATTGCAAGCCCGAACCAAAATGTTATTAACAATGAAGCAATGTGTTCGGGGATTTCACATAATTTACCATCCTAAAATATTTGATCAAGTAGTTAACTAAAATGTTTGTAATAAATTCTAAAAAAAAAATTGTGAAAGACATAATTTACATTCTCAAGTGGCTGCTGTGCGTATCGATTCGTGCAGTGCTGTAGCTAACGCGTTAGGTATCCCACCTGAGAAGTACGTTCGCAAGAATGAAACTCAAAAGAATTGACGGCGGCCCACACAAGTGGTGGAGTATGTGGTTTAATTCGATGTAAAGCGAAGAACCTTATCAGGGCTTAACATGCCGCGAATCCTCTTGAAAGGAAGGGATGCCTTCAGGAACGCGGACACAGATGATGCATGGCTGTTGTCAGCTTGTGTTGTAAGGTGTTGGGTTAAGTCTCGCAACGAGCACAACCCTTGTGTTTAGTTGCCACCGTTAGGTTTGGAACCCTGAACAGATTGCCTGTAATAAGCCAGAGAAAGGTGAGGATGACGTCAAGTCATCATGCCTCTTATGCCCTGGGTGACACACATGTTATAATGGCCGAAACAAAGGGTTGCGATCACCCTTTACATTCTCTTTGTTTAACATTAAGGAGTGTTTTTAATATATTTTTAATTTAATTTGATGTATTTTAAAAATAAATTTTCTTAGATGTTGGTTTTAAAGTTTAAATATAGAAAATTAAGAGGGTACGCCAACTTTATTTATTAACGTACCCACTCTTGACAATATTTATATACAGTGTAAAACCTTTACACAAATGCAAGCATAATTCAATTATTATTAGATAATTCATCAGCACCACATTATGAATAGGAATAATTTTTTTTAATGTGAAAAAAAAATCTAAGTGTTATTAAAAATTTTTCTAGTAAAAACAAAATTTAAATTATATGAAAATTGATCTAACATGTTTAGTAGTCTTCGCAGATCTAAAAACAATTCATGTAACCGATAATAATATAATTTGACTCGAAATAAATATTTAAAATGAGATTTTTTTATATAAATATTGAGACAATAACATATTGGACTAGTTCAAGTCAAACCATATGTTACCATACCCTTCCATATATCGAGTCATGAGAGCATAATAACCTAATAGTAAGCAAACCAAAACAAAAACAAATTATGAAGATCAATTTTTAATAAGCTCAATGTTAAATCATGAAATTGAAAAAACAAAATCAATAAAAAAGGACTAAAAAATCTGAGTTAACTTGGGTTAACTTACCATATCCACGACTTGGATCATGAAACCAAAATAATCCAATAGAAAGGTGAAATTGAAAAAAAAATGATTAAAAAAGACATAAAAAAATAATTCAGATTAATCCAGATTAACCTGCCAAACTTGTGACCTAATTCATGAGATGAAGATAATTTCATAAGAAGCAAATCAAAATAAATTACGAAACTTAATTCTCAATCACTCAATGTTAAAAGATAAAATTAAAAAAAATTAATAAAAAAAAGAAGAAAAAAACACGAGCTAACTAAGTTAACTCATCAAAATAGCAGTACAGGTCATAAGACTGAGATAATATTATAGAAATTAAATTGAAAAGAATAATAAAATTTAATTATTAATAAATCTAAAGTTAAAAAATAAAATTGAAATTGAAAAACAATAAATTGAAAAAAATATATTACAATAAATAATATTTTATAAGGAGGGACGAAGAAATTTCCTATTTTTTTGTTCTGTTTTTTTTTTGTAATGTATCCCACAATTTATTTATTTCAGTGAAGCAGTTTCAAGTTCTGGCAATTATAGTTTATTTGGTTGATGTAATGAAGTAGAGCTTACCAGTCTAACTCCCCTCCCAATAATAATAATAATAATAATAATAAGAATAAAGTAGCAATTTACCCACATTTTATACTCACATAAACATAAGATTAATTCAAAGAAAACTGAGGAATAATTCAATTTCTATAAAATAGAGTATCATCAACTCCAATCTTGGTGTTTTAACTTCATTATAACTTTGATATATTTTCTTTTATTTTCTAGGAAAATGAGAAAAAAAAACGTTTTAAAAGGAAAAATTTTCATTTTCAATCAGTGAATATATTTTCTATAATTTTCTATTTCAAGATTTATATATAAGAGTAGAGAATTCTCCACAAATAATTTCTCGTTTTCCATCTTTTTTATGAGCTAGATTCAAGGCCCACTTGATAAGCCCATTATCATTCAATGCCCAACAACTAAATTAAGGCCTAGAACCAGCCCATAAAACACTTAAAATCAACGTTCAACTTTCCACCAAAATAATTAGACCTTTCCTTCTTCGCCTGCTTTCGTGTAACAGTTGATACCATAACAAGTAACAACCTCAAATTATGCTCATCTCTCTACTTTCCTTGTCTAAATTTTATTAATTATTTCACTTATTCCATATGGATTCCAACCATTTTTTTTAATTACTCTTCTTGGCAACTTTTATTTTTGTATTTAAAACTATATTTAGATGTATTTTAAAAATATGTTTGGTTTGAAAATATATTAAATTAATAATTTTTAATGTTTTTTTTTTTATGGTTTGAGGTATTGATATAAAAAATTAAACATTCATATCAAATACCAAACACACATTTATATCAAACATTAATGCACTGTTGACATCAAATAACTTTTATTTTAATTTCTTCTTTTTTAGTTTAGATTTTGTTTTTAGTTTTTTATTCAATATTATTAGGCTCTTATAATTTTTCTATTTAAAGAAAACTATTCCAATTATTGACCCGGTCCCAAATTTCTGTTGCTCTTTTAAAAATGCTATAGCCGCATGAGCATCCATTTTGTCACGGCCTGCGATGTAAAACTGTCGACATATCTAAGTAAATAATATATAATTAATTAAATAAAAATACTATTTTTATGACCTAATAATTTATCAATTAAATTCTAAATTATTAAAAAATAGTTTATTGCAACGACGACATATTGTTTGTTGAAAAAAGGAATGGAGCAAAACTCTTTAAAAAAAGGATACACGAACCTCGCATGAGCTTTTTGATTTTTAACCGAGCTCGCAAGCTTGACCTCTCCTTCCTTTTACTTTTCATTATTTTTTTAATATATACTTTCTCTTATTTTCAAAATTGTTTAGTTTATTTTTTAAAAAATATTGATTGATATTTTAATTATTTCTTTTAATTTCATAACACTTTTTTCTTATATTTTATATAATTATAAAAGAGAAAATCGTTTGTTGTTAGCAATGAAAATTAATCTATAAGATAAAACGTATAAAAATATATAAAATAAAAAAGATAGCTGAAATAAAATATGCATGTGCATGTATAATGTTTTACAGGAAAAATTATATTCTCTTTAATATTTTGTTAGCATTGATAAATCCTTTTTAATTTTATCAACTCACATATTTTTTTATATTTATTTTGATGAATATAAACATCATTTTTCTACTAATTAATTAAAAAAACATCACATCCAAAGATTTTTTATATTATGTTAAAAATTAAAATAAAAGT
>Ga0325401_1006491_pt1 | contig 11302 bp, 6 predicted proteins | sample PopdelMetagenome_FD_205666 | JGI IMG/M metagenome (GOLD analysis project Ga0325401, IMG submission 205666) | Populus deltoides microbial communities from Bellville, Georgia, United States - Xylem-PdKOR-R2 | ecosystem: Host-associated > Plants > Phyllosphere > Stem > Wood/Secondary xylem | place...
ATTATTATTATTATTATTATTATTATTATTATTATTATTAATGAATTTGAAAAAAAATATTATTAATCCATGTATCTTAGATTTGGAAAAACGCCAGACTCATATACCTTGAGTTTGAAAGGTGAGATCCAAGACTCTTGGGTTTCACATTGTTATCAGATTCAAATCTCTTTTAAAAATATTTTTTTAAATATATAATATATTTTTTTTATATTTTTTTTAAAAATTATTATTAACCCACGCATATATTAATATACTAGTTTTATCTATTTTAGAAAGATTTTGAGCAACTGTTACTTTCATACAATAAACAACGAATAATTTTCAAGATCCTTATAAATAACTATAATTCCTATGTATTTTAATATTAATAATGAGCAAGAAAACGTGGAAAAAAAATTTGAAAAATATTTTCTTATCATAAATATTTTTATTGAGATCTTTATTGGTTATATTCTTATTATAATACTATAAGAACTTTAACTTTGCAAAACTTTAGAGTAAAAACATGTCTAAATAAAATAAAAAAATATTCAATCTATAAATTATTAAATATAAAAATAAAATAAATACAAGGTATATAATTGGGTTAAATTAATCGTGTTTCAAAATTCCCAATCTATAATAACTATTTCTTATATTTTTTTTTACTGATTATTATTTATATTAACTGATTTTGATAGATTATAATATAAATATTACATCTTTACCAATATTTTTAAACATCCGTACAAAGAAATTAATGTTTTAGGCCCCTAACCAGTACTTTGACCGGTAATAAAAAAATTAAAAAATTCAAAGAGAATCTCCCACAAATTTATTACCCCACAAACTCGTTCCTCTTCTTTCTCAGGTTCATACTACTACATCTAGCAAAGTAACAAGCATCTTCCAATCCACTCCAAATAGCCGAACCCTCTCTCTTTCTCCAACTTTCACATCTCTTTACTCTCTCAATGGCAACCAAAACAGATAATCCTTCAACCGCTGCCGTTGAAGATAACCCTAGCGAAACCCTAGACACGGCAGTCCTTGATTCTACCAAGCCAGATCGAGGCGAAGATTCTACCAACACCGCATCATCCACCGTTGAGTTAGCTACCGAAGGGCCTAAGAAGGACTCCGAGAACTCAAAGAGCGCTGCACCGGTCACCGACATCGAGAAGAAGATCCGCCGTGCTGAACGTTTTGGAATTACTGTTCAGCTTTCTGTGCAAGAGAAACGCAATTCGCGTGCTGAAAGGTATATAATATATTTTTCTTCGTGTTTTAGGTTTATTAGTTTTCATTTACTATTTTGAACTTTGCTATTAGGGTTTTAAATTTCTTTCCTTTTTTTTCGCTTGGATTAGTGGACCTTGATTCAAAGTTACATACTTAATACATGATTTAAGTTATTCTGTGTTGTTGTGGATTTTTTGGCCCAAAGTTTAGATTACATACGCGTTGTTCTAGTGTTCTTTTGGGAGCTTAACTGGTATTTTGAAAAGTAGAGGGTATATTATTTTTGGGAATGAAAACCATAACTTCGCTTCTTTAATGGTCGAGAGACTGATCTTGAGTTGTTTAGAAAGGTGTGCATTTGGCTTGATCTGTTATAGTATTTATAATACAAAGTTAATAGTTGGAGTCCATAAAGCAAGTCATGGGGAACTTTGTTTCAACATTTGCATGCATTTGCCACTGCTTCGGCTCTGGTGATTCCAGCATGAGTCTCTGAAGGAGTTTATGCTTTGGTGTGTATGCTTGTGCTTATGTGCAAGTGCAAATGCTTATGTGCAAGTGAAAATGTGTGCGTTTGTGGGAAGGTGTTGTATGGATCAAATGATTTTCTAGGTGCCCATGGGATTTTTCCCATGGAAATAATGTCTGAAGAACTTGATTTCCTTTTTCTTTTCACTAACTGAAACTTTCATCGGTGAACCTATCATGCTGTAGGTTTGGCACCGGCACCGGCTCCGGCTCTACAGCACAGGGGTCAGAGTCAGACTCGGTGAAGAAATCAGAGGAGCTGAAGAGGAAGGCTAGAGCAGAGAGGTGTTATTCCATGTCGCATCCTGGTGTTATTCCATGTCGCATCCTGGTGTTAAATAGCTTTAGTTGAATTGCCCTTGTTTTTCAGTTTACTGTTCTCACAAGTTAGTCCTAAAACTTATTATTTTGTTTCTTCAGGTTTGGGATTCCTGTACCACCCGCAGCTAGTGATGAGGAGGCAAAGAAGAAATCTCGTCTTGAAAGATTCACACCGGCTGCTAAATCAAATACCCTGGAAGAAGACAAAAGGAAGGCAAGGGCTCTCAGGTATGTTTAACTGCAAACTGCTCTGAGTTGTTCAGAATTTAAAATACTCTTGATTCATAAGAACCATAACTAACATGCTACTCCATGCTTCCAGGTTCTCACAAAGTTCATCTGGTTCTCTATCCATAAATGGCAAGGGGGATCTTGAGCCAGTGAGACCTTCTTTCATGGATTACTGCTCCTTTTTATTTGAAAGGATAAATTGTTATTTATATTTATATTATTTCTCAGTACTGAACTTCTTTTGTTTTTTTCTCTTGCTTTCTGCAATCAGAAGGCAGCTATTGCAGGTGAGGCTGGTGGAGGGTCTTGAATTGACATCTCCTTTACTAGTTCTTAGGTATTATTTGAGACTTTATTTTCTAATTCTCAGCTATTAATTTTTTTGAGAGAATAATTGTTAAGTATTTTTTTTTTTAAAATATGTTTTGCATTGGAAGTTAACCTCGTATTGACTTGAATTGACATTTTATCTTTGATCAGTTGTTGAGTCATGTTTATTTAGGTTTTAATTTTGCTAGTTCACTCAATCTTAATTTTTGTTCTGCTGTTTGTTTTGGCAGGTTTAGTGTTCTAACATGAGATTCTCCTAGTGGTTTCTATCTGCCTTTTCATTTTTCAACAAAAGAACTCCCAGATGCAGCACTCATCATTCTCAGAGAAATCTCTTGAAGGCATTTGACATGATTTTGGCACCTTCTGTTTCATATTAGCTTTTGATGTTGTTTTCTTGGGGCTTAGAGGAATCAACAACGCCTTCGAGTGTTCACTTTTCTTGAAATCTTCTAAAAGTATCAGAAGTTCTGAATTTTGAATCTAGGAGAAATGTTAATGTTTTAGCCTATTCAAAGAAAGTATCTAGTGATCTTTTTTCCATTGGACAAATTCTCCGTGACAAGGACATGTCGCTAGTGTCTCATATATTCATGAAGCTGCATGTTCATGATCCAATATTATTAGTATTGACTAGATGCTGTGTGTTGCATTGTGTCATTCATGACCTCGAGATTTCCAACATGTTTCTTACTTCATTAGGAAATGGGGATGATTCTTAGGACTTCATAAATGATCCAGAGAATGGGCAGTTATGAATAAGATTACATGGGAAGTCTTATTTTGGTTTAGGCATATGTCCATGGATTGCTATTTGGCAGTCACGGAAGCCTATAACCAAAGCAAACCAACATGGGTAAGTCTGCTCTTTTGAATTGAAACATTTGAGAAAGGCTGCATTCTTTTTAAGTTTTTATTGTCATATAAAACATGCATATGTTTTCATCCTTTTTAGACGCAAGTGAACTAGAATCAGTTTTTTTTCTTAAATTTGTTTCCTTTTCATTTATATATTCATCCAATGACCATGCATTAGAACATGTTTACACGAAACTACAAAGTCATTTATATATTCATCCAATGACCATGCAGTAGAACATGTTTACACGAAACTACAAAGTCTTCTGATGTGTAAGATCAGGAGACAGATGCATGCGGTACTTACTGCTGCCTTCAACTGTGGATCATGAGGTGTGTAGTCCAAAACTGTCATATTTGACATTTGGTTTGAACATGTTGAAGGTCAAGTTTTTAGAGTATGTCAGAGAGTTGTGCTTACAGGTTGATAGTGGGCCATAAAAGGAAATGTTTTCTAGTTATTGATTCAGAATTTCTGATACTCTTTCTGGTATTTTGAGATCAGTGAACGCTTCAAAGGTGTTATTGATTTTTTAGGCCTCACGATGAATTGCTCTGCAAGGTAGGCTACTGGGAATGGAGGATATCTTGATAATTGGGTTGCTTATTTAAGTGTGTTTCCTTTTATAATTTTAGTTTTGAGTATGACATGATTACAAATTGTGTAAACACTGCATCTGAAGTTCTTGTAATTGATGTTGGAAAGACCTGGCAACATGATTGGGAGAATCTGTAGAATATGTTCTTGTTTTCTTCTATTTGTTCCCTTAGTATGTTTGCAACATCTTCTATATATATATTTGGTGGTGATTTCTTTTGCTGGTTGTGAGAAACTATTTCTTACTCCAATTTTTCCATGCATTTTCAAAAGTATAAAAAATTTCCAAAAATATATTCAATCCATTTCATAATTTTCTATATTTTTACTTGTTTATTTTATTTTGTGTGACGATAGAAAAAAAAAACAGAAAAAATAAAAAAACAATAAAAAAAACAACTGCTTGGCATTCTAAAAGGGAGGAGATTGAGCTCATGGAGAGCAAGCAGCAACCTTTCTGCAAAGCTTGAACTTGTATTATACGATATTGAATGAGTTAGCTTAAAACAAAACTTAAAAAGTGAGCGACTTTTAGGAATTCTGATGGAATGGCTTTGTATGAGATGGCACTCTTGCTCTAGTTTCTCTGAGTTGCCATATTCTAAATGATTCTCATTGTAAAAGTTCCTCATTAATAAAAAGTTTGATACGCTAAAAGGAAAAGAAAGGAGGAGACAATGATTCGAATAGGTCTAAAGAAGTGCAATAATAGTAACTAAAAAATTAAAAAAAAAACTGGGTTTGTAATGTTACTTTATTGTTCAATGAATCACCTTTATTATTTTTATTTTCTTTTTTGTCATTTTATTTATTCAATTTTATCCTCAAATATTTTTTTTTAATTTTTTGATTTAATACTTTTGTGACCTAATTTTAAGAGATAAAGTTTTAGATTATATTAGAAAGATAAAATTAAAAGAAAGAGAACCGTAGAAAATGAAGAAAATTCGTACACGGTCTCAAAGTTCTTACAATTTTTATTTTAATCTGAAAATTTATTTTATTAATTTTTAATTTCTTGATTTGAGAGAGAAAAGAGACACTCGTTGAAAAATAGTAAAAGAAAGAAGAAGTCATTAGTTAGCCAAATTTCAACCACTAAAAAGAAGGATTTTTAGGTCAATGGGTCCTTTTTTTCAAGAGGAGTTCAATAATAAAGATAATTTTATTTTTCTCCTAAACATGATGAGAAAAAGTAGATTGGGTTCTATTTGGTTTGCTTTTATTTTTTTGTGTGATTTTGAAGTGTTTGAGGTTGTTAAAATGGTTTTTGTTTTAGGTTTTTTTTCAAGGAGTTTTTAGATTAAAAAAATTGAAAATTGGTTTTCGATTTCTAAAAATGGGACCTTTATTTTTTTGGCATTGACAGGTTATCTACCACTATAGAAGACCTGTCACTTGCTTAAAAAAAAAAAACAAGAGCATACGAGCTTTTTTCTTAAGACCGACCACTCAGTGCCTAACCTATTTTATTATTATTTTGACTATTGCTTGAAATATTTTTACTTAATACCTTATTCTTTTTTTTTTGTGTATTTTTTACTTTGCATTAATTTTCTTATTTAAATTTTAATTAATACTCTCTCTACTATTTTAAATTTCTTGTTAATCGATTTGAAATAGTAGTTATTTTTAAAAAAATATTTTTTTCTTATAATGTTTCAAAGAGATTATTCTAGTTTTTCTTTTATATGTCATATAAATATTCATGATGTATTTATAAAATAAAAACCAATCATGATAAGAAAAATAACCTTTAAGATAAAAAATAACCCATAAATTAAAAAGAAAAGTCATGATTAAATATTTACATACTCATATGTCCTTTTCTTTTAGGAGAAAGATTGACCTTTTATTTTAGCTTTTAAATAGTATTAATAACTCTTTTTTATATTATCGGTTCATTAATTTTTTTTTGGAATTTAAATTAATATTTTCTTTCTCTCTATTTTTTTAATTTTTAATTCATCTTATTTAAATATTATTTATTTTTAATTATTTTATATTTATAAAATATTTCAAAGAGATTATTATAATTTATATTTATTTTTTTTCTTTTATATTAGTTATAAATAGAATTTATTTGCATGATGAATTTATAAAAATAAAAATAATTTGTTCTTGTTAAGAAAAATTAACTTTTAAGATAAAACAATAAGAGCACATAAATTAAAAAGAAAATTCAAGGCTAAATATTTCCATTGTCAACCTTTCCACTTAGGATTTTAATTATAACACACACACACACACACACACACACACACACACACACACACATATATATATATATATATATATATATTTCATTAAGTATATATAACATCTTTGTGTTTCTTAATTAAAAAAAATTATGGTATAATAAAACACATTGTAATATTAATACATTCTTCAATTACATTATAGAAATTAACTTGAAATCTTCAATTACATTATAGAAATCTTATATGCAACCTTATATGCAAGGTGAACAATATATTTGCAAAAACATGTTTATTGTTGAATTGATGTCTAAGCTGTTGATATGGAGTCTGCTGATGTAGAAGCTGATATGAGTTTTAGTTTTAATAAAACACTTGTTGTTTTGAATTTGTCAAATTCTTTTAGGATTGATATAATCCTTTTTGTTTAGTCATTATCTTTTATTCTGTTACGTAATAGCAGCAGATTGTGCTGCTTGTTACTTGCATTTAAAGCTTTCCTTTCGTTGTTTTTCATAAGTCTAGCATGATCAATAAAGCAGTGAAGTTCAAAGAAGAAGTTTGATAATTGCTAGCCTTTGCATTTCATTCTATTAAAATCCAACAAATTGGTATCAGATCTGATTCTTTTCATGAGAGATCTGTGAGGCTGAGAGAGCTTAAACACTTACCTTAAAACACTTATCATCCCTCTAAAAAACCAACCAGCGCAAAATGAGTTCAGAAGCCTCTGTGAATTTGATGACACCACCAGTGTTTGATGGAACAAACTATCAAGTGTGGGCTGTTCGAATGGAAGCTTACCTTGATGCAAATGATTAGTGGGAAGTTGTTGAAAACACATATGAGGTTCCTCTTTTGCTTCACAATCCAACTATAGCTCAAATGAAAAATCACAAGGAGAGTAAGCAAAAGAAATCAAAGGCAAAAGCTAGCTTATTTGTAGCTGTCTCGTCTTCAATCTTCACAAGAATTATGACTCTAAAAATAGCAAATGAGATTTGAAACTTTCTATAAAAGGAATATGAAGGGAATGAACGAGTGAAGGGCATGCAAGTTCTAAATCTAATCAGAGAATTTGAGATGCAAAGAATGAATGAATAAGAAATCATCAACGATTACTCTGACAGACTTCTTGACGTTGTAAACAAAGTAAGGCTTCTTGGTACTGATTTCTCTGATTCTAGAATTGTTCAAAAAATTCTTGTCATTGTTCCTGCAAAATTTGAAGCTACAATATCATCAATAGAAAATTTAAAGGACGTATCAAGCATCACTTTGGCAGAGCTACTAAATGCACTGTAGGCTCAATAACAAAGAAGACTCATGAGACAAGCAGGTTCTGTGGAAGGTGCCTTTTTTTGCTAAATCACAGAACAGCATACAACAAAGAAACATAAATTACAGCAGCAGCAACACAACATTTCCATCGTGTCCTTACTACAAAAAATCCAATCATCCACAGAGCAGATGCTGGTGGAGGCCAGATATAAAATGTCACAAACGTGGTCAGCTAGGACACATTGGAAAGGTATGCAAATTTTAACAACAATAGAAGCAGCAAGAAGAAGCCAAAACTATTGTTGAACAACCTGAATTAGAACAACTGTTTGTGGCATCATGCCTTGTTACCAATAACTTGACAGAGAGCTGGCTTATAGACAGTGATTGTACCAGCCACATGACCTCTAATAAAGAGCTTTTCAAAAGGCTTGACAGAACTGCCATTTCTAAAGTGAGAATTGGAAATGGGGCATATCTCGCAGTAAAGGGTAAAGGAACAGTGGCAATCAAAGGCAACATAGGTTTAAAATTAATTTCTGATGTCTTATATGTTCCTAAAATTAATCAAAATCTTTCGAGTGTTGGTCAGTTGCTGAAAAAAGGATTTAAGGTGCTATTTTAAGACAAGTTTTGTTTGATTACTGATGCACAAAATAAGGAAGTCTTTAAAATTCAGATGCAAAGTAAAAGCTTTGCTTTGAATTTTACGGAAGAAGAACAAGCTGCAGTACAATGCTTTGGCATAAAATATTGGGGCATTTTCATCATACAACTCTACTCTTTATAAAGAAGAACAATCTTGTGAAAGGCTTACCTGATTTAGAAGAAGAACTTTCTTTGTGTGCAGCCTGCCAGTATAGGAAGTAGACAAGACTTCCTTTTCCACAAAATAAAAGCTGGAGAGCTGCACAGAAACTACAGCTAGTGCACACTGATGTGGGAGGACCTCTGAAAACATCATCATTGAATGACAGTAAGTATTACATTACTTTCATTGATGATCATACAAGAATGTGCTGGATTTATTTCATGAAGTATAAATCTGAAGTTGCTGGAATCTTTTGGAAGTTCAAAACTTGGGTGGAAAAACAAAGCACACACAAAATGCAGGTGATCAGATCAGACAATGGAACAAAATATACCTTAGAAAAATTCAACAAATTCTGTGAAAAGGAAGGTATTAAACACCAGTTGACAGCACCTTATACCCCTCAGCAAAATGGGGTTGTTGAGAGGAAAAACAAAACACTCATGAAGATGACAAGATGTTTATTGCATGACAAAGGATTGCCAAAGAATTTATGGGCTGAGGCTGCAAACACAACAATGTTTCTTTTGAACAGATTGCTAACAAAAGCTCTGCAACAAAAAACTCCATTTGAGGCATGGTATGACTATAAACCAAAGTTGTAAAATTTAAAATTTTTTTTGTTGTCTTTGCTTCTCTTACATTTCGCAGGTTAAGAGAGACAAACTTGATAAAAAAGCAGAACCTGGAATCTTTGAAGGCTACAGTTTAGTCTCCAAAACCTACAGGATTTATCTTCCACAAGACAACAAAGTAATTGTTAGCAGGAACATCCAATTCTTTGAGTCAGAAAGCTGGAACTGGGAGAAAAATAAGCTTGAATTTCAAGAGGAGAATGCTGATGTTGATGATGAATCTGTTACAAAAATCAGATTGCTCTCTGATATCTATCAGAGCTGCAATGTGGCAATAATTGAACCTGCAGGATTTGAAGAAGCTACTGCAGATCAACATTGGATGGCTGTAATAAAGGAGGAGCTTATAATGATTGAGAAAAATCAGACTTGGATACTAGTAAACAGACCTGCACATAAAAAAACCATAGGAGTCAAATGAGTTTATAGAACCAAGTTCAATCTGACGGTTCTATAAACAAACACAAAGCAAGGCTTGTTGTCAAAGGATATGCTCAGATGTTTGGGGTGGGTTTCTCTGAAACCTTTGCTCCGGTTGCTAGGCTTGAAACTATAAGAATGTTGCTTTCTCTTGCTGCTCAAAATGGCTGGACTATACATCAAATGGATGTCAAATCTACTTTATTAAATGGATATTTGGAGGAGGAAATATTTGTGGAGCAGCGTGAAGGTTTTGTCATTCAAGGAGAAGAGGAGAAAATATATCTACTGGAAAAGGCTCTCTATGGTTTAAAGCAAGCACCAAGGGCTTGGTACAGTAGGATTGATGCACATTTGTTAGACTTAGGCTTTACAAAAAGTCTAAGTGAATTTACACTCTATCTCAGGAAAATCAATGATGAATTACTTATGGTTTCTCTTTACGTGGACGACTTACTTGTGACAGGAAGTAACATGGAGCAGATTGATGTGTTCAAAAGAGAAATGAAGAATGTTTTTGAGATGACTGACTTGGGAAAGATGACATTCTTTCTCGGCATGAAAGTTTAACAAAAGCAGAATGAAATCTTCATATGCCAGCAAAAATATGCCAAAGAGATTTTAAAGAAGTTCAACATGGAAGAATGCAGATCAACAACAACACCAATGAATCAAAAGGAGAAATTTTGCAAATAAGATGGAGCTGCAAAGATTGATGAAACACTCTATAGAACCTTAATAGGATGCTTGATGTATCTTACTGCAACAAAACCCGACATTATGAATGCTACAAGTATACTTTCAAGGTATATGTATTGTGCAAGTGAAATTCATTTTCAAGCAGCAAACAGAATTGTCAGATACATTAAGGGAACAATTGACTATGGATTGAAGTTTTGTCAAGTTAAAAACTCCATACTCCATGGTTATTCTAACAGTGATTGGGCTAGCTATGTTGATGACATGAGGAGCACTTTAGGTTATTGTTTTAGCTTTGGTTCTGCTATTTTTTCGTGGAGTTCAAAGAAGCAAGAAGTCATAACTCAATCCACAGTAGAGGCAGAGTATATTGCTGCTACTGCTGCCGTGAATCAGGCTATTTGGATTAGAAAATTGATGGCTGATTTGTAGATGGAGCAAAAGGAAAGCATACAGATACTTGTAGACAATTAAGCTGTAATTTCAATTGCAAAAAATCATGTGTTTCATGGCAAAACAAAACATTTTAAACTGAAACTCTATTTCCTAAGAGAAGTTCAAAGAGAAGGTGAAATACAGCTGATATATTGCAAAACAGAAAATCAAAATGCTGATATTCTAACTAAGTCGCTTCCTCAAGCTAAGTATGAATTCTTTAGACAGAGACTTGGAGTCTGCAGCTTCAGAGTCAAAGAGGAGTGCTGAATTGATGCCTTAGAAGCTGTTGATGTAGAAGCTGATATGAGTTTTAGTTTTAATAAAATCCTTGTTGTTTTGAATTTGTCAAATTCTATTAGGATTGATATAATTCTTTTTGTTTAGTCATTATCTTTTATTCTGTTATGTAACAGCAGCATATTGTACTGCTTGTTACTTGCATTTAAAGCTTTCCTTTCATTGTTTTTCATAAGTCTGGTATGATCAATAAAACAGTGAAGTTCAAAGAAGAAGTTTGATAATTGCTAGCCTTTGCATTTCATTATGTTAAAATCTAACATTTATAATTCCAAATTAAAAAAAAATCATGATATTTTAAAATACATCTACAACATTAATAATTTTTATTATTATATTTAAAATTAACTTGAAATTCTACCCGCAACTTCGTGTGGTGGTGATAAAACGAGTTCATAAACATATATGATTTAGCTTCATTTTAAACTTGCCC
>Ga0325401_1006493_pt1 | contig 11301 bp, 4 predicted proteins | sample PopdelMetagenome_FD_205666 | JGI IMG/M metagenome (GOLD analysis project Ga0325401, IMG submission 205666) | Populus deltoides microbial communities from Bellville, Georgia, United States - Xylem-PdKOR-R2 | ecosystem: Host-associated > Plants > Phyllosphere > Stem > Wood/Secondary xylem | place...
AAATTTTGCTTGAATCGGAGTTCTATAACTCCAGATATAGTTAAAAATCTGAGGAGAGGTCAGACAGTAACAGTTCAAAAAATGGACAGTAACAGTCCAAGTGTTTGTTGATGAGCGATTTTAACTATCTTAGAGGTAGAACTGGGTTCTCCTCAAATCATAGAACTTGTAGCCTCATGTCTTATCTTTCCAAATACATAAGTTTTGCTTGAATTGGAGTTCTATAACTTCAGATATAGTTAAAAATCTGAGGAGAGGTCAGACAGTAACAGTTCAAAAACAGACAGTAACAGTTGGACAGTGACAGTCCAAATATAAAGAAAGGAATGATAACTAGGATTGGATAAAGAACAATAATAATAATGAGTGAAATGAGAAAAACATAAAGTACTAAGAAGTGACTGAATGAAAGACTTATTGGTGGTTGATATGGTTATTATAAAATATATCCTTGAGTGAGAAAAATTTATGAGATAAACCTGTGATTTGCAGGAGGGATCACAGGCATGGTGCAACAGTAGCAGTAGGGGAGCACGAGTAGAGCTTCTATTGTAGGTAGGTGAATCACACCTTTACCTTCTACGTAAATTCCATGTTTTTAATATATATTATTGATGTGAAATGTGAATTACCGAATGTATGGGTACTTAAAGGGAAATGTTGTTGTGTGAATTGCCAAGTGATGAAATTATCATTGACAAATGAAATATGGGAAGTGTGATTTGAGGCGTAAACTAGCATATATTTAGTGTATGTTAGGATCCCGGGTAAGGGGATCACCATGTTTCTACTAGCATACATTCAGTGTATGTTAGGATCCCCGGTAAGGGGATCACTATGTTTTCAGCTAGCATACATTTAGTGCATGTTAGGATCCCGGGTAAGGGGATCCTTATATTTCGGCTAGCATACATTCAGTGTATGTTAGGATCCCGGGTAAGGGGATCACCTTGCATCGACTCCTATGGGATGATAATGATGATGATGATACCAGTGAAAGGGGTATCAGAAATGGGTTAAACGAAGATAATCATGTTTGATCTTATAAAGCCTGGAATGGAGATTAATAGTGAAAGAGGGAACGATTATTAATAGTTTGAATAAGGAAGAGATTCTAATGAAAACCAGAAAGGAGAAGCGAACAAAAATATGAATGCATGTTACCCTTTTAAAATTGCTTAATTTTGTGTTGTTATTTCTTTTTATGTGATAGTCACCCTTCAATAATATGTATTTTACTTCAAGAACATCACATGCACGACAGGAGTAGATCCTAACTTATGTTTCTCTTCTTGTAATTTAGGTTATAGGGGGTATACCCTTATATTTTGTAAACATGAAAATGTTTGTATAACTTAATTTGTATAATTAATGTTTAAACTTAATTGAATGAACTTAATCTCTGTAGTTCATGTAACCATCTTTAATGTCTAAGTATTTACTTTTATTTTCATCCATAATGATATTTTGTTATATAATGTACATCATGAATATCGTGGGTAATAGGTGTGAGAATATTGTGGAAATTGAAACCTAAGACGATTGGGTTGGGATTAAATTATGAAATGCGAGTTATTAGAAGTGTAAACAAGCTACATATCAATAACTTGGGACCTTCAAGTATGGGGGGACTCCGCCAAAATTTCAGTAAATTGTAATATGAAAACTATGGATATATATATATATATATATATATATATATATATCTCCCTCTCTGTTTTCGGTTGACATAAGAGTGTTGTTTTTTTTTATCTCCAAGTAAGGGGATGTTACACATTTTCCTTTTTCCTCCCCTCCCCTCCTTAGGCTTAGTTAGGCCTTGGCTCTTCCCTATCCTTCCCCCCTCTACTCAGGCTTAGTTGGGCTAGTATCTTTCCTCTTATATTATTTACTATTTTAGTACATTTGTAAAAAAATGGATCAATTTTTTTTGGTTTTCTAATCATTTTTTTTAGCTTTTTCCTTAATTTGTTTTTTTCAGTTATTTTTTTAGTTTCCTCAATTTTTCCAGTTATTTGGTTTTTTTTGCTAATCCCTACTTCTCTCCTTTCCCCTATTCGGTCTCAGTCGAGCCAACATTTCCCCTCATTATTCTCTCTTTTCCTCATCTTATTCTCTCTTCCAACCTCAGGTGGAGAGCACTATGGGCTCGAGTGTAGTAGTCATGGGCCCTTATTTTTCTTCTTATTCTTTTCTCCTCTCCTTTTCTTCCCTTCTTCACACTCTTTGGGCTTGGTTTGGTCAATCATTTTTTTCTCTTTTCTTCCTTCCTTCTCTACTTCTATCATTTTCAACCTCAATTAGGCAAGCATTGCCCCGATTGAGCCTACCCATTTTCTTCATTTCCTTCCCTCCCCTCCCCTCCTTGGGCTTAGTTGGGCCTTGGCTCTTTCCTATCCCCCCCTTCTACTCAGGCTTAGTTGGGCCAGTATCTTTCACATCGTTCTTCTCTTCTATTTTTAAGCCATTTTAATTTGACCCTTCAATCAAGTTATTTGAGCATGTTTGAGAGTGTGGTTATGGTTCCTTTTTAAAGTGTTTTTCACTCAGAAAAGTATGTCAATAATATATTTTTTATTTTTAAAAAATTATTTTGAGATCAGCACATTAAGATGATTTGAAAACATTAAAAACATATTAATTCAAAGCAAAAAAAAAAAATTCAAATTTTTTCAGAAGCGCTTTCCAAACACACTACCAAGCAGTTAAAGGGTAAAATCTTAACATTCATTCTTATCATGAAAATACCTTCCTTAATTCTAAATTTCAATCATCTTTATCGATTCCTCAATCATTGACTTAATTATTTTATAGTCAGATTTACAATGAGATTTAAGAACATGACAATCACTTCCAACAAAAAAAAAAAAATATAGGCAAGGTTTTCATGGTTAGTTAATAAATAAATAAATTGTTACAGTATAAAGTGATTGATTTCAATTACACCTTTGGCACCCATGGATAAAAAAAAATAAATTTACAAGATCCAAAAGTTTCGGGAGATTACCATTAAATTTATGTATTTTTCACTGTCTAAATATATAAAATTCTCTACAGCCTTGACATCAACTAGTAGTACTAGCAAGATAACCAAAAAAAAGATAACAAAGAGCACACTTGAGGTCGTGGCCTAGCGGTCCTATTAGGGAATTCCTTATCTCTGCATCCAGGTTCGACTCTTCATGTATATGCATGTCACCCCCGCGGTGCCTTACTTATTTACTGAGCTTGCAAGGTATTCAATGGATCTGAGAATTAATCGTGGTGCGCGTAAGCTGGCCCAGAAACCCCGGGTTATCAAAAAAAGAAGAAGAAAGATAACAAAAAGCAAACCCTGAGGGGTGTAGCTCAACTGATCAGGTCCTGGGTTTGCTTCCCAGATGTTACTAGTTCGAGTGCCACAAACCTTAAGACCACTTGAGACTTACCTAATTGTTAATTTCAGGGTATCGAGAGATTAGTCGAGATGCGTGTAATTTAGCCCGAATACCTACAATTACCAAAAAAAAAAAAAAAAAGAGGGGGATAACAAGGAGCGATGTTCGTGCATGTCTCTGTCACCGCACCATCCACATGGGTTCGTGGTTAGATGTGTTAATGTGGGCACAATTGGCATCACATTCTATAGTACTTTGTTTTTCCATGGTTACTTTTTGGCCGTAAAAAGACGATTGATTAAATGACACTGCTTCTTGAACATGGTATTTGTAGTTTTCGATCAAATAGGATAAAAATCCAATCCAAACTCTAAAACTCTAACAAATGGAGTAGAATTTTCTAAAATCTAACAAATAGAGTGAAGCATCATTAAGATTTTGCCTTTCTTCCTGTTTATCACCTATCTTGAAAGAAATGCCATCAATGAGAGAACGAGTTATAAAAAAATGGATGCATTTGGCACATTAAAAAACATTATTTATCAAAAAAGAAAAAGCGTTGAAGCATTTCTACGCAAAACTCAATCCACCATGAAGATCAGCAGCTTACTAACTCCAAGAGAGAAGATGCTTCTGTGCTAAATCAACTAGAGTGAAACCTAACAATAGACAAGCAAATGGAATGTAATTATTTCTCTTAAGGTATGAAACCTAACAAGCAATAAATGTGAAGGCAATTTGGACAATGACTAACGTCAAAACAGTTACAAAAATCCCATGTGAACACATTATGGTCTTAAAGTTGCGTGAGAATCAAATATAAGAGAGTCAGGACCAAGGCATCTCTCTCTGATAGTAGAATAGCCACCTGTTCTCCAAGAGTAGATTTGCAATTTTGCATGCAAAAGGCGTGTTTTTATTTTCCCTGAGAAACTCCATTTTTTTTTAACCCAAGAAATAGTCATCCTTGATGTGTTTGGAAAAATAAAGAAGAAACCAATGTTGCTTGCATTTTCTTTTGATAGAGCAAGATATATATATTATCATTAATTTCTTCGGGAAAAATAGAAAAAAAAGTTTTAAGTTTATTTAAAAATATAGTTATGATTTATTTTTTTTTCATTTAGAAATATATTAAAATAATATCAAATCCATCTTATATGAATATTTTAAAATAAAATAACAATATTCAACTAGTTTTCGATGTGGCGGAAGGAAGGAGAGGAAACAACCAACTGAACTGATCCAGTTGGTGTGTATCTCATCAAATTCGCTGCCATTTGGCTAACACCACGGGGGAAGGCTCTTTGACAGGCCTGATTACCTTGAATTGCTTAAGAAGTCCAAATTTTAATTAGAAAAGCAGGTGATGGCCTCATCTTGTGGTCGCCAAAAGTGACAAACTGGTGACCCTCAGAAGGCAACAATGGAAAGGAAAGGAGAGTGTGATCAAACAAAATTCTGGTTTCTTTGCCTCGGAACATTTTGTTCTTTCTAGGAACAACTGCCTTGGAATAAATTGGTATCATAAATAATAATAATAATAAAAAGCCCTGAAGCTCTTTTACCTGAATCTTTGGAGAGCATTCATTGCATACACAGAAAGCAAAATGCTTCATTCATTTTGAGTAATTTCTCAATCTACCTCTCCATTTATTATTTAACTTTCACAATAAAGAAACCTTTTCCATTTAGAAATATCATGCATATCTTTTAGAATAAGGCACTAGCAAGGGATGAATATGCTATAAATAGAACAAAAGAGATACAGAGATACCAATCCTGATATTCACATCTATAATAAAACGGGGTGGCTATGAAACAAAAAAATAAAAATAAAAAATAGCACAATTATTTTCTAATTTATTATATTACAATACTTGAAGTTATGATGTCATCTTGAGAAACAGGAATTTTGAATGTGTAAGCATGGATGCAAGCAATTGAATTTTTAAAAATATACATTTCAATCAGTTTAACTTCATTACAAAACCAAAGGTCATGGGGGAAAGAACGACAAATCAAATAAAGCTGGTTTCTATATAAAGAAAAAAAGAAAAAAGAAGAGCATCACAAATCCTACCTCAGCTATCAACTTCTATCAGTCATCAGCTGTTACCAAAGAGGGTTTGAGGATTACGACTGCACGACTTTATTCTGTTTGACACATGCAGGTGCTTTGAACTCCTGGCATTTCCACAGTGGTGTAGGTTCAATTTGCATTAGAGTACCAGTAGAAGGCTCCATTGGAAACAAAGGCTTAACACGAGTAGTAGCAGGATTACCCGTGTTCTTATCAGTCAATGGGGGGCTTCTAGGAAGACTATCTTCCTTGGGGTTTGATTGATCCTTCGAATTACAAACGCTTAATGGCAACTTCTTCAGTTTCAGTCTTCCCCTCTTTTTACTAGGCGAACCCGAATCCCCCCAGTTTTTCTCCTTCGAGTGACTTGACTCTGCTTCCCCATTATCCATGTCTAATTGGCCAGCTTTTTCATATTTCAGTGCCTTTTCATCAGGTATTCTTATGGGCGCCTCCTGGATAGAATCATCAGAATCCAACTCACCAGCTATGGCATGCCCATTGCAAAAAGAAGGTGGGTTTTCTCCGAAAATTATACTTCCATTTGAAACCTTAGTTCTTTCCGAACTTGTTGAGCTTTTAGGCTTCTTATTTCTATGACCACCCTTCAAGTCAGAACTGGAAGAGTTCTTTGAAATTCTTGGCGAGCTGTTTATAACGCGATGCAACTTACGAGCTAATTCTTCATCATCCCTATAATTCTCAACTGGTTGGTGTTTTTTGTACAAGAGCTGAACTTGGACATGCTTCTTCAACTTATTCTTTCTCAGGTATTTATCCTTGCTAGCTGCCTCTTCAGGAAATGATGCAACTAAAGCTAAAGCACTCTTGGCAGCTGTCACAGCTTTTGCTGCACTAATTTCCTTCTCCTGAGCTGCTGCTCTTGCAGCCTCTGCAGCCTTAACAGCAGCCTCAGCTGCTGATTTTGAGGCCTCCACAATCTGCTCAGGTGAAAGGTTATGACTATTATTAAAATGGGAACTCAACAGCTTGTTAAGACGTGCCTGAAATTCACTTGAAGAAGGAGAACAAGGTGTCGGGGAAGGAGGAGACTGGGGAGATGGAGAAGCAGGAGATGCTGAAGATGAAGAGGAACCACCTACAGGAAGAAGCGAAGCACCATCACCATCAGAACTCTGTTTCTTGAATCCAGCAAGCAGGCGCTTTCGAGGAGGCAAAAGGACATCAGCATCCAAGTGATTGATGTCACATATGTTAGCCTCCATTATTCCCAATCTAAGTCTTTAAAAAAAAAAAATTTCAAATTCACTATCTGATGACACAGCCAATCCAACTACATTCCTGCTCGAAAAAAATATAAAACCAGACAACAGATTCATTATCAAGCCTCAACCCCAGGAACCAGAACCCTAAATGAAACAAATCGAGCAAAATCTAAGCTTACCCTTCTCAAAATCAAGATCAGCACAAACCCTTTTAAAACTAGATCATAGTTCATCAATTCACCATTATTAGTTTTCTAATCAGAATTGAAACTACAAAACGAATCCACCAAAACCCTATACTTTCCATTAATCCAATTTATCTTTAAAAAACACAAAAAATGAAGGTTATCAACTTCAACAAAATTTTATGCAACAATCTTAAACGACAATTTAGCTAATAAACAATCCATCCAATACAAAAGCTCAAAATATTTTCAAATTCTCATCTTTCTCAGCAACCAAACACAACCAACCAATATAACACTACAACCCAAAAAGGATTACAATTCAAAATTCACCCACCATAGACCAGAAAGCAACAATCTTTCAAGAATCCATTGTAAACAATTGAATTCCCTCATTTCTATACCAACCATGATTAAAAACAGAGAATCAAAGCAAGATAAGAGGTAATTCGCAGTGTTAGAAGCTTGATTCAACTGAATTATACAAAATCTAATAGAGTTCCATTGCATGTGCATTGATTCAATGACAAAAACACATAAAGGTTTGTTTTTTATCAGATGGGCTGTGCTTGATTTAAATTGTTAAGTACCTGATCACTTCAGTTAATTGTAAAAGAGGAGATGAAACGGCGAATTCAAAATTAAGGGGGTATTGTGGGGGTGGTGTGGAATGGGGGTGTTGAGGAAGAAATCCGAGTAGAGAGGAAAATAGAAGATCCTGTTATTTATATTTTTGTTGAGGTTAAGGTAATAAAAGGTTAATGTTCTGTAAGAAAGAAGGGTATTTTTTTTAGTGGTTCTGATTTCTAGAATACAAAAATCCCCTTGCATGATGACCTAATAGGGTTAAGTATTTTTTTTTTTCTCTTGTCACAATGAAAGCTTGTTTTTATGTTTTTATTGGTTGTTTACTATGTTTATTTTTTTAAAAGAATTTACTACATGGACATTCACTGTAAAAATAGTGTTTGTATAACTTTTTTGAACTCGTGATATTTTTTTACAATTATTATATTGTTTTAGACTTTTTTCCATGTAACTCTCTCTTGCACCACCTAAGTTGTCTTTCTTTTACATATTCTATAAAATCATTCATTTCATTGCAAAATTTCTGCAAAACCTTGACTTACAAAATGATCATATAACTCCTTTTTTAAGTGAATTTTCTTCATTTTTTTCTATTTATTTTATGATATTGAAGGTCTTTTTCTTTGCAATAAATTTATTGAAAATTAGGTTTTATATGAGGGTAGTTGATATGTCATTTAGTTTGCTTGAAATTAATTCATGTGTGGAGTAATATATGTATGTTGATAGAGATTGAAACAAAGAGAGTCAAAACGGTGGCTTTATCCCATGAATCTCAGCAAAATAAATAAATAAATTGATATTGAGTCAATGTAGTGCATTTACAAAAAAAAAAAAATCAAGGTTAAGTAAAAAAATTAATATTAAATAATAAAATTAAAAAAAATAAGCTAAAAAAATTATATCAACCCATGTTAACCTTTTAGGATTGTAACTCGAGTTATTTGACCAAAAACAATAAAGATAGAAAAATCTCAAAGCTCAATTTTTAACTAATCAGATGTTATAAGATAAAATTAAAAAAAAAATCAATCATATAGAAAGATAAAAAATAGCAATTATAAGCTAAAAAAGCCCTAGCCCACCCACATCAACTCGCTAAACTCACATGTCAGGTTATGAGATAGGAATAACCTGATAGAAAAAAATAAAAAAAATCACAAAATCTAATTTTTAATAAAACCAATGTCGATTCATGATATTAAAAAAATAAGTAAAAAAATTGATGTCAACCCTTGTACACGGACTATTTGATCAAAATCACCAAATATAAAAAAATTATGAAGGTTAATTTTTAACAAATCAAATATTGAAGGATGATTTGTTTATATATAAAAATCAATCACATAAAAAAAATTCAAAATAAAAAATAGTAATTAAAAACTGAAAAAAAAACATGAGTTCACCTGAGTTAACCCTCAAAACACACGTGCCAGACTATGAGATCGAGATAATCCTATAAAAAGTAAAACAAAGAAAGCCATGAGTCCTATTTTTTTCTTTAAAATCAACATAGAGTAATGAGATCGAAAAATAAAATAAGTGAAAAAAAAAACATGAACTTGTGTTAGCTTATAAAACCTGTGACTCAAGCCATTTGATCGAAAGCACCTAACCTGAAAAAATTACGAAACCTGAATTTTAATAAATAAAATGTCAAATGTGAATTGAAAAAAAAATCAAAAGAAAAGGATTCAAAAGAAAAAATTAGCAATTAAAATAACGATGATCAAATTTGAAGAAAAAAAATAAAGGATAGATAATTTTGGATTAAAGGGCTAAATTGAAAAGAAATATCAATTCCACAAAAGAACTAAAAGAAGAAACCACCAAATGAATGAGGATCATTTTTTTTAAATAAAAAATTAAGAATTTTAATTAAATAATGAAATTGAAAACAATTAAAAATTTACAAAAGAAACAAGAAAAAAACAAAGAAAAAAATTGAGATCAAATTTGGAAAAATAAAAAAATAAAAAATTTAGATTAAAAGATAAACAAATAAAAAACTTACAAAAGAATCAAGAGTAAAAATTAAAAATCAAAACAATAAAGACTGATACTCAAATATTTCCAACTAAAGGGAATACTATAAAATTTTAAATGCTGAGCATGAATTTCAAGTAAGGAAAGAGGGAAGAAAAAAAAACTGTCGATGCAATACCTGAAGGCCTTTGGCTGCACGTTAAACCACTAGGTAACCCCGTGCAAGTTGTCTTAAGGACACGAGAATTGTCCACATGCTAACACATGCAATGTGGCGATAATTTTTTTAATATATTAAATTACATAATTATTCCTAAACTAACCCATAATTAGAAAAATGTCTGAGTATAAATACAAAAATATACTTGAATGTAAAACATAGAAAATCCACTCCGAGAAGCATTTGAATCATTTAACTGTTTATTAAAAATGAAAAAGATGAAAACGTGCTTGATCGCCTCAAATCTTTACAGGAGTTTCCGGACGACGTTTTCCTTGGAGTAGATGTGGAATCGCCACTCGGTCAGGTGGAGGTCGCGTCGCTCGAGATCAGCTTACGGGTTTGAAACGGCCATAACTTTTGATCCGACCGTTGGATCGCCCTCAAATCTTTACAGGAGTTTTCGGACGCCATTTTCCTTGGAGTAGATGTGGAATCGCCACTCGGTCAGTTGGAGGTCGCGTCGCTCGAGATCAGCTTACCAGCTTGGCTGTTTGCATGTAAATTTGGCTGCAAAATGAGAATTGGTTTTGGAGAGATGAAAGCCTTTTCCAAGTTACTATATTTCTCGGTCAAGGACAACACATTCTTTGTAAGTTGTGGTGTAGCTAATGTCATCATAACATGCTATTAATAAGAATTCTTGATTTAACTATCGAGATATAGTGATATAATGGTAAGAATTTAGAATTAAAAAATTTATTTTTCTTGTAATCTTGTGTTCGAGTCTTATGGTTGTTAATATAATGACTACTAGAATCTTACATAATTATTAATTTCAAGGCCTATAAGATGAATTGAGATATATAAAAGCTAACTCATATATCCATATTATTTAAAAACAAAAAAAACATATTGATTTATCTTCAATCGTAGATCAAGTCAATTATTTTTAGTAAAAACAACATTAGACATTCTTAAATGGGCTTATAGATCAAAGAAAGTCAGAGAAAGAGGCAGTGATGACTCTAATTCAGGTAAATAAAAAATATTATTGTGTTAATCAATTGTTCTTCCTATTTTGTTCTTAATCTAAACTTGAAAAAAAAATTGTCAGTGAAATTGGGTTTTGTTTAGAATATTTTGGTATTTTTTTAATGAGAAATTTGTGGTTTAATGATCACGAATGAAATTGTGTTAAATACTGATTTCAAAGTTTAATATCATTGGCTTTGGCTTGAATTTGAATTGAATTAAGAAGGATAGCTTTATGTAATATATTGATATTTTCCCCAAACTTGGTGCTCCTTTTGTGTGTGTCTATATATATATGCGCGCGCGCGTCTCTCTCTTATCCTGTGTATATGGAGCATAGTTATAAAACCCGACCCGATCATTGACCCGGTAAAGTAACTGGGTCACGGGTTTGTGGGTCAACCCGGGTCAACCCGGATCCACCCGGGTCAACCCGGATAAAACACCAAGACATTCATTAATATAGTTGTTTTGACATAAAATATCATAATTATCAAGAAAATATCACATTAATATATGTACTAGCATAATTAATTAGCATCAATAGATTAGAATGTGCATTTGTCTTCAAATAAACAAATCTTTAACATAATTTAAAGATATTAAAGACAAGGATAATAAAATAACAAGTTGTTCTAAAAATAAATAAAGTAACATGATA
>Ga0325401_1006496_pt1 | contig 11299 bp, 11 predicted proteins | sample PopdelMetagenome_FD_205666 | JGI IMG/M metagenome (GOLD analysis project Ga0325401, IMG submission 205666) | Populus deltoides microbial communities from Bellville, Georgia, United States - Xylem-PdKOR-R2 | ecosystem: Host-associated > Plants > Phyllosphere > Stem > Wood/Secondary xylem | place...
GCCGGACGACCGGCGCGGGTGCCGCCACCGGCTCGACCCCGCCCCGGCCGGGGAGGTGCAGACCGAACGACTGCCGGGTCGACCCGGCACGGCCGACCTCGACGACCATCCGGCGCCCCGACAGGTGGCCGTGCCCGCGCCCGAGCCCGGACCAGGCCGACTCGCGCACGGAGAACCGGGCCGCGCAGCGCGGCCACTCGCCCCAGCAGACCAGCGCCGCGTCCTTGGTGCGGAGCCTCGCCCGCAGGCGCTCGGCCGGGTGCTCGGCGACCGGGCCGGCGGGGCGGACGAGGACCACCGACGCGACGTCGACCAGCGCGGCGACGACGCTCAGCCAGTGCTCGCCGGGGTGCGGGACGACGATCGTGCGCTCGAGGTCGACGCCCAGCCCGGCCGCCGCCTCGTAGCCCAGGTCGGGCGCCCCCACCACGCCCACCCACTCCCCGGCCGAGGAGGGCCCGGCGAGCAGGGCCAGCGCCAGACTCGCGCTGTCGGTGGCGTACGCCGACCCGGTCGCCAGGTCGAGCTCGGGCGTCAGCCCCGGCAGCCGGCGGCTGCTCGCCCCGCCCTGCATCCGGTGCACGCGCTGCCGCAGCTCCGCCAGGGTGCCGGCCGCCGCCGGACCAGCCGCACGGGACGTACGGTGCTGGTCCGGGACGGGATCGACGACTGCGGCGGACACCTGGCTATATTCGAACACGTGTTCGAGATCGTCAAGCCCGTCTCGCCGCCGGGCGACACCGTCCGCGGTCCGGACGACACCGGGCCTCCTTCCCGCCGGGCGCGTCGAGCCTCATAATCCTGCTGACAGCCAAGTCGTCCCTCGTGCACCCTGATCGGGCGCGTGACCAGCTCGCAGCAGGGCAGCCCTCGACCCCTTCGAGGCGCACGGGGCGGAGGGAGGTGGGTCGTGTCCGCGGTGATCGTGCTGAACACCGACAACACCGCGCTGCACACCGTCTCCGTGAAGCACGCGATCAAGATGCTCGTGCGCGAGGTCGCGGTGGTCGAGGAGTCCCGGGTCGGCGCCTCGATCGGGCCCTACCCCTGGCCGGTGGTGCTGCGGCTGATCCGCTACGTCAAGACGACGTTCCTCTACGCCGCGGCACCCACCTGGTCCAAGCGGGGCGTGCTGCGGCGCGACCAGCACCGCTGCGCCTTCTGCGGCACCGCCGCCGACACCGTCGACCACCTGGTCCCGCAGTCGCGCGGCGGGGCGAACACCTGGCTGAACACGGTGGCGGCGTGCACGCGCTGCAACAACGTCAAGGCCGACCGCACCCCGGCCGAGGCGTCGATGCCGCTGCGTCGGGCGCCGAGCGTCCCGACCTGGCGCGAGGCCTACCACCGGCGCACGTGAGCCCGGACGCCCTCCGACGAGGGCGTCCGGGTGGCACGTCGGGCCGGACGCTCAGGCGCCCAGACCGTCCAGGACCTGACGCGCGGGGGCGGCCCCGCGCTCGCCGTGGCGGCTGCGCAGCACCGCACGGGACGCCTCGAGCGCCGAGAGCGAGCGGTCGTAGGACCGCAGCGCCACCCCGGTGAAGAGGCAGTCGACGAGCACGAGCTGCGACACCCGGCTCGACATCGCCCCCGTGCGGAAGGTCGTCTCGCGCGCGGCCGTCGTCAGCACCACGTCGCTGACCCCGACGATCGGCGACCGGTCGTAGTTGGTGATCGCCACCGTGGTCGCCCCGCGCGAGCGCGCCAGCCGCAGCGCGTCGAGCGTGTCGGTCGTGGTGCCCGTGTGCGACACCCCGACCGCGACGTCCCCGGGCGCCAGGCCGGAGGCCGACATCAGCGCCGCGTGCGGGTCGGCCCAGGCGTGGCTCGCGATCCCCAGCCCCTGCAGCCGCAGGTGCAGCTCCTGGCCCACGAGCCCGCTGGCCCCGACGCCGTAGACGTCCACCCGACGGGCTCCGGCGACCGCCTCGACCGCCACGCCGAGGGCCCGGACGTCGACCGCGGCCCCGGTGTCGGCGACCGCCCGCTGGTCGGCGTAGCTGATCTTGGACACCACGTCGGCGAGCGTGTCGGTCGCGCTGATGGCGCTGTCGTGCAGCGCGCTCTGCGCCCGGCCGTCCTCCTCGCCCTGGGCCGCGCGCGCCAGGGCGATCCTCAGCTCCGGGTAGCCGGCCAGGCCGAGCGCCCGGCAGAAGCGCAGCACCGTGGTCTCGGAGGTCCGGCAGAGCCGGGCGACCGAGGTGATCGAGCGCTCGCTCACCCCGGCCGGGTCGGCGAGCACCGCCTCGGCCACGCGCTGCTCCGCCGGCCGCAGGCTGGGCAGGGCGCTCCGGACCCGGATCAGGACCGAGAGGGAAGACCGCCCGGCCGCCGCCGCGGGCTCCAGGACCGGCGCGACCGGCGCTCGTGACGGTCTCCCGCTCGGACCAGGCCTGGTCGCGCCCGGTCTGGCCGGGTCCGGTCTGGCCGGGTCCGGTCTGGCCGGGTCCGGTCTGGTCGGGTCCGGTCTGGTCGGGTCCGGCCTGGCCGGACCGGTCCTCGTCGGGCTGCCTCGCCCCTGGTCGGTGCCGGGCCGGACCGTGACGGTCGGCTGCGGGCCTGCCGGAGCGGCCGGGCGTGACGGCCTGGTGCCGTCCGCGCGTGGGACTCGTCCCACCCCAGGTGCCGGACGGACCGGGTTCCTGGGCATGCCGATATCAGTTGTTGACACATCGCCCCCCTGACTGTGTGCCTGGGCGCGATCGTACGACGGAGCCGCCCCCTGTGTGAGGAAATGCACACATCGGCGACGTAACGTCCGGATGGCGGACCGGTCGCCGTAGCGTGGCCCGAGGTCGGCGAGCCGCTTGCCGGCTCGGAGAGGTGGCGCGGGATGCCGAGCTGGGACGCCGAGGTCTACTCGGCCTTCGCCGACGAGCGGTCGCGGCCCTTCGCCGACCTCCTCGCCCGGGTGGGCGCCGTGGCGCCCGAGCGGGTCGTGGACCTGGGCTGCGGGCCCGGCCCGCTGACCGCCGGCCTCGCCCGACGCTGGCCGGAGGCCGAGGTCACGGGCGTCGACTCCTCTCCCGCGATGATCGAGGCGGCTGAACCCCACCGGGGTCCGCGGGTCGGCTTCGTCCTGGCCGACCTCGCCGACCTCCCCGCGTGGCGACCGCCGCACCCCGTGGACGTGGTCGTGAGCAATGCGGCGCTGCAGTGGGTGCCCGGGCACCGCGGCCTGCTGCCCGGGCTGGTCGGCTGCCTCGCCGAGGACGGGTGGCTCGCCTTCCAGGTGCCCGGCAACCACGACGCCCCCAGCCACCGGGCGCTGCGCGCGGTCGCGGCGGAGGAGCCGTTCGCCGGGCACACCGCCGGCGTGACGCGTACGGCCGTCGCCGAGCCCGCCGACTACCTCGCCGACCTCGCCGGCCTCGGCTGCCGGGTCGACGCGTGGGAGACGACCTACCTGCACGTGCTCTCCGGCCCGGACCCGGTGCTGCGCTGGCTGCAGGGCACCGGCGCCCGCCCGTACCTCGACGCCCTGCCCGAGGACCTGCGACCCGTCTTCACCGAGGCCCTCGGTGCCCGGCTCCGCGAGGCGTACCCGCCGACGGTCGTCGGCACCGTGCTCCCCTTCCGCCGTCTGTTCGTCGTCGCCCAGCGCTCCCCGGGCCCCGCGGGAGCGGGCTCGTGACCGGCGGCTGGTTCGACGCGCCGCCGCTGCGCACCCCGCGCCTCCGGCTCGAGGCGCTGCGGCTGACCGACGCGCCCGCCCTGCTCGAGGCACTGGGCACGCCGTCCGAGCGCGACGAGGTCCTCGCCCACCTGCGGCTGCCACCGGTGGTCGACCTCCGCACCGCGTACGCGGTGGTCGCGGCGGCGCTGACCGACCCCGATCGGGTGCCGTACGCCCAGCGCCTCGCGGACGGGACCTTCGTGGGCACGACCTCGTTCTACGAGATCGCCCCGGCGGTCCGCGCGCTGGCGATCGGCCACACCTGGGTCGCACGGCCGTGGTGGCGGACGTTCGTCAACACCGAGTCGAAGCTGGCCCTGCTCGCACGGGCCTTCGAGGACCTCGGGGCCGAGCGGGTGGTCTGGCACACCGACATCCGCAACGTCCGCTCGCAGCAGGCGATCGCCCGCCTGGGCGCGCAGCGGGAGGGGGTCCTGCGCCACCACCGGATCCGCCGCGACGGCAGCTGGCGCGACACGGTGCAGTTCGCGATGCTCGCCGAGGAGTGGCCGTCGGCGCGCGACCGGCTGCTCGAGCGCCTGGCCGAGCGGCAGGATGGCGTCATGAACCCAGGAGGAGCGGCATGAGCGACGACGTGCAGACCACCCGCGACGACGAGCGGTCGCGCTACGAGGGACGCATCGACGGCCAGGTCGTCACGGTGCTGGACTTCGTCCGCCAGGGCGACGTCCTCACCCTCACCCACACCGGCACCGAACCCGCCTTCCGCGGGCGCGGCCTCGCGAGCACCGTGACGGGCGCGGCCCTCGACGACGTCCGCAGCCGCGGCGAGAAGGTCCGGCCCTCGTGCCCGTTCGCCGTGGACTTCCTCGACGCGCACCCGGAGTACGCCGACCTGCGGGTATGACGCCGTCGGCCGTCCGGTACGGCACGGCCTGGGACGCAGCAGCCCCTGCTGAGAGCGCTACGGGCGGCGTGCGGGCAGCAGGAGCCCGGCCTGGCGCAGCTCGACCTCGGCGAGCGCGTCGATCACCCGCCGGTCGCCCTGGCGCCAGGCACGCACGGGATCGTCGCTGATGCCCGCGAGCACGTGCATCGGCTGGTTGGCCATGGCCCGGAGTGCGAACAGGTCGAGGTCGGGCTGCGCATCGATGAACCGCTGCGCCGCGCGGGCACGGCGCACGAAGCGCACCCGACGGGGCAGCCACACCAGCAGCACCGTCGTGACCGGGATCAGGAACACCAGCCAGCCCAGCACCGCGGCCAGCCGCTCGATGCTCGCCGCCTGCGCGTCCGCGGTCGCCACGAGGTCGCCCAGGCTGCCCGACGCCGCGTCGAAGGGACGGCGCAGCTGCTCCCCCACCCCCGGCACCTGGCCGGCCGAGGACGCCGCCTCGCCCAGCTGACCCGCGAGGTCGCGCGCGGTGCGGGCCGTGTCCCTCGCCGGACCGGCGAGCGCGGACACCGACGCGTCGACGAGCACCCCGACCACGGCCCAGGCCACGGCCCAGGCGACGACCGCGACGTCCCCGACGAGCTGCCCCGCCAGCTGGCCGCGCCGCTGCGCGTAGATCCTCATCCGACCTCCTCCGGGTGGCAGGATAAGGGCGGTGCGAAGAGGCGTCGGGCTGGTCGTGCTCGCCCTGCTGGCCGCCGGGTGCAGCGGCGGCCCCTCCCCCTCGCCCCCGCCGGACACCGACGCCGCCCGCCAGGTGGCCGTCCAGCTCGCCGCGGCGCTGGAGAAGAAGGACCTGAAGCCGGTCGCCTTCGCCGACGCCGCCGGACCCGAGACCGACGCGAAGCTGCAGCCGCTCGTCCGCGGGATGGGCACCGTCGACCCCGAGGTCGAGGTCACGGGCGTCGACGGTTCCGCCGACCAGGCGAGCGCCACGCTCGCCTACCGCTGGGCCTTCCCCGGTGTCGCCCAGCCCTGGACCTACGACACCACGGTGACCCTGCGACGCCAGGACGGGACGTGGAGGCCGGTCTGGTCCCCCACGCTCCTGGAGCCGGGACTCGACGGCAGCAACCGCCTCACCCAGCGCCGCCTGCAGCCGGACCGGGGTGAGCTCCTCGGCGAGGACGGCGACCCGGTGGTCACGAGCCGTCCTGTCGTCCGCATCGGCCTGGACAAGGCGAACCTCCCGTCGGCGGACCAGGAGCGCTCGGCGCGACGCCTCGCCAAGCTCGTCGACATCTCGGCGGACCCCTACGTCGAGCGCGTCGAGCGCGCGGGCCCGCAGGCCTTCGTCCCCGCGATCACCTTCCGTGCCAAGGACTCCCGCCGACCGGCGAACAAGGAGGTCTTCGCCATCCGCGGCGCGCTGCCCGTGCAGGACGAGGCGATGCTGGCGCCGACGTCCGGCTTCGCCTCGGCGCTGCTCGGGCAGGTCGGCGACGCCACGGCCGAGGTCGTCGAGGCGTCCGACGGTGCCGTCACCGACGGCGACCAGGTCGGCCTCAGCGGTCTGCAGAAGCGCTACGACGAGCAGATGCGCGGGACCCCCGGTGTCCGGGTTGAGCACGCCCCGGCCGCGGCGGCGAGCGCCTCTCCCAGCCCCGCGCCCACCGACGACCCCGGCAGCGACCCCAGCGCCGAGCCGACGCCCGCCGCCGAACCCCCGCTCTTCGAGGTCGACCCGGTCGCCGGCAAGCCTCTGGAGACGACGCTGAACGTCGGGCTGCAGGAGCTGGCCGAGCGCTCCCTGGCGAAGAACGACGGCGCCGCGTCCCTCGTCGCCGTCCGGCCCTCGACGGGAGCCGTGCTGGCGGTGGCGAACAACGCCGCGACCGACGGCCAGCCGGTGGCGAACGCCGGCCAGGTCCAGCCCGGGTCGACCTTCAAGGTGGTGTCGGCGCTCGCCCTCCTCCGCGCGGGACTGAAGCCGTCGTCGCCGGTCTCCTGCCCGAGGACCGTCACGGTCGACGGGCGGACGTACGAGAACTACGACGACTACCCCGCCTCGAAGCTCGGCCGCATCGACCTGGCCACGGCCTTCGCCCAGTCGTGCAACACCGCGTTCATCGGTCAGCGCGACGAGCTCGGGAAGAGCGATCTCCGCAGCGCGGCCGCCTCGCTCGGCGTGGGCACCGACTACGACGTCGGCTTCCCCGCCTACTTCGGCTCCGTCCCGACCGGCGGGGACGCGAACGTCCGCGCCGAGGCGATCTTCGGGCAGGGCAAGGACCAGGTCTCGCCGCTCGCCATGGCGCTCGTGGCCGCAAGCGTCGAGGGCGGACGGACGGTGCTGCCCACGCTCGTCGCCGGTCAGAAGCCGGCGTCCACCGCGAAGCCGCTCAGCGCCTCCGAGGCCGCCGCCCTGAGGTCCCTGATGCGGGGCGTCGTCACCGAGGGGAGCGGCGCCCGCCTGGCCCGCCTGGACGGACCCGCGGTCATCGCCAAGACCGGGACCGCAGAGTACGGCGCCCGGACCCCGCCGCGGACGCACGCCTGGATGATCGCGGCGCAGGGCGACCTCGCCGTCGCCGTCTACGTCCAGGACGGCTCCTCGGGCTCCGGCACGGCCGGCCCGCTGCTCGAGAGCTTCCTGCGCGGCGCCCGGTAGCTCGGGCCCGGCCCTCACGCCGGCCCCCGGGGGGTGGCGCGCCAGCCGCGCGCGTCGCCGACCGCCAGGCCGCGCGACTCGAGCTCGGTGAGCGCGGCCAGGCAGACCGGGACACGCACCCCGGCCGTCGACGCGATCTCGCCCGGCGTGCGCCACCGCCGCGCGGACAGCGCCTCGAAGACGCCCAGCTGCGCGACGTCGAGGGCGTCGGTCCGCCGGTCCGGCCCCTGCTCGTGGCCCAGCAGGTGCTCCCCGGCCGCCGAGACGAGCTCGAGCACCTCGTCGGCGCGGGTGACGAGCACGGCCTGGCCCTGACGCACCATCAGGTGCGGGCCCACCGACGCCGCCGAGTGCACCGGGCCCGGCACGGCCATCAGGGTGCGCCCGAGCGAGGAGGCCCAGCCGGCGGTGTTCCGCGCCCCCGAGCGCAGCGCCGCCTCGACCACCACGGTGCCAAGCGTGAGCGCCGCGATGAGCCGGTTGCGCGCGAGGAACCGGACCCGGGTCGGGTGCGAGCCGGGCGGGAGCTCGGACACGACGAGGTGCCGCGCGGCGAGCCCCTCGAAGATCCGCGCGTTGCCCGGCGGGTAGGCCACGTCCACCCCGTTGGCCACGACGCCGACGGTCGGGCCACCGACGGCGAGGGCGCCGCGGTGCGCGGCCGCATCGATCCCGAAGGCTCCGCCGGAGACGACGGTCACGCCCACGTCCGCGAGGTCGGACGCCAGGTCTGCCGCGACCCCGTTGCCGTACGCGGTCGCCGCCCGCGAGCCGACGACCGCCACCGACCGCTCGACCAGGGTCCGCAGGTGCCCGGGCCCCCGGAGCCAGAGCCCCAGCGGCACCCCGCCGCGGCGCTGCACCGCGTCGACCTCGGCGAGGTCGTCGAGACGCTCGGGCCACTCCTCGTCGCCCGGGACCACGAATCGGGCGTCCGAGGTCCCGTACGCCTCCCGCTCCTGGTCGAGGTCGAGGTGCCGGGCGCGCGCGGCCACCAGCTCGCCGAGCCCGCCCTCGAGCACCGCCTCCCAGGCTGCGGCCGGACCGACGGCCGCGACCATGGCGCTCACCGAGGGCTCCCCCGCGTCGGTGACGGCCCCGAGTGCGAGGCGGGCGTCCCGGTCGCCCAGCGCGGCGGCCGCCGTGCTCACCCGACCTCCCGGGCGAGAGTCCCGGGCTGCTCGCCGCGGCGCATGGCCAGCGCGAGCGCGGTGTCGTCCCGGCTCGGCCGGTCCCGACCAGCCAGGTCCGCGACCGTCCAGGCCAGGCGTTAGTCAAGCAACTAGCAGAGGTTGGACTTGAGCGGACTCGTCCGCGCGCTTCCCACACCGGCGCCCTGGTCTTCGCTTAGTGTGCCGGTGTGTCGGTGCCGATCTCGGGGAGAGGACACCTCGACCAGAGCACCTGCCAGGAGGAGTTGAGCTTCGCCTACTGCCGCGCCATCGCTGCGGCGGCTGGCTGCTCCTTCGAGACGCGTGACGTCGACAGGTTCTCGGTGGATGCGGCTTTTCACCACGCCTCGCCGGACGTCGGGTGGTCGTCGATGCAGCTCGAGGCCCAGCTCAAGTGCACGACCCAAGACAAGGTCAACGGCGACCACGTCGCCTGGCAGCTGGGTCGACAGGCGTACGACCGGCTGAGCTCCGAGAAGGTGCTGGTGCCGGCGGTGCTGATCGTGTTGACGGTCCCGCCGGCCATGGACGACTGGCTCTTGCAGTCGCCCGCCCAGCTCCTCCTCTCGGGCGAGGCCTACTGGGTGAGCCTTCGGGGAGCCCCTAGCATCGACACGGAGAGCAAGGTCGTGCACCTCCCTCGCAGCCAGGTCTTCGGTGTGCAGCCCTTGCTCGACATCATGGACCGCCTCGGGCAGGGAGGACTCCCATGACGGTTGCGCGGCACAACGGGGAGCCGAGCCTCCGCGCGGCTGACGTCGCGGCCTACCTGGCCACCTCAGGCTGGGCGCTCGAGCAGATGTACGGCCCAGGTGCTGAGGTCTGGCGACTCGACCAAACCCAGACCAGGGTGCTACTTCCCCGCGACACGTCCTACCTCGACTACGAGGCGCGCCTCGACGACGCGATCCACCTGCTGGGCGCACTGCACCAGTGGTCGCCTCAGCAACTGGCCGCCTCAGTCCTTCAAACCCGTGCCGACGTGCTCTACGTCCGCGCCGAGCAGACCGACCTCGACGGATCGATCCCGCTCAAGCAGGCCGACGCGCTCATCGCAGGGAGCGTCCGACTCCTCGAGGCCGCCGCACTCGCGACCGTTCGTCCTCGCGCGACCTACCCAAGCCGTCGGCCCTCGCGCGTCGTCGACTTCGTCAACGATGACCTCCGGATGGGCCACACCCAGCGCGGCAGCTTCATCATCACGATCTTGACTCGCCTTGGCGAAGAGACCGAAGCCCGGCTTGAGGACGACGTCTTGGAGGTTCCGTCGCCTCTCGTCGCCAGCCCTGACGCGTCCGACGCGGCCCTTGAGGTTGCGCCGGGCGATGAGCGGGCGGTGGCTGTGGCGCCTCAGGTAGTTCGCATCCCAGCCTTCCAGCGACGAGTCATGACCACGCTCTCGACTGGGCTGGTGGCCGCAGCACGAACCGCCGATGACCCTGCGCTCGAGTCGCTGACCAACGGCGTTGACTACGGTGCCAGCTCGAACCTGTACGACGCGCTGGACAAGATGACGAGGTACGAGGGGCTCGGAGCCCTTGACCTGTCCTTCGCCTGGGCGCCAGCAGTGCCGCAGGCTGAGGATGTCGAGTCGGTCATCGTCTTCGACCACGAGGAGCTTCCTCGTTTTCGCACGGCGAGAGACCGACTCCGAGAGCGCCCGCCCGTCGTTCGTGACAGCGTGACCGGTCAGGTCGTGCGACTCGATCGAGGCGCTGACAAGGAAGAGGGCACCGTGACGGTTGTCGGCGTCGTCGGGGAGGGAAGGACGCGTAGCGTCCGAATCAGCCTTGAGGGCGAGGTGTACCGGCAGGCGGTCCGCGCTCACGACGAGCGATCCGTGGTGACGTGCTCCGGTGACCTGGAGCGCAAGGGACCCGTCACCTACATGCGAAACCCGGTTTTCACCGTGCTCGTGCACTAGGGGCACCGACAGGGAGTCAGGGCCTCGCGCGCGTTCGTCACCCCGGCCAGGAGCCGCCGAGCGGCCTGGTAGCCCTCCCCCGCGGCTCCTGAGCCCTCAAGGCTGGCTGCCGCCGGGCCTGTGCCTCACCCTCAGCGGCCTGCCGCATGCCGCCCGAGGCAGCCGTCCTGGTACTGGTCCACGACTGGCAATCTGTTGCCATGCCCCCCGAGATCATCCCCGGCCACGTCGAGCGCGCCCTCCTGTACGTCGAGATGGTCACCCGCGCAGGAGTTGGCTTGACCCTCGCCCAGATCGACCAATTCGCGTTGCTGGCTCCGCCCGGCGGCCCGCGACAGGTGACCAGGGGAGGGTCGCTCGCCGGCATCGAGCGCACCATGCGCTCGGTCAATCGAAACCTGTACGGGATCGTGACAACCGAGCCGGGCGAGCCGGTGGCGTCCTACCTGCTGGAAGTTGGGTGGCTCGAGCGGAACCAAGCGGGCAGGTTCACGCTCTCGGACTTGGGGGCCAGCCTCGTCTCTGCCTTGAGGTCGGACCCCGTTCAGACCGCCGAGCCGCAAGGAGCCGTACTCATACCGGGAGATGAAGCGGTGTGGGAGACCCTCACGCGGGAGGTTGGTTCCGCTGGGGCGGGGCTGCTGGTCGACCCCTACCTGAGGCATGCGCACCTCGACTGGCTGAGTGGGTCAACGAGCATCGCGAGGGTTTTGACCTCCAAGAAGAGCTTCAAGGGCCAGGGGCACGAGAGCACAGCGCGCGCCGTCCTCGCGCTTGCGCTGGGGCGCCTCGAGACGAAGCGGCCCTTCGAGCTCAGGGTCTCCGACGAGGGCGCGCTCCACGACCGGCTGGTGGTGCACGAGAACGGCACAGTGAACTTGATCGGAGCGTCCATCAACGGCGTCGGCACAGTGCTCACGACCACCCAGGAGGCTCCTCTCGTTGCGCAGCGGGTGCTTCGCGAGTACGCCGAGGAGCCTCCTGGGTGGTCGTGAGC
>Ga0325401_1006499_pt1 | contig 11295 bp, 4 predicted proteins | sample PopdelMetagenome_FD_205666 | JGI IMG/M metagenome (GOLD analysis project Ga0325401, IMG submission 205666) | Populus deltoides microbial communities from Bellville, Georgia, United States - Xylem-PdKOR-R2 | ecosystem: Host-associated > Plants > Phyllosphere > Stem > Wood/Secondary xylem | place...
AATTCAATTCGAATTAAAGTTGGACCGAATAAGAAAGGATTTACACTCGAAATGGTCCAAATAATATTCCAACAATTAAAACAAAAAAAGAAGAAAATCTTAATAACTTAAATTATTATTATTATTATTATTATTATTATAAGGGTACCAAAACTCCAAAAGATATTATCACCCCAACCAATTGACTATAATTGAAAATCAAACAAAATGGCCCAACCAAGAAATTGCAGGGTATCTTATCTATAATAATAATAATAATAAAATAATAATAATAGAGCACGGAGGACCTGCCCCCTACTTCCACTGACTCTGTAATTGCTCCCATCCCCCTTTCATTACATCCCCATGGGAACTGAAACTGCCTACCAATCTTTGAATCTCTGGAAAACCCCAACCCACCCCTCTCTTTGTTTATAAAAACAAGAACCTCCTCCAAGATTTTAATTCTTGATATCTCCATTTACTTCATCAACATTCCAACAACTCAACATCCCGATCCTTGCTCTGCTCCACAGCAATCATTCATGCCTCGCTTTACCAGAATACTCAACACCAAGGCGGCTGAGCCACCAGCGGCGGTGAACCTGGAGTCCGACTTTGTCGTTATATTAGCAGCTCTTTTATGTGCATTGATATGTGTGGTGGGCCTCATAGCGGCGGCTCGCTGTGCCTGGCTCCGCCGTCTCACCGGTGGCGCCTCCAGTGGGCTACCTCCTCAGGCCAAAGCTAACAAGGGTGTGAAGAAGAAGAACCTCCAGCTTCTCCCCAGGTTCACTTACTCTGCTGGAGGTGGGGGCGCCACCACCAGCTTTGGAACAACAGAGTGTGCAATTTGCTTAGGTGAGTTTGTTGAAGGAGATGAAGTGAGGGTTTTGCCTCAGTGTGGACATGGATTCCATGTTGGATGCATTGACAAATGGCTCGGCTCTCATTCCTCTTGTCCCTCTTGCCGTCAGATTTTGGTGGTGGCTAGGTGTCAGAAATGTGGTCAGTTTCCTGCTTCCACCTCCGCCTCCTCCTCTTGTGGTGGTGGAAATGCCACTGAGGTTGAGTTGAGCACTAGAGAAGATGGCAATGCCAATAATTGTAATATAAATCGTGCCTATGATGCAGGCGCTTTCTTGCCTTGACAAACAGAGAGAACAGCTTTGGGTTGTACTGTGAAGCTGCTTAGCATAACCAAATTACAGATCGTAAGCTGTGTCTGTGTGTGTGTGTGTGTATATATCAGCGAATTTTAATGTGCTATATCATTGAGTACATTTTTTGAATTTGAAGGCTAATTTATCTCTCTCCATGTCTCCATTTTGAGCATTGATATATAATGGGCTATGAAGTTTCCAGTTGAACCTTCGGGCCAGTTGTTGCACAACAGGATTAAGCTCTTACCAGGTTAGATCTTAAGCATGGCTGGTTTTCGCACAATGAGATTAAATTATTTCAGGATTAGGTTCTGAGCATTGTCATCCGTACCTGGGCAGATGAGACACCGCTTTGATTCAAGTGTTATTATTGGACTAAACACTCTTTAGTTTTATAATCTCTCATTAACTCTTTAATCACCCTTTTGATTGTCTTTGCGGCTGGATCTATCTAAACTTCCACTGGCAATGAAGGAGAGGCACTTTAAAGTCAATTTTTTCACACTTCAGCTTTTGAAGATTCATTTTCTATCAAGAAAACTTCCAAGGGGTCATTGACATTTGATACCCACCTTCCACTTTTGCTTAAATTATAGCTAAATCAAGATTCGAGCTCGAGCAATCATCCAGCATCTACATCTTCCTTTTTGAATTATGTTCTCTTTGCGTTCTAATTTCTATACCTTGTAGTACTCGCAATTTCTTTATAAATTATTTCCCTCTCGATCCATTACCTGTTTGCCATCTATTTCGAATTCCAGTTTCTTCAACTCCCAACTCGTTTTCTCTGCGTATGGCATCACATCACAAAAATAGTGAATTGGCACGCAAGAGAAATCGGGAGAAGAGAGAAAGCATAAAGTAGATGCCTTAGCCCTTATCTTATGCGTTTTATCCAATCTAATGAATCCAAGGTTGGAAAGTGGTGATATTCCAAAAGAGGCTCGAGAAGGTGACTGTTCTTTATCCTACAGAAAGCACACCATCTACTACAAATCCGAGGTTATCCTTGTAGGAAAAAGATTGTAAATATCTCATACATCAGGGTTGAAAGGGAGAAGCGATGTCTTTTTTTTCCTCCCAAGCATAATTGCAAAGCACTAAAGGGACAAGCAACAACCGCCTAGACAATGAAGCGAACATGGAAGGATGCAGAGAACTCACTTGCTTATGCCACCAGCCTTCCACATCTGTGTAGTTTCTGCTTTACGGCTCAATTTAGAACGTGTATAGAATTGCCATAAATAATGTTTTTTAAAGTAATTTTTGTTTGTAAGTATATTAAAATAATTAAAAATTTTTTTTATACTAGCACATAAAGATGAAAAAAAAAACAAAAAATAATTTAAAGCTAATTTTTTTTTAAGTACAATTGAATCACAATGCAAAATAAAACCTTAGTAACTACATAAACTTCTCTTAACTTTCCCTAATATCCAGATAAGAAAATGCCATCTCTTCATGCAACTTCTCACTCGCGTGCCTTCCTTATTGAGTGCAAATAAGCTTCTGACTTTTAAATGTCTCAACACAAATTCTAGCCTAACATAGGTATGGTATTCAAATGAAATTGAAGGCGTAGAAGTGAACTTGTTCCATGGTCAAAAAGTTGAGTCTCAATCAACAAAATAAAGGGTTCCATTCCTAGAATAACAAGGCTTCTTGAACTTGCATCTTCTCCAAACATGGAGAGATCATCTAACATTCAACATCTAAACCAAGATTGTCTATTCTATTCCGATTAGTATTCCATTTTTTTATATTTTAATTCTAGAGCATTTCGATGTTTCGTTATAAATCTTATATTTTGTGTGTGTAACACACACACACACAATTCAAAATACTAATTCAACATACATGATTCTAATTCAAATCTAAAAATAAATTAACTTCAAATTATACAATACAAACATAATGTGAAACATCTAAACATAATTTTTAATTTTAAAACATTTTTAAACAGTCAAGACTATAAAGAACTTTAACTTAAAGTAATTCAACATTAATAAAATGTCAAAATATTGAGAAAGTAAAAGGTTTAACACAAAAGAAGTATAAATCAAACATTATCTCCATCATTAACATATAAATAAGAATCTTGATCTTGTGGTGGTATGGAAAGTCATCAACTACACATTTCAACAGATGGTCATTTCCACTCAGTTCATTACACCATCAAAATGGATAAATTTATCCACTAAAGTCAAAATAGATAAAGGTGCCTTAATAGTCTTCTAACTTAAATCCTCCCCATCAAGAAGGTTAGGTTATTCAGAAATTCACTCATTCAATAATTCAATTATCAAGGCTAATAAAATTTAAAACATCTTTTGTTTTGCTCAAATTCCTATAAGAAAATAACATGAATATAACTATATATATTAGTGATAAACTCATTTTTTTAAAACAATACCAATGCTAATGAAAATAGTGATAATCATTTTTAATCTTATTTATACAAATTAGTGACCATCCCCAAAGCATCCATTAAAAGGCACCAATTATGCATATTATAAGGTCTGAAACTACGAGGATTCAAGAGGGATTGATTGGTGATTCTGGATATTTAGGCTAATAAGTTGGAAATTTGTTAGACTAGACATTTATGTACTGTTTAGACCATATCTGAAGCTACAAGTGAAATTTTTCTATAATTCTAGTTGAGTTGGAAACTAAACATCTCAAGCTTTCTATGCACATATGATAGTTCCAGTAATTCATTCAGATGAGAGATAACGACATGTTTGAAGTTAGGTCAAAAGTTGTTGTATAAGTTTTTGCTATTTGTTTCCTTATGATTTATGAACTTCTTTTTAGCAAGAATTCTTTTTCTATAAGAACAATATAGGTGGAGACAATTGGAATTATTTTAATAAGGGTTTCCATGTCAGCAACTTGTATTTTCTTTTGTTTTGTAGATTTCCTCATTGACAAGGTATATGTATCATTTAAAAACATTAAAGGCAGTTTTGGACTTATATTCTTTAATGCACAATTTTTCTCTGCAAAGCATATTTTTCGATCCAACCATTAGATCGAGCTAAGAAATTTTTCGATAGTTTTAAAGGTTTGTTTTTATATAGAGTTAAAATTTCATAGCAATCAAATATTGAGAAGGCCTTATGATAAGGTCTAGAAGCTACTATGTGAGAGTTGTATTAGTTTTTTTAGTTGATTTAGGATTCTTTTTCTATTTTATTTAGAACTCTTTTATTATTTTTTCAACATTATTTATGATGTTTTTACTTATTATAAATAGAGTTATTTATCTTGTATTTAGTTTTTTTTTTATTTACAAAATTTGATTTCAAAATAATTTATTGTGTAATTATGAAATGATTCTCTTAATTTAGTTCTTGATTGAGCTACTATGACTTATCAAAGAACTAACCAAGCTTCGTGGTGTTTTTTATACTTCTTGTTCGCATCTTTTTATAGGCATTGTATGGGGGCTTAGTTTCTATAGTTTTTGTGCTTCGATACAGGTAATTATTATATCAAACTCAATCACAAGCCTGAATGTAGCTTTCTTAGAAAAAAATAGATTCGACTATGGGTTTTTTTTTTTAATCTTTATATCCATTAGGTTCGCATTAAATGGTATTAGAGCGAGGCTTTAAATCATGTTATATCCCTTTCATCTTCAAGTTTTTCACATAGTTATTGTTACCGAGTTCTTTATCTTCTCTAAAACCTAGTTGCAACATCAAGTTTTTTTTAAAAAAAGAAATTATTTGTCATCTTGATTAAATAAAGTTTTATAAAAGAAAGAATAAAGAAAAATCACAAGAAAAATAAATTTTTAGGGTTTGTTGCAAATTTTGATTTAAGAAACATAGAATTCAACCACTTTTGATTTAAATCTAAAAACAATATTAATTCTTGGGGTTTCTTGGAGATAAATCTTGATTTGAGATATTTTAAGTTTATTTGGTTGGTCTTTCTTGAATTTTTTTTAAAAAAACAGGTAGTTTTTAAATATTTGTTTTAGTTTTCACCACCGTGTGTGTGTGTGTATGTATATATATATAATGCTTTTGTTATTTTTAGTGGTTTAAATCTTATACCATTAGTTTCTTAATTTTCAAAGTTTTTTTATGTCTTCGTATCATTCATATTTTGCACGAATTCATTTTGATATTTGCGATTTCATATTCCTAGTTTTGTATTGATAGTTTTCAATTTTTATTGTTTATTGAGTGTTTATATTATTTGATTATGTCATTAAGATATTAATCTTTATTTTTTCGTGAACTAGTTCTTTAAATAACTGAAATCTTGAGAATTAAGTGGTAAAAGGTGAATGTGAGCATATTAGAGTGAAAATCAAAAAATTTACGTGAAACATGAGAGAAGTGAGATCTATTAAGTGTAAACACGTGATGGAGTGTGTATATTGCTACTAACTTAATTTTCAATTCTTGACGATGACAACTAAGAGTGGATCACCATCACCAAAAGATAGGAATAATCGTGAATCAGGTTATTTGACCATGCAATAATAATTGGAGTTAATTCACCTAAGTGGGATGGCTGGTTTGAAAACTTAAATGGCTAGTCTTTAAGATGGGTCAGACCGTAGAGGTTTGGAAGGAAGGTCTATGAGATGAGTTAATTTATCTCTAGAAGAATCTACATCAAAAAATACAGATGAAAAGGCCAAGAATTTTGATGATAACTATGTTGGTAAGTTTCGGCCATATAGAAACTAAAATCCTGGGATAGTTCAGTCACTTGAGCAATTCAACCATAGAAGAGCAGACATGGAGAATAGATTTTAGGATGGTTTTGATAAAGATTTGGGTTTACATTTGGACATTATTAAGATGAATATTCCAACTTTCAAGGCGGAAAACTATCTAAAAGCTTATTTGGAATGAGAAAAGAAAGTGAAGTTGATTTTTTACTATCACCATTACTCTAGGATAAAAAAAAGTAAAACTTGTCATTGAGTTTACTAACTATACTATTATTTGGTGTGATCGACTTGTATAGGAAAAAATAAGTAATAGAAAGAGACCATGAAGACTTGGGATGAAATGAAAGCAATCATGAAAAAAAAAGTTTTTTTTCTAATTATTATTATAAAGAACTATATCAAATATTATAAAGTTTGTGTCGAGATCTAAGATTATAATGAATTATCACAAGAAAATAAAAATTATTATAATTAGAGCTAATACCATGGATGATAAAGAAGCTAAAATGCTAAGGTTATTATTGAATAGAAAGATACTAATGGCATAAATTGTGAAGACACCAGCAAGTGTGAAAACCAACATCAGCAAGTGATTTACGCAAATGTGAAAACCAAAACTTTTCTTTTTGCTGCAGTGCCTATGATAGAAATTTGATTTACGGGCTAAAACACTTTCTGTGCCAACGATTTATCTCTGCTAGACTGCCATACTAGCCACTGCTGAACCAACATCAGCAAGTGCCCAACATTAAAAATGACAAAAAAGAAAGAGGGGTAGGACATTGACAGGTCCAAAAAAAAACAGGGAATCATTCCAGTAGAACTAAAACAACAGTGAAATTTGATCTCTAGTAGGATGCTCAGGTCAATCATTCTTGGAACCCACAGCAAAGAACTCGGTGATGACTTCAAGGGGCATGCCCTTTGTCTCAGGAACCTTCAAGAAAACAAAAATCCATGACACCGCGCATCCAATGGCATAGATTGTGAAGACACCAGAAAGGCCAAAGAAGTTTAGCATAACAGGAAGCGAGTACGTGATCGTGATGTTTCCAATCCAATATGTCAGAGAACATATTGTGATGCAAATGCCACGAACACGAGTCGGGAAAATTTCAGCACAGAGGATGTTTGGAATTACTCCGAAGCCCATGACGAAACAACTCAAATAGATCATAACACTGCCAGTAGAGATCACTGCTTTCAAAGACGAGTCCATGTTGACAATACTGCCAAGGACAAAAGCAACTAGCGATGCTACCAAGATAGGAATGGTGTACAGCAAAATAGATCTGAAGGAAGCAAAAGAGTCTGTTGGCAGAAGTGGCTCTCAACTAGAAATATAAAGAACTCATAGTTTCTAAATGAACAAAACCGAAAATTCTTAACTAGAAGAAACTGACCTTCTGCCAGAGACATCCATTAGTCTCATGGCAAGAAATATGCAAGGAAGCATCAAGAATGTAGTGAGAATACTCATCAAGTAGGATGCAGAAGCTGAACTCAAGCCCAGACTTGATAGAAGAACTACCACCCCTGCTTGCTCAAGAATCTGGGGTGTGTAGTAGAGAACACCATTTATGCCAGCAACCTGTAGAAACAAGAAGATTACACATGAGGCATAAATAGGAAAAAAGATGGAACATTTAAAATCTACGTTTAATATTATAATTGATGATTGATAAAACAAGAATTAGTTCATTGATGAACGACAAAATGTTATGCATCAGAGCAGGTGAAGGATTATTGTTGAATTGCGTTCATCAGCCAAATGATAAAACCAAATAAAACCGATGTTTTCTCTCAAACAAAGCAGTCAGCTAGGAGAGTTATGAAATTCAAAGATTCGGTTGTTGAAATCCAGAAAGAGCAGAATTTGCTACAAGGAACAATCTCATATAAACAACTCGTGTTGCAAAATGTCCTGATATACCTGCTGGAGTATTTGAAGCCCTACTCCAACAATCAATGCACGCTTAACTCCTGGTTCAAAAAGGTCACCGCAGCTTGGACCTTTAGCAGAAATTTCTGAAGGGTGAATAGCTGCTAGACCTTCTGATGCTTGACCCAGTATGTCCTTAGAACAAACAGCAGGTTGGCTAACCAGAGCAGCAGCTTGTACAAACTCATCTTCAGGAATGTCAATTCCAGCAGAGGATGTAACTGAATGCTTCTGAGAACCAATCGTACCTTCCTGGTGCAAATATATCCTCTGAAGCCCTCCTTCCTTACTACCATCTTTACCTATCTTCTCAGACCATTTATATGCCAGCTGCCATCCCCCACCAATACCCATCGCACCTTCTTCCCCAGAATTTACGAGGCTGCTATTGCGCCATTGACTGATGCCCTTTTCCATGCTAGAATGTTGGTGTGATAGTAACGGGCTTCGCAAATTGTCATCAGAATCAGATCTAGAAGCTTCTGGATAAGAGTCCTCGCCATCCTTGTCGCCCTCTTCGTCCCACTGTTCATTTCTACCTTGATTTTCTCCAACACTCACCATGCTTGCAGTGTTTGGAAAAAGCAAGCTGCGTGTGCTTCCCGTTGTAGGCATGTTCTCATGGACACTTCCAAATAGAGTGACAAGTGGATCCATCAAAGGCACGGTTTGGTTTACCAAACTGCCGTTACGGGACAACATCCCTAAACTACTGAATCCAGTGGTGACGGGTTTGGCAATCCACGAGACACCTTCCTCGGGCCCATATAATTTAACATGTTCTTTCGCATCAGTTTCACCAGTGATCTCATTGGCTGGGCCAATAATGTACTCTTCTATTGTTGTTTCGGTCCCAACACCAAGACCTTCAAGTAGCAAAGCCAGCTCACCTGCAGATCATAGGAGCTTTAGATTTGCCACCAAAAATCTCAACCACATGGAAGAAATAGAAGAGTTCCACTGAGAATGCAAGCTTACAAACAAACCTGAAACGTCTTCCCTACCACGAAGTCTCTGCAAAACCTGTTTAGCTTCGATCATCTTTCCTTTACTCACAAGCCACCTTGGAGATTCAGGCAAGAAAAAAAGCGTCAATGCTAGATAAATGACAGCGGGGATTGACAGAGTCCCAAGCATCAGCCGCCAGCTTGGTGAATCCATCATTGACATGAAAAACACCATGCAATATGACAAAAACATTCCTCCTGAACCCATAAACTGTGGAAGTGTATTTAATTGCCCCCTCATCTCAGATGGAGCCGTTTCAGATATATATAAAGGAACAAGAGTGACAGCAAGACCAACTCCAAAACCATCAAGTAGTCTCGCCAAAAGTAGGACATAAACATTGGGAGCCCATAGTATAATTATGCTGCTTAGAAGATAAAGAATTGACGACATTATCAGCATCGGACGTCTTCCGAAGAAATCTGATACTGTTCCAGAAAATGTTGTGATGGTAGTGCCACCGATAATTGACATGGCTACAATCAGCCCTTCTACTGCTGGTTGAGACTGCAAATTTAACTCCTCCTTGATGTAAGGAATGGATCCTGAAAACAGAAGGCCACAATATTTAGTTCCACAACGCAAATTGATACGAAGCCATGTTTTTTTCCCTTCTTCCGAATCTTATATAGACTTTACTTTCATTACTGTAAATCAAAAGCCTTTTGATGCACCTAAAGTTGAGATTTCCATTAAACTATGGACTCAAAACTTCTATGTCCTTTAATATCTTCATATTCTCAGCAACCAAAAAGAAAGAGTTGAGGATAAGAAAAACCAAAAATACCAGCTTGCTCATGAATCAAGAATCACAGCATGGAATGCAAACGACCAGAATGCAACTTTGACAATAAATAATGCAATGAACAAAAAAGATATTTGATTTCTATATTATATGAAAATAATGGTATACTGGCATGTAAATACCTGCAATGGTTGAATTATCCCATCCTTGTAACAGATTCCCCACCGTAGCAGCAAGTGCTACAAGAACAGCTCCCCTCATCTTTACAACCAATGAACAACCCTCCTTTCCCTGGAATAGAGTTTATATCAGAGGAGAAGGGATTGCTGTCAAGCTTTTCAGATCAAACACTTATATGGGCTGTCTCAAAAGTGTTAGGATTCACCAAGCCTGCATAAAAAAATGTCAAGAAATTAATACCAATACCAACTATATATATGTTGTGAAAAACAATCACTGCCAAATCGAAGACAAGAACAGAACTCACGATCCATTTGACGGCATTGAATCTATACTAATGCATGCTCATGAAAATAAGTTATGAAGCAATTAAATCTTGGGTTTGGTTTGCACATCTAGTAATTTTCCAAAAACATTGAATCTTTCTCTATAACTTAATTTGGAGAGAGAGAAGGCACCTGCCAAGAATGTCCAAAAGACATGGTTGAAAAAATGTCTATGATCATATATTACCAGTTCAAAATCCAAACACAAAAAGAAACCGAACAGACAATGACATTAGGCCATGTCAGCATGTTAATGTTAGTAAAATAACTAATTTTTCATATCCAGGTTCTTCCTTTTTTAAGTAATTCAAATGATAGACATTGTCTGCTTAATTTAAGATGCTGTGTGGCACAAGGAATACAAATCATAGCTTCTTATTTCCCAAGTGGGAGACAGACAATCACACTCTATTAATCTTAACCTATTTTTCACCTTCCCTCCTAGCAATCCTATTCATCACCAGTGAATTGTCTAAACAACACCAACCATTTAACGATCAGTGTCTGAAATTTATTGGTTAAGTCCACCGTCAATACTCTACAAATTAATTCGAAATGAATAGCCTTAATTATTACTCTGAAATAGAAAAGGAAAAAAAACAAAGAAAAACAAAGAAAAAAAGTCCCGATGATATGTCAATGAATTGGATAAATCACTTGTATAATCACATACTGCTAGCAAACATCCCCTTCGATAAAATTAATTTTGCCACCTGCCAAAATGGATTGATACACTTCCATCTAGACTTCCCTTCACCATAAATATGCAATCCAACAAGCAGTAATCAACAACCAATAACAAACACAAAAAAAAAAAAAAACAACAACATAAACACAGAGCATCAGAGTTCAGAATTGAGGCCAGTCGAGCGGAATATTTCATAAATTCACTACTGTCAGCTTGGATGACATACCTTTAATTGAACGGAATGATGGACTTGAGTCTTCATATTTGCAAGTATCTATGAAATAACACGTAATGATTAAAAAAAAGAAAAAGAAAAGCATGATCAGTACTCCTACTTTGTTTTATTCTTCTGTTTTGAAAGGTGAATTTAAGTTAATGTTAGTGTTTCTACCGCATGTTTTGTCCCTTAATTGTCGCTTTGCATTCCTAAACAATGGCAAGGTTCCCATGTATATGACTATTTGAATGACAAGACACAATACCAAAATCAAATGATGTTGTCTATTGTGGCATCCTCGGTGAAGGTGTAGTGGCATGCACGTTTGTTTTTCTACAAAGCCTAATT
>Ga0325401_1006502_pt1 | contig 11292 bp, 8 predicted proteins | sample PopdelMetagenome_FD_205666 | JGI IMG/M metagenome (GOLD analysis project Ga0325401, IMG submission 205666) | Populus deltoides microbial communities from Bellville, Georgia, United States - Xylem-PdKOR-R2 | ecosystem: Host-associated > Plants > Phyllosphere > Stem > Wood/Secondary xylem | place...
GAACTATGTCACAGGCGATCTAGTAATAGAACGAGTCGTGGTCAAGAAGAAATTACTTCCCGTTATGAGTTATCAATGTCCAGATCAGATCATCAAGAATTGGCGCATACATGACGTGGTATTCGAACCGACAATCATCATGATGACTTGATAAATGCTGAGGTCAACATCATTGGCGGCCAGTACTCGTTCCAGAAATGCGTTTTGCGTTTTTTTTGAGAAATCGTATTGTCTTTGGGATTATACGGACACGGTTACCTGCCCTCCTTGGCCTCATCTTCTGGAAGCCTCATTTTATTGTTTTTCTCTATAAACAATAGTCCGTACACTCTCATTTTCACCCGTTCTTTTTTCTCAAATTGACAGTGGAATATGTATCCATCTCCATTATTCCATAACATGCAGGGACCAGTTGGATTGATTTACAAGTTTTTTTTTAATATTTTTTATTTCAAAATATATTAAATTAATATATATTTTATTTTTTAAAATTTATTTTACATCAAAATAATTTTAAAATATCTATAAAATATTTTAAAATATTTTTTTAAAAAAAATACAATTTAGTAGTGCAATAAGGATTTACTGGAGTTCCGTGAACTAATCGTATGTTGTTCAGTTTCAAACAATACATGTTTCCAAGCTTGATATATATATATATATATATATATATATATATAGACATTAACGTTGTACGGTCAAATATAACTTATTCCATGGTTCAAAAAGAAATGCTAGGGTATGAATGACCAGATTATTTAAAAATTACTAAATTGGAGAAATACATTAATTCTTGGCATACCATGGAGGTATTTGGCTGCACGGCCACAATACCATTTATTTAAAATTGTAATTTTTTTTGTTTAAAATTTTTTTTTAGTGTTTTTAAATTGTTTTAATATGCTATATTAAAAATAAATTTTAAAAATTAAAAAAATATTATTTTAATATATTTTTAAATAAAAAACATTTTAAAATATAATTTATAAAATGCTTGCAAATAAACTACAATCCCTCTTGAATTTCCCCAACCTCTGTGTCAAATATCAGAGGCTAAAAAATAGCAACATGGCTAATCCAATGGCTGCCAGCTGGGGACTCAAACCCTTTTGAATTAATCTCTTAAACGTGTAATCTTGTAGATGCGCACGAGATGATCTTATCTAAGTAGGTGACCAAATAAGTAATTGTACTAGTTTCCCGAACCCGCTGCCATGGGATCGGATTAAAAAAAATTAAACTTAAAAAAAAAATATTCAAGTTACACATAACTATTTTATATTATTATTAAACTCTGAATTAATCTTGAAACTTTATGATATAATTTTTTATTTAATTAATGTTTAAAATTGAATTATAAAAATTGTTTTAATGCCATTAAACTAACTTTATTAGTCCAAAAATACTTGGAGAAAGGGTAAAAAATAAAAGATTTGATCTAAAAAACAAGATGTTTTTTTTAATATTGAGATTGTGATATATTGGAGTAATCCAGGTTTCATGACTTAACCCATCAAACTTATATGCGGTGTGTTAAAAAAAAATCATTTGAAGGTTATCTCAATGAGACATGTCAACTGGATAAGTCCAAATGAAAATAAAAAGAAGAAAAAAAAATAAAAAAATAGATTCAACTTAGTTAACTCGTTAAACTCACAATCCTAAATATAAACTGGTTGGAATTAATTTTTTTAATTTTATTATATGATAAAAATTCAAAAATTAATTCATCATAAATCCTACATTAAATGATAAAATTTAATATAAAAAATACAATACTAAAATGTGAAATTAAAAATAAAAATGAGTTAATAAAAATACTAAATGGCTAATAAAAAAAAAAGGCATGGACGGCTAGGCACTTGGATATGAGACAATCTCGCGTGTTTTGCCCGCAACCTCTCATAAATTAACATTACGCGTTGTTTTGTTAATGTTAATACTCGAGAGAAAGAAAGGAAAAAATAATGTCATCTGTTAATAACTAGTAATTTCTGAATAAAAAGATGGTCCTCTGAGCAACTGACCTTTCGAAAGATCCCAATACCAAGGCTAATTTACTTTAGTAATATTCTAATGCTGGTGCTGATGCTGATGCTAGTGCTAATCCTAATCCACCACACGTTGGATTTGCGCGGTTTAATGTCAACGGTCCAATGAAAACTACTTCTTAGGACACGTTCTGTCTCAAATAAAAAGGCATGAAAGGCGAAACCAAACATTAAATTCTTCTACAAGGTCAACTACAAAGCGAAACACAACTTGAACAGAGAATACGAAATGAAGCTAGTCTGGTCCCCTGAAACAGCATTAAAGGCCTACATCGATACTGTCAAATCTGTAAGCAAAGAAACTCTCTTGATTATTTTACACAATTAATTGCAATCCATATTCATGGGTTTTAATCTGTTTGCAGTGTGAGGTTTTCCAAGAATCCAGTGTGGCTGAGCTTATTTCAGCCATGGCTGCAGGATGGAACGCCAAACTAATAGTTGAAACATGGTCACAAGGTGGAATTCTTGCCACAAGTATTGGTCTAGCCATAGCCAGCCGCCACACGGATGGAAGACACGTTTGTGTTGTGCCTGATGAGCTATCAAGATCAGAATATGAGGAAGCGATGGCAGAGGCTGGGATGTCACCAGAAATTATTGTCGGGGAAGCAGAAGAAGTGGTGGAGGGGCTGTCGGGCATCGACTTCTTGGTGGTGGATTCACGGCAAAGGGATTATGCAAGAGTATTGAGGCTGACAAAGCTGAGCAGCAGGGGAGCAGTTTTGGTGTGCAAGAATGCTAGTTCAAGGAACGGATCGAGTTTTAAATGGAGAAATGTCGTTGATGATGGATCGCGACGACTTGTGCGTTCTGTATTTCTTCCAGTAGGGAAGGGATTGGATATTGCACACGTAGCAACCAGCGGGGGCAGTTCTAGTAATTCAGGCAAGGATGAAAGCCGATGGATCAAGCATGTTGATAGACAATCAGGAGAGGAGTACGTTATCCGAAAGTGATCGATCGCCCATGGATATGATCTTGATGTTCTTCAGTTTTGTGCATAGAAATTTCCCTTTTTCTTGCCTCTTTTCCGTTTCTTTAGCAAACAATTACTCGTACAGATAAAACTTTGAAGAAAAAAAAAGCAGAGAGAAATTAATTACTCTTGATTCTTTTTTAATATTGCCTCGTTGTTTCTTCTCACCCTCTTCCTTCCTCTGTAACCCCACCGCTAAATAGTGCAGGGATTTTCCGATGAAATTACACAGTAACTTCCATACTGTTACCCGATAATTATATTAACTGTCGTTTTGAATCGCAAGAATTTTGATGTCAAACAGACACGTGCGAGAGAATGAACTACAAAGGGTGGGGAATAAATTTCTTAGCTTTTTTCTTCCCAGTAAGTAAGCGTGCTAATGACTTTGCAACTTGTAAAATATCGAATAGCGAATGCAATATGAACAGGAAGACAATCCAGTTAAACCACTCCACAAGTTTCAAAATCTAAAGCTGTAAAAAGTTTTAGTGTGTATACTGTATCTATTCAATAGCCTAGAATGGCCAGTCATCAAAGCAACTGATGCCTTCTGGCATAGTTATTTTCATCACGACACAGATTTATCGATGCTTCACCTATATTCCTTCATGGAACATGTACAAGGAGCAAAATAAACATGTAACCGCATTGGCAATCCTAAACTCTAAACAACAGTAAGTGACAGGGCGTCGATTTAAAATTGCTCCATTATTGATAGATTACAAATAAACAAATTAGTCCCAACTCTCCCGACTTCTTCTAAAAGCCTTCTTGTCTGAAAGGGCTTTCTTACTTTTCAGTCGCTTCTGTTCTCCGATAGCGGCCCTATTGAAACATGGAGATTTTAATAAAAGTCAATCCTGATGCTTTCACAATCTAATCACGCTGACTCAAATTAGACAACAAGGAATGTTGCATAGAGAAATCCAGATGTTTCTCAGAAACTACCAAGGGTTTTAAAATAAATAAGGTAAGAAGGTAGCAGAGCAAAAGAGTAGATGCAATTGGAAAATACAGATGGTCAGAGCACTTAACAACTTGGCAATTTTCTTCTTTTGCTCTTCAGAAGGAGGTGGTGGAACATAAGAAGCCACATCAATGATTGCCTGTTAGCTCATCAAACCAGGAACAACTAATAAATACAGTGGTAGAAAATGTGATGGAAATATCAAGAAAGGAAATATTTAACAGCATGTTAAATGGTGATATAGCTTAGATCAACTGCACGAGTTCAGAATTGTTGAAACATAGGGCAAGCTCAATTCATTTGTGTGTCAGACACTAATAGGTCTGCTATCTCATGAATAGTGTTTATAATAGAAAGCAATGCATGATTGTTTTGCATTTAAAAGCAGCAAACTATCACAGAATCTTTGATACCTGTAGCTTTGCCAAAGCATCATCAATGTTGCCCCTGAGGAAAAGTAGCAGAATCAAACCAATTGTATAGCGGCAAATAGGAAAAAGGGATAGCAGAAAAAAACAAGGAGCAGAAACTGACTTCTGTGTTCTAGTCTTTGTCGAAGAAATCACAATCTCGCCATCCTTGTTAATGCGATTCTTTTCCTGTTCATAAACAGAACAAATATTGAAGAAAGACTGCATGACCAAAACCACAAAGCATTGATGATTTAGATGAATTAATAGAAGGCACAGCTGAGTTTCCAAAAGAATGGATTTATCTAATTTTTTTAATTTCAAGTTCTCCAACCGGAGAGGGGGGTGTGCTAAGGTGGTCTCATGTACCCCTACCGATCCTTATATCTAGCTGACTATCTTGCTCCTGCCTGACCACAAAAGTGAAACTAGACACGTTGATGACATTACCATTTGCATGATCCTCTCTCTGATCCTTTCACTTAGCCAATATGCGTTAGTAACATTGAAGCGCATGTCCACCTTGGTGTTAACTGTAAATACAGTTATGAAACCCAGGATTAGGGATCACAGGACACCCAGGATTAGGGATCATAAGACATCAGAGGGGAAGAGAACAGACCTTTGTTTACGTTCTGACCGCCAGGCCCACCACTTCTTGCAAAACTCACGGTAACATGGTCTGCATGTACATATAAGTTGAGCTAAAAATTTACTCATAACACAATGAACAGGAATTTATCATAAAGATTGGGGCAAGCAGTATCTTAATCATAGAACAGACAAGGTAATGATTTTCACTTTTCAGCATAAATTGCCAAAAACAGCTGACAACCATAAACAAAGTAAGAAAACAACAATATTTAACAATTGCAGGTAAAAATGTCCAGGTTTTTCAGACCCTCACACTCTATGTTTTCATTTTTCAGTTGCTGGTAAAAAACAGAAACTGTCCCTGTAGCCTTGATAGACAAGGGAGGGGCGGATACTATTCAATTGATAGACAAGGGAGGGGCGGTTAAACTATCCAAGGCTAGAGTAGGTATTATTACCACCATAGTTATCACGCCCCTAACCTGGATATCCTCCATTATAGCCTTGTCCATAAGTTTGTGAAGATTGTTTGGTTGCAATATTGGCATTAGCATTTATAATTGGTGTGGCTTGTTTGTGATAGTTAAGTTGAGACTCAATTGTCAATGAAAAAGAATAAACATCTTCAAGTTTAAGAGTATTTGACCATGCAATAAGAGTGTAAATTAGCGACTCATTTCTAAACCAACAAGGATGTATGAGATTATGACATCCTTGGAGAGGGGTTGACCAACAATTGCAAGTTCATCCACGAGCTTCTTGATATGAAGAAAATAATCAATGGTAGAAGAAGCATCTTTGGTGGTAGTGGCTAGTTAAGTTCAAATATGAACAATGTGAGCCTTTGATTGGAAGGAGAAACTTTGTTCAAGGGATAGTCACACATCTCGAGACATGACTTGAGTAAGAACACTTTCAGTAAGAGGCCATGAGAGTGCTTAGAATGAGATTATCTTGTTGTATCCATTGAAGATAGGCAATATTTGGTGAGGGTGAGATATCTATATTGGAGGGTGAACTTTTGAAGATTGAAGACAGTTTTGGAAAGAGAACCATCAATGCAGTCGAAGACACTTTGACCCTTGAAGTATGGAACCATATGGACTTTTCAAAGGAGATAATTGTCACAATGGAGCTTCATTGTGACCATGTGAGGCATAGTTGTAAGGGTTGGAAATTATGATGGGTATGGGTTGGAGTTGGAAGAGACAGGCATTGTAAACAGTTACCATGCCCTCGGTCTTGATATCTTAAGATATCACCTAACAGTTTAAGTTCAAATATCACCACCCTCATTTTACTTCATAAAATTAAACACAAGATAATGGTTGGCTCATGCAAGTTTCAAGTCCAAAGAGCTTTTACTTGAGGTAATGTGTTAAAAAATAATATAAATTATATCTTAAGATTTCACCTAACAGCTTAAGTTTTTAAGTTGAGATAATTATTTGACATACTCTAATACACTTACAAAAAGCAACAGAATAGCATCAAGCTAATATTGAATCCAAGAAGGGTAGATTTTCATTGTAGATTCTCATCCAAGATTTAATGAATTATCAATAGTCTAGCTAATTAGTACTAACAAGGCAACAAATTCCTTGTAGATACAATTTTTTCACCAACAAAAATTTTAGCCAGGCAATGAAACCTTGCTACAACGAGCTCCAATGACATTTATGCATGGCTTTTATTCAGCAAGGCCAAAAGTAGGATCAATGATTAGTATGCCACAATAACCAGTTATCACAGTGCTTCAATTAAAGCACTGGCCATCACCAGAGTTTTACAGAGCCCATAAAGTCAAAACAGCAAAAAGAAAACCCCCCTACTAAACTTATATAATCATTTAGCCATTGTAAATGATAGATTTTGATTCACTTATTTTCACCAATAATTAAGGTTAAGATTGTTGAATTAAGCTCATCTCAAGCTCTACTGGGTTAATTACGACTAATGAAGCGGGAAAAAAACCCTTAACCAGATAGATGAATTAGAGCAAGTAAATTGAGCTAGATACCATCTATTTGCTTTTCATTTCTTCAATGTCTTCATTATTTCCGTCTATTACAGTTAAAAAGCAAACTGCAGATTAGAAAAAAAAATTAACGTAAACTAGAAAAGATTTTTTTAAAAAAAGTGATTAATCCTTTGTGTGATTTCTAAACAAAGCGAATGATTGAAAATACCAAGTGTAATTTTTGGAGGCGGCTCGTTTCCAGCGGCGCTGGCACGCTCCTCAGCCTCTTGCAGTAACTGTTGAACCTGAGACAGCCGAGAGGATACCTTCTTGTCATCGGAACCAGCACATTTAATCCGGCTGAAGCTGATTTCCCGATTTGGTACTTTAAGGTTAGCCCAGCGCAAGTTGCCTAATGTTCTACTAACAGAAAAGGAGAGCACTGGCGGTATTAGCAGATTATCGAGGAAAACTTGTTTGAGGATCATGTTGGTTGAGGTTCTGATAACTGCCATTTTTGTTGGTTTGGTTTTTTAAGCGAGTGAAACCTGTTACATGTGAGATTTGTGGCCGTGTTTGAATTTTAGATCTAGTGGCTCGTGGCCTTCTCACCTGCTATTCGGCCCAGATTGGCCACGGGCCTCCTCAACGTGGCAACATTGACCAGTTTTTTCTGGGAGCCATACTTTCGTTGATTATTTATTTATTTATTTATTTGTAAAATTCAGATTTGCAATTCACTCCTTAAATTGAATTTAGCTTTGAAACTCCGCCAGGAGGCAATCCCATCTCAGAAGTCAGAACACAGAGGTGGTAGATAAAAACAAGGCTGCTCATCAACGAGTTTGAGAAGAATTCTTTAGGAATGAAATCATCTCAAAAGTGTTTTGAGTTATTATCATTAACATATCAAAAGCTAAGGTAAAATACGATATGGAAGAAAGGTGAATATCTCAATACAATAATGCATGGATAGAGAAATCATCGATGGCAATCATGTAAGATGAACTTTAATCACCATCTTAATCTGGTGCGGCTGATGCATATAACTGATTAATGAATAGGTACAACCACTTCCTATCCCCCGTTCCACTACAGGTGGACGAGCAAGGAAAAGTGGGAAATGCACTAGAAGCAAATTTGATGTGTCTCCTCGATTCTTAATTGTAAGGTTTCCATCGAGGATAACCGTTCATGTCTTTGACATCTGATGAACCTTTCCTCCTTCCTGACTTCTGTATGCGTGATGATCCTGCCCCAACCGTGGTGTCTGGCACCATTCTCTCAGAGTGCTGTGATCCTTCTGTGGAAGGAAGAGCCCAACCTCCTCTTCTTGCCTGTGCATTCTGTCCACTGCTGCTAGTCCCTATATCTCAAAATTATACAGCGAATCAGCAAGGTAAACCTCAAGAAAATGATATAACAACATCCAAACCACTGCAACTACAAAAGATTTGCTGCTCTGTTGCAATGACAGCAAATGTATGTTAGAAGTCACCACAGATGTTAATGTTGTCGTCCCCGCTCAGTCCAAATTAACACTCGGTTGGCTACATTCACAAATTCATCTAGCACATGCACATCTTATTTAATTGGTGGGATGCCTTTTTTATGTGCATTTCAACATCTGAAAGCAGACATATGAACAAACACGGACTATCTACAAAGATAAAAGCAAAGTTGAAGTACAAATGCATACCTAAATATACAAGATTATATCCCCAGCGGTTTCAACCACATCAACTACCCTACACATAAATCTAAGCTCGTGGACTGGGATGATTTATCAGCCAGTAAAATAAGAACTAGCTGAAATTTGACAAGGATCTTGTATACCTTTACACTACCGAGGTAAAGTGTGAACTTCTCTCCCTCACCCTGATACAGATGAACTATATTAGCATACACAAGCACAAATTTCTTCTTGGAACATAACTAAAATGAAGCTGCCCTCATGTTCTAGAGGGCAGTTTTGTATGCCCGGTCTATCAAAGACCACGCCCATGTGGATTATTTGGCACTCAATTTTTATAGAGCTGCATCTATTCAACAGCCCCTCGCATGAATCACAAAAGACGATATACAGTGAAAAATGTTCACATGTCTGTCAGCCTTCAATTGCACATCCTGATTACAGCAAATAAGTAGCTTGCTAAAATTGAAGGGGGGGTGGGGGCATCTTAAGACGAAAGACATCTTATCATGTAAGAAAAGGCGAGCATTTCAAAGCAGCCAAAGCAACTTACCCATGTTATCAATGCCAGTGAAACTTCCAGTCCATCCAGGCAAATGCTTTCCAGCATTTCCCTTCCAAGCTTCTTCAAAACCAGAGAGCTCATCTTGTAACACACAGATCCCAAGCTTCAACTTGGTCATTTTGGGTGCTTAAATATGAATCATGACAGGATAGATAGCATGACTACATACCTTCATTAAGATTGTGCAATGTCTGCATTGTATCCACCCTACCATCCGATTTAAGCTTCCTTGTAATGCTATGGCCCTATAAAATCAATCCAAAATGTCGCAACACATTCTATACATCAAAAATGCAAAATGTTGAAGGTATGAATATCAAAACGATCATTAGTTATAATATTGAACAAACAAATACCTTATTGTGAAGTCCTCTAGACACTCTGTGAGTTGCTTGGCCAGTAGCACTATTAGCTTCTTTGCTTTCTTCGAAAGTCACCTGTTCCACAAGGACAAATAAATAACAGAACTAAAGAAACAACTGCAAACATATCTCAAAATAAAATTACTCACTCCATCACTTCCTGCCCTCCTTGTAATGGAAGAAGTGTAGTAAGCTCCATTTGCACCACCATGAGTGACAGTAGAGCTCTGAAAAGTGAACCTGCGTCCTTGGGGTTGTGACTCAATGCCATTGAATCTACTATAATCATTTCTATACTGCAAGTGCTTGCTCTTTCTCACTGCAACAAGAAGAACGAACATACTTGTTTACGCACTCTGACAACATTATCAGCAGAAAAATAGATAAGATACCACGCACTACAACACATAATACAAGAAGACATCTCACCTTCAGCTTCATTATCTGGGTCCTCAACAAACGGCTCCTTGCTCCGCCTACCATGTTTTCTAGGATTCTCTTTCTTCTCTTCATCTCCTTCAGTTTTCTCGTTGTCAGAATCTAGCTCTTCAATAATCGGCCCCTTTGATTTCTTCGGCTCTGGAACTTGTTGCTCAATATATCCAGAAGGATGCATGTTGTCAAAAGGAGATAGATGCATATTAGCGAAAGGATTTCCACTGGAACCAAAGAAACTCGACTCGAACAGACCTCCAAATGGACGCGTGAAGAAGGGGTCATCAAATGGATCCCTTCCACCGAAAAAACCAGAGAGCAAACTTCTCTGGCTCCCAAAACCACCAAAAGGGCCACCATTACCAAAGAAAGGATCTCTGTTACCCCTGCTTCCTTGCATTTTCAAGCAAACACAATACAACACCTGAAAAAAATAGTAAAACGCCATTCAATTTCAAAGAAAAAATCCGAATTTTGAATGATCGAAGTGTACAACGATCATAATTTCCATCGCTACATTTATAATTACCATAATTAGCACTTAATTCTGTTTAAGAAAGAAAAGGGCACTTCATGCAAAAAATAAAAACAAGGCACTGATCAGAATACAAAACCCTGGAAACCAGAGAGGAGGAGAGAGTACCTTCAGAGAGGTTAATGATGAAAAATTGGAGAGATTCGAAGAGAACCAAATCCTAAGCAGGAATTCTTTGATAAAGGGTTTCGTGAATTTAAATGTTGAACTGACTCTGGAAATGTGAGAGAAGGGAGGAGGAAGGTTCTAGCATGCCCGCGATGAGCTGAGAAATTATTATGAGTGAAAGTACATTTTAGGCGCTACAGTTGTACAATAACTACACTTCAGTTCTGTTATTTTTAACTTTTTCCGTGTCAATTTCGTTATTTCATTCCAAATCCATGCCTTTCTTCTTCTTCATCTTTGTACGTCTTTCTTTCCTATTATTATGTTGATTGTAATGTTTTTTCTTTTAATTACAAGCTATCGATTTTTTATTTACTAGTCAATAAAAAATTATTTCATTAATTAATAAAAGCCAATAGCCTCTTGATACTGTTCTAATTTCTTTGGTGGGCGTCAGATTTTTGTTCTTCCAACAACAATTTTGCTTTTGAAGGTGGTATAAGAGAAATATAATTATAATATTTTAGTTGAGAAAAATATTTATTAGAATTTGATATAAAATCTTGTGGAAAATCTCCTTTTCATTTTTTCCGTTACAACCCTTTTTGTAAAAAGTTCACTGATGAAGTT
>Ga0325401_1006503_pt1 | contig 11292 bp, 13 predicted proteins | sample PopdelMetagenome_FD_205666 | JGI IMG/M metagenome (GOLD analysis project Ga0325401, IMG submission 205666) | Populus deltoides microbial communities from Bellville, Georgia, United States - Xylem-PdKOR-R2 | ecosystem: Host-associated > Plants > Phyllosphere > Stem > Wood/Secondary xylem | place...
GGGTTTGGGTGGGCCCCACGGGCATCGTCATGCGCGACGGAGAGAAGGGCGCTCGGGCATTGCTGGAAAAGTACACCTCTGCGATCACGAGAGGTCAGCGCTAGCGCCTCGCGGAAGGTCGGGGACAGACGCGCCCAGGTCGCCGGTAGAACCCCGTTCCGCCGACTACTTCACCCCTGGGTAGAGTTCGTGCAGGACCTTGTGCGCCCAGGCATTGCTCTTGGCTCGAGCCTCCAGGCAGCGCCGCACCAGGATGGGATGGCGCGCGTGGGCGGTGGCCGTGAGGCTCTTGAGGCGCGCATCCCCCGTGCGCCGCGCCGTCGCGACCCGGCGACCAAGGGCGGACAGATCGTCCCGCCGCGCCGCATCGATCAGGGCGGCGAGATTGTTGGTGCCGGCAAGTACGCGGGTGACGTTGTGTCGTACCCACGGCACATCCAGCCACCGGGTCGTCGGCACGCTCGACACGATCCGCCTGGCGTGAAGCGCATCTCGCAGCTCGTGGCGGTCACTGAACACGTAGATCCTTCCACCTGTGTCGCTCTCGCGGATCCCCATGCCGGCGTTGTGCGGTCCGAGGTGCTCCATCCAGCCCGGCCGGAAGCCGCACTCCGACGGATCGATCGACCACTGCGGGCACATGGCCAGCGTGACCGATGCGCCGAGAAGTCCGGAGTGCTTGATGGCCCCATGCCCTCCCATGGAGCCGCCGTATCCCACGCGCTCGGGATGCTGGGCCAGGATCGGTTCCAGAGCCGGCCGGACGGCGCGCAGGAAGTCCGCGGGGTACCAGTGTGGCCACTTCGGCATGATGCCGAGGCAGGCCATGCCGAGCGTCTCGGCCGGACGGTCCGCACAGAACCGTAGGCCATCCACCGGCATCGTCAGGTCACCGAAGGTGATCAGGAGGAAGTCGCTGTCTCCAGGCCGGTAGATGGCCCGGAGATGGCTGTCGTCGTGGATGATCCGCGGCTCAGACACGTCGGGCCGACCTTTGTTGCCGGCAGCCAGAATTAACCCCTGTTGAGTTTCCTGCCTATCGGCAGTTGTCGGTGTTTACCTTCCCACACCTGGTCCGCCCATGCGCCGCTGGGCCGACGTGCTGCGCCGCGCCGGCGTGTCGCTCGACGAGACCTAGCCGCTCACGCCGCGCGGCGGCCCGCCACGTCCTCCAGCGCGCCCGCCATCGCCTCCACCGCACGGCGCATGTCGTCGGGCGTCACGGCGCCGATGCAGCCGACGCGGATCGTCGGCGCCGCCGTCGTGAAGAAGTTGCTGATGAGCACCCCGCGCCGCTTCAGCGCGTCGACGAAGCCCTGCAGCGTGAAGCCCGGCGTCTCCGGCTGGTGCAGGGTGAGGATGATCGGGCCCTGATGGGCGGCGTCGAGGTAGGGGCGCAGCCCGAGCCGCTCCGCGCCCTCCCGCAGCGCGCGCATGTTCGCCTCGTACCGCGCCAGCCGCGCCGGACGCCCGCCCTCCGCCTCGTGCAGGTCGAGGGCGACGCCGAAGGCGTGCAGCGCCTGCACCGGGGGCGTGAAGCGGAAGGAGCCCCAGCCGGACCGCTCGGCGTGGCGCAGCACGTCGCCGAGGTCGAGGCACCACGACCCCGCCGTGCCGGCCCGCTCCCGCGTCCGGTCCATCGGGCACACGGCGAAGCCGATGCCGGGCAGGCCCTCGAGGCACTTGTTGGAGGTGAACAGCACCGCGTCGCACTCCGGCATCGCCGAGAGGTCGAAGGGAAGGGCGCCGAAGGCCGAGACGGCGTCGACGATCAGCCGCCGCCCCGCGGCGCGCACCGCGGCGCCGACGGCCGCCGGGTCGTTGACGATGCCGCTCCCCGTCTCGGAGTGGACGATCGCGGCGTGGGAGATCGTCGGGTCGGCGGCCAGCGCCGCCGCCACCTCCTCCGCCCGCACGCCGCGCGTGTCGGGCACCGGCAGCGGCACGGGATCGCGCCCGGCCTCCCGCGCGAGGCGGATGATCCGCTCGGCGTAGGTGCCGTTGCTCGGCACCAGGATGCGGCCGCCCGGCGGCAGGAAGGTCCGCACCGCGGCCTCCACCAGGAAGTGCCCGGCGCCCTGGAGGGGGAGCGTCGCGTGCTCCCCCGCGACGCCGCCCGCGAGGTCGCGCACGCGGTCGCGGATGCGGGCGTATTCCGGGCCGAAGTCGCGGTCCCACGGCGCGATGTCGACCGCCATCGCGGCGCGCGTCTCGGGGCGGGTCTGCACGGGTCCGGGCGTGAGGAGCAGCATCGGCGGACCCTGCACCGCGCGACCCGTGACAGCAAGGCGCGGACCGCCGTCAGGGGGCCAGGTGTCAGGGGGCCAGGGTCAGGCGGCCAGGGTCACGCGGTCAGGGCGCCGCGCAGCTCGCGGATCAGCTTGCGCCGGATGGCCTCCGCGAAGGCGGCGTAGCTGGCGCACTCCGCCACGAAGGCCCCGGGCCCGCCGATCACCTGCGCGGCGTAGTGGGCGGGCAGGTCCGGCTCCTCGTTCACCACGGCGAGCGCGTTGATCGTCACCCCCGCCGCCACCGCCGCGTCCCGCACGGGGCCGGACGGGATGCCGGCGTTCCCCGCGCCGTCGCCGGAGAGGTCCACGACCCCCCGCGACGCCCCCGCGGGGCACTCGGCCAGGAGGCGCAGCGCCGCGGCCAGCCCCTCGCCCAGCGCGGTCGCGCCGGCGGGGACGATCCGCGGCGCCTCGTCGATCGCGGCGGCGAGCGCCTCCGCCTCCTCCGCGGAGGAGAGCGGCATCCACGGCACCGCGACGCCCTGCGCCCCCGGCCCGGACCACAGGATCGCGGCCACCGCCGCCGCCCCGCGCGGCCCGCCCCGCGCCGCCTCCGCCACGAGGGGATCGCGGAAGGCCGCGGCCAGCCCGCCCATCATCAGCCCGAACTCGTCGTGATCGACGGAGGAGGAGGCGTCCACCGCCAGGCACAGCGCCACGTCCACGTCCCGCATCCCCGGAGGTTGGGCGGGGGGCGCGCGGAGGGGAAGGGGGCCGCCCGCGTTGCCAGGCGGGCGGGCGCGGTCTATTCGATGCTGCAACGCAACATGGTGGGAACCACGATGGATCGTCGCGCCATCCTCCGGTCGGGCCTCGCGACCGGGCTTCTCGCCGCCCCCGCGGTGCGGGCGCAGGACGCCTGGCCGTCCCGCCCCATCCGCATGATCGTCCCCTACACGCCCGGCGCGGCGACGGACGCCATGGCCCGCCTCGCCGCGGGGAAGATCGGGGAGCGGCTCGGCGTGAACGTGGTCGTCGAGAACCGCGCGGGGGCGAACGGCGCCATCGGCAGCGGGGCGGTGCTCCAGGCGCCGGCGGACGGCTACACGGTGCTCGGCTCGGCCAGCATCCATCCCATGGCGCGGTACGTGATGAAGGCGGCGCCCTACGATCCGGTGACGGACTTCGTGCCGATCGCCCGCACCGCGCGCGGGCCGCTCGTGCTGGTCATCGCGCCCCGCCTGCCCCAGCGCTCCGTCCCCGAGGTGGTGGCGGCCGCGCGGGCTGAGCCGGCGCGCTGGTCCTTCGCCACCTCCTCCCTCGGGTCCGCGGGGCATCTCGGCTCGATCGAGTTCAACCGCGCCACCGGCGCCGGGATCGAGATCGTCGGCTACCGCGGCTCCGCCCCGGCGCTGTCGGACGTGGCCGCGGGCAACGCCCAGCTCATGTTCGATCCCGTCCTCGCCACCCTGCCGCTGGTGCGCGGCGGGCAGCTCCGGGCGCTCGGCATCGCGACGCGGGCGCGCACCGCGCTGGCGCCCGAGCTGCCGACCATGGCGGAGGCCGGCCTGCCCGGCTTCGAGTTCTACTCCTGGTACGGCGTCTGGGCCGGTCGCGCGACGCCGGCCCCGATCGTCGCCCGGCTGCACGACGCGGTGACGGAGGGGATGCGCGACGCCGCCACCGCGGCCCGCCTCGCCGCCCTCGGCTTCGAGCCGGTGGAGGAGACGCAGGCGGCGCTGGAGGTCTTCATCCGCGACGACGTGGCCCGCAACGCCGCGCTGCTCCGCCTCGCCAACTTCCAGCCCGAATAGTCGCCGAGGATCGCCCGGGCGGTCCCGGCCCGGCCGGTTCGGGGCCGCCGGGTTGAAGCGGTGCGGCGGCGTGGGCATGTTCCGCCCCCCTGCCGTGACCCGGATCCCCCCCCGCGGGGACCGGCAGACAGAGGCGATCCGATGGACGGCACCATGCTCAGCCCCTCCCCGGGCGGGAACGCGCCCGAGGGTTCCCCCGAGGGCGGACCGGCGGGGGAACCGATCGGGGACCCGGCGGGTCGGCCCGGGGATGCCGCGCCGATCTCCCGCATCGTCGCGGAGGTCGCGGCGACCTTTCCCGGGGAGCGGATCACCCTCGGCGAGATGGCCGAGGCCTTCGGCGACCGCGCCTTCGGCCTGCTGATCCTTCTCCTGCTGCTCGGCTCCCTCATGCCGATCATGGCCTCGATCTGCGGGCTGCCGATCCTTCTCCTCGGCGCGCAGATGGGGCTCGGCCGCCGCGTCCCGCGCCTGCCCGCCTTCCTCGCGGCGCGCTCCATCCGGCGGGTGGACCTGCTGCGGCTGGCGGGCACCTCGTCGCGCTGGATGCGGCGGGTGGAATCCTACATCCGGCCGCGGCCCGGCCCCCTCGTCACGGGGCGGGGGGACCGGCTGTTCGGCTGGCTGACCGTCTACGTGGCGATCATGCTCATCCTGCCCGGTCCCGGCACGAACGGGCCGCCGGCCTTCGGCAACATCGTCATGGCGCTCGGGCTGGTGGAGCACGACAACCGCACCATGGCCTGGGGGATGGCGCTGACGGTGCTCGGCTGCGCCTTCGCGACCGGGGTGCTCGCGACGATCGCCTGGCTGGGGTGGGAGGCGGTCCGCTTCGTGGTGTGAGGGGCGCGCGGCGCGGGGGCCGCGGCCCTCACAGCGTCTCCAGCAGCCCCGCCAGCACCGCGCCGCGCGGCGCGAGGTCGCGCCACAGGATGTGCTCGTTCGGCGCGTGCGCCCCGGCGCCGGTGCAGCCGAGCCCGTCCAGGGTCGGAATGCCCATCGCCGCCGTGAAGTTCCCGTCCGAGCCGCCGCCGCGATGCTGCTTCGGCAGCTCGTAGCCGGCCTCCCGCGCCAGCGCCCGGGCACGCTCGTAGAGGTTCAGGATGTCCGGGTTCTCCGCGAAGGAGGGGCGGTTCATGCCCCCCGTGACGGCGATCGTGATCCCGTCCGCGCTCCCGGCCAGCGCGAGGATCTCGCGCTCCATCCGCTCCGCCGCGGCGGCGTCGGCGACGCGGAGGTCGATCCTGCACCCGGCCTCGGGCGGGATGACGTTCGACCGCGTGCCGCCCCAGACGGGGGCGACGTTGGTGGTGGTGCCGGCGGCGAGGTCCGTCATGGCGTGGACCTTGCGGATCAGCTCCGCCAGCGCGACCACGGCGGACCGCCCCTCGCTCCAGTTGCCGCCGGCATGGGCCGAGACGCCCTCGATCCGCGCCTCGAAGCGCCCGACGCCCTTCCTCGCTGTGACGCAGGCGCCCCCCGGATTGCCGGCGGGCTCGGGGATCAGCACCGCGGAGCAGCCGGCCGCCTCGCGCTCGATGATGTCGCGCGACGTCGGCGAGCCCACCTCCTCGTCCGGCGTCAGCAGCAGCGTGACCGGGCTGCGCGTCTCGATCCCCTGGCGCAGGATCTCCCGCAGCGCGTGGAAGGCGAGGAAGGAGCCCGCCTTCATGTCGTAGATGCCCGGCCCGTAGGCGCGCTCCCCCTCCACCTTCCACGGCATGGAGGCGGCGAGCGTCCCGTGGTCCCACACGGTGTCGAGATGGCCCGAGACGAGCACCGGCCGCCGGTTGCCGTGCGCGGGGGTGGCCGGCGTGCGGGCGACGAGGGTGTCGCCGTAGCCGTCGCGGCCCGGCAGGCGCTCCACCTCGGCGCCGACGGCGCGCAGCTCCGCCTCCGCCCGGTCGACCAGCCCGTTCACGGCGGCCGGGTCGGTGGTCGGCGTCTCGTGCAGCACCCAGCCGCGCAGCTCCTCCAGCAGGGCCTCGCTGGTGCCGATCCGGGTGGCGGGCATGGGGCGTCCTCCTGCTGGGCGGGGGGGTTCTGGCGCCGGGGGCGGGGCTTGTCCATGGTGGCCGCGCCAGGGGGGGACCGCATGGACGGGATCGCGTTCGAGGAGCTGACGGTCGGGCGGACCGCGCGCTTCGCCAAGACGATCACCGACGCCGACGTGATCCTCTTCTCCGCCGTGTCGGGCGACAGCAACCCGGTCCACCTGGACCCCGAGGCCGCCGCGCGCTCCTTCTTCGGGGAGAGGGTGGCGCACGGGATGCTGACCGCCTCCCTCATCTCGGGCCTGCTCGGCACGCGGCTGCCGGGGCCGGGGGCCGTCTACGTCTCCCAGACGCTGCGCTTCCGCGCCCCGGTCCGGATCGGCGAGACGGTGGCCGCCGTCGCGGAGGTGACGGCGCTGGACCCCGCGCGGCGACGGGCGACGCTCCGCACCACCTGCCTCGTGGGGGAGGCCGTGGTGCTGGAGGGGGAGGCCGTCGTGATGATCCCCGGGCCGGCCGTCGCCCCGACCTCGGGCCCTTCCCAGGGTCCGCATGCCAGCGCCGCCCCCGCGCCGGGTGGCGGCTGAGGGCCGTCGGTGCCACATAACCGGGCATGACAGACGAGATGAAGCGCGTGTGCGTGTTCTGCGGCGCGAACGCGGGCGCCGACCCCGCCTATGCCGCGGCCGCGCGGGACCTCGGCCACGCCGTCGCCGCGCGCGGCCTGGGCCTGGTCTACGGCGGCGGCAAGGTCGGGCTGATGGGCGTGGTGGCCGACGCCGCGCTGGAGGCGGGCGCCGAGGTGGACGGCGTGATCCCGGAGCACCTCGTGCAGCGCGAGCTCGGGCACGGCTCCGTCACCCGGCTGCATGTCGTGGGCTCGATGCACGAGCGCAAGGCGATGATGGCGGAACGGTCGGACGGCTTCGTCGTGCTGCCGGGCGGCTTCGGCACGCTGGAGGAGGCCTTCGAGATCCTCACCTGGTCGCAGCTCGGGCTGCACCGGAAGGGCGTCGTCTTCCTCGACGTGAACGGCTACTGGTCGCGGCTGCACGCGATGCTGGACGCGATGGCCGAGGCCGGCTTCGTCCGGCCGGAGCACCGGATGCTGGCCACGATGGCGGAGACGCCGGGGCAGGCGCTCGACATCCTCGCCGCCTTCCGGCCCCCCGCCGTGACCCGCTGGGTCGAGCGCGTGGAACAGGCCTGAGCGCCGGCCGTGACGTGCCGGGTCTGGGATGACTGGCGCTCGCTGCCCGACGAGGCGCGGGGCGGCACCGTCGCCCTCGGCAACCTCGACGGCGTGCATCTCGGCCATCGCGCGGTGCTCGCGGCCGCCCACGGCGCCCGCCCCGACCGGCCGCTCGCGGCCCTGACCTTCGAGCCGCACCCGCGGGAGCACTTCCGCCCGGAGGACCCGCCCTTCCGCCTGACGCTGCTGCCCGCCAAGGCGGCGGCGCTGGCCGATCTCGGCTGCGCCCACGTCCACGCCGTGCCCTTCGACGCCGGCTTCGCCGCGATGGAGGCGGAGGCGTTCTTCGAGCGCGTGCTCCTCGAGGGGATCGGCGCGCGCCACCTGGCCTGCGGCGCCGACTTCGCCTTCGGCCGCCGGCGCGGCGGCGACGCCGCGACCCTCGCGCGCTGGGCGGAGTCGCGCGGCGTGGGGCTGACGATCGTGCCCCCCGTCGCCGACGCGACCGGCCCGATCAGCAGCACCCGGATCCGCCGCCTGCTGCAGGACGGCTACCCCGAGCGCGCCGCCGCCCTGCTGGGCCGGGACTGGGAGGTGCGCGGCGAGGTCTTCCACGGCGACCGCCTCGGCCGGGAGCTCGGCTGGCCGACCGCCAACGTCTGGATCGGCCGGCACCTGGAGCCCGCCCGCGGCGTCTACGCCGTGCGCGCCGCCCTGCCGGACGGCAGCCTGGTCCCCGGCGTCGCCAATGTCGGCCGCCGCCCGACGCTGGGCGGCGACCCGGAGACGCGGCTGGAGACGCACCTCTTCGACTGGAGCGGCGACCTCTACGGGCGGGAGATCGGCGTGCGGCTGGTCCGCTTCCTGCGGGAGGACGCGACCTTCGACGGGCTGGACGCGCTGAAGGCCGCGATCGCGGCGGACGCCGCGCGGGCGCGGGCGGTGCTGGCGGAATGATCCGCTAGCGTCGGCGGCGCGTCAGCGGCAGGCCCGCGAGCAGCGCGACGAGGAGGAAGGCCGCTCTTCGCCTCCGGCTCGGCCACCCCGCCCGCGAAGAGGGCCCGCCACTCCCCCGCGGCGCCGTCGGGCATCCGGGGCAGGGGGGAGGCGTCCGGGAAAACGGGGGGCGACACGCTCAACCACCGTCGCGCAGGACGAGCACCCGCGCGGCCCCGTGCGCGCGCTCCGCGACGACGTCCCAGTCCGTCAGGGCGGGGTCGGCCTCGTCGCGCCCGATCTCGAGGAGGGCGATCGCGCCCGGCGCCACCCATCCGGCGGCCCGCAGCGCCGCCAGGGCGCGCGGGCCGAGGTCCCCGCCGTAGGGCGGGTCGAGGAAGATCAGGCCGCAGGGCACCTCGGCCCGCGGCGGGCGCGTCGCGTCGCCCGGGATGATCCGCGCCTCGGCGCCGAGGGCCGCCGCGTTGGCGCGCAGCGCCGCCAGCGCGGCGCGGTCGCGCTCGATGAAGGCGGCGCGGGCGGCGCCGCGGGACAGGGCCTCCAGCCCCAGCGCCCCGGTGCCGGCGAAGGCGTCCAGGACCGACGCGCCGTCCACCGCCGCGCGTCCGGCCCAGGGGGCGTGCAGGAGGGAGTCGAACAGCGCCTGCCGCACCCGATCGGCCGTCGGGCGCGTGACCTCCCCGGCGGGGGCCACGAGGGCGCGCCCGCGCCAGCGGCCCCCGATGATCCTCACGGCGCGATCCGCACGGCGCTACTCCGTCCGGGGCTTGGCGCCCCAGGGCGTACGGTGCGGGTCGCCGGCGCGGCGGGCGCGCGGCGCGCGGGCGCGGGGCGGGGCGGCCTCGTCCGGCGGGGCCTCGGTGCGCTCCACGCCGCGCTGGATCCGCGGGCGGGCGGTGGCGACGCCGAGCTGCTCCCGCATCGTCCGCGCGTTCACCTCCTCCACCGCGCCGGCGGGCAGGGCGCCGAGCTGGAAGGGGCCGTAGGCGACCCGGATCAGGCGGGTGACGTGCAGCTCGAGGTGCTGCATCACGCGGCGGATCTCGCGGTTCTTGCCCTCCTCCAGCCCGACGGTGAGCCAGGCGTTGGTGCCCTGGCGGCTGTCGAGCCCGGCCTGGATCGGGCCGTACTTCACCCCCTCCACCGTCACGCCGCGCGCCAGCCAGGCGAGCGCCGCCTCGTTCACCCGGCCGTGGACGCGGACGCGGTAGCGCCGCAGCCAGCCGTTGGAGGGCAGCTCCAGCCGCCGCGCCAGGGCGCCGTCGTTGGTCAGCAGCAGCAGCCCCTCGCTCGTCAGGTCGAGGCGGCCGACGGAGACGAGGCGGGGCAGGCCGGCCGGGATCTTCTCGAACACGGTCGGGCGGCCCTGCGGGTCCTTGTGCGTCGTCACGAGCCCGTCGGGCTTGTGGTAGCGGAACAGCCGCGTCGGCTCGGCGGCGCCCACGGGGCGGCCGCGCACCGCCACCGCGTCGCCCTCCGCGACGAAGGTGGCGGGGGTGGCGACGGGGCGGCCGTTGAGGGCGACGACGCCGCTCGCGATCAGCGCCTCCGCGTCCCGCCGGCTGGCGACGCCGGCGCGGGCGAGCCACTTGGCGATGCGCTCGCCGCGCTCGGGGTTGCCGGTGTCGTCCCCGGCCGCGTCCCCGCTCATGCCGCGGGGGCCCGCGGGTCGGTGCCGCGGGCGGCGTCGACGAAGGCGTCGAGGATCGTCTGATCGCGCGCGTCCACCGCGTATTCCGGGTGCCACTGGACGCCGAGGCAGAAGCGGTAGCCGGGGTGCTCCAGCCCCTCCACCACGCCGTCCGGGGCGCGGGCGTTGACGACGGCGCCCTCGCCCGGGCGGTCCACCGCCTGGTGGTGGGCCGAGTTCACCGCCATGGTCGGCGCGCCGACGATGCGTGACAGGAGGGTGCCCGGCGTCAGCGCCACCTCGTGCCCCGGCTCGGTGCGCGGGTTGGGCTGCTCGTGGGCCAGGGCGTCGGGCAGGGCGTCCGGGATGTGCTGGATGAGGGTGCCGCCGAGGGCGACGGCCAGGAGCTGTTCCCCGCCGCAGATGCCGAGGACGGGGATGTCGCGCCGCAGCGCGCCGCGCAGCACGGCGATCTCGAAGGCCGTGCGCCCCTCCTTCAGCACCACGGTGCCGTGGCGCGGCCCGCCGCCGTACATCGCCGGGTCCACGTCGAAGGCGCCGCCGGTGACGAGGAGGCCGTCGATGCGGTCGAGGTAGGCGTCGGCCAGCTCCGGCTCGTGCGGCAGGGCGACGGGCAGGCCGCCGGCGGCCGCGACGGCGGCGAAGTAGTTCCGCCGCAGCGCGTACCAGGGAAGCTTGGAGTAGCCGCCCCCCTCGGCGGGCGGCTCCTCGGCGTCGAGGGTGAGGCCGATCAGGGGGCGCGCGGTCATGCGGGGGTTGGTAGAGCGGGCGGGGGTTCGGCCACAAGCGCCGCGGGGGATCGGATGACGGGGCCGATGGCGATCGCGCTGGGGGAGGCCGCCGCCGCCGCCGCGCGCGGCGAGGTGCCGGTGGGCGCGGTGGTGACGGACGCGGCCGGCGCCGTGCTCGCGCGCGCGGGGAACGAGGTGGAGGCGCGGCGCGATCCCTCCGCACACGCGGAGATGCTCGTCCTGCGGGCCGCCGCCGCCGCGCGCGGGACGAAGTGGCTGGCGGACGCCACGCTCTGGGTGACGCTGGAGCCCTGCCCGATGTGCGCCCAGGCGGCGTCGCTGTTCCGGGTGCGGCGGGTGGTGTTCGGCGCCTACGATCCCAAGGGCGGCGGGGTGGAGCACGGGGCGCGGGTGCTGGCCGCCCCCTCCTGCCACCACGTGCCGGAGGTGGTCGGCGGGGTGCGGGAGAGCGAGTCGGCGGCCCTGCTGCGGGGGTTCTTCGCCGCGCGGCGGTAGGGGCGCGACGGGCTTGCCCCCCTTCGGCATCGGCGTAACGTCGCCGCGGGAGCGCGCGGGAGCGCGCGGGAGAGAGCGGGATGAACGGTGAGCGTCGGCTTCTCCTGCTGGCGGGCGCCGCCGCCCTGCTGGCCCCCGCGCGCGGGATGGCCCAGCCAGATTCTCGGGCGGATCCACGGGCGGATCCACGGGCGGATCGAGCGGCG
>Ga0325401_1006504_pt1 | contig 11290 bp, 16 predicted proteins | sample PopdelMetagenome_FD_205666 | JGI IMG/M metagenome (GOLD analysis project Ga0325401, IMG submission 205666) | Populus deltoides microbial communities from Bellville, Georgia, United States - Xylem-PdKOR-R2 | ecosystem: Host-associated > Plants > Phyllosphere > Stem > Wood/Secondary xylem | place...
CGGCCCGCTGACGCGCAGCACCGCTACCGCCGCCGGCGGCGCCCCGCTCGACAGCGCGAAGATCGTGTCGGTCAGGGCTTGGCCGTCCCTTGGCCGCCCGCAGCCCCCGCCTCGAACATCTTGCGCCAGAAGCCCAGGCCCGCCTCGCCCATCGGTGCCCAGCTGCGCAGCATCGGCTCGATCATCTCGGGCTTCAACATCGCGCCGCCCTCCATCGCCTGCGCCAGCTTGTCGAGGTAGCGATCGTGGAGCGGCGTCAGGTCGGGCAACCCCATCAGCCGCCGCGCTTCCTCCGGCGTGCAGTCGAACTCAACGTTGACCTTCATGGGGCCCCTCCTTCAGCGGAACAGCGTCAACAGGCCGATACTGGGCTCGGTCAGCCCCTCGTAGATCATCTTCACCGCGACGTAGAGGATCACCAGCAGCCCGACATAGGCGATCCAGCGATACCGCTCGATATAGCGCGCGATCAGGTTGGCCGCGATCCCCATCAGCGCCACCGACAGCAACAGTCCGATGATGAGGATGCCCGGATGCTCGCGCGCGGCGCCCGCCACCGCCAGCACGTTGTCCAGGCTCATCGACACGTCGGCGATCGCCACCGCCCAGGCCGCGCCGGCGAAGCTCTTGGCGGGCCGCACGTCGGCCGCCTGTTCGTCCGGCGCGCGATGCTCGCGCACCTCGCGCCACATCTTCCACGCCACCCACAACAGCAACAGGCCGCCGGCGAAGACCAGCCCGACGATTCCCAGCAGATAGCTGACGCCCAACGCGAAGATGATCCGCAGCACCAGTGCCGCGACGATGCCGATCAGGATCACCTTCTTGCGCTGCTCGGCGGGCAATCCCGCCGCCAGCGCGCCGACGACGATGGCGTTATCGCCCGCCAGCACCACGTCGATCATCAGCACTTGGACGAATGCCGACAGCGCGGCCGGCGACCCCAGGTTAGAGAAGTCGTCGACGATATGCTGCCAGATATCGCCGACGGAGCCGGGTCCCTGCGCGGCCGCAGCGGAGAGGATTTCGAGGATCATCGGTTCGGGGCTTACCCGCCGGGTGCGGGCACGCATAGGGTCAAAGGGCGGCTGTCGTCCCGTCCGTCACGTGATCGTCCCCGGTGCGGCGCCGCGAGCGAAGCCCGCGTCGTCTGTCGTAGCTGGCGCTACGCCGGCCGGACCGGCACGTCTCCTGCGCCGGCGCGGCGCAGGGCGCGCTCGGTCACTGATTCATGCTGTCGAAGAAAGCCTCGTTCGACTTCGAGTCCTTCATCTTGTCGAGCAGAAATTCCATCGCGTCGATCGTGCCCATCTGCATCAGGATGCGGCGCAGCACCCACATCTTGGACAGCTTGGACTTGTCGACCAGCAGCTCCTCCTTGCGGGTGCCGCTCTTGCCCACGTCCAGCGCCGGGAAGACGCGCTTGTCCGCGACCTTGCGGTCCAGCACGATCTCGGAATTGCCGGTGCCCTTGAATTCCTCGAAGATCACCTCGTCCATGCGGCTGCCGGTGTCGATCAGCGCGGTGGCGATGATCGACAGGCTGCCGCCTTCCTCGATGTTGCGCGCCGCGCCGAAAAAGCGCTTGGGCCGTTGCAACGCGTTGGCGTCGACGCCGCCCGTCAGCACCTTGCCGCTCGACGGCACCACCGTGTTGTAGGCGCGACCCAGGCGCGTGATCGAATCCAGCAGGATCACCACGTCGCGCTTGTGCTCGACCAGCCGCTTGGCCTTCTCGATCACCATCTCGGCGACCTGGACGTGGCGCGTGGCGGGTTCGTCGAAGGTGGACGACACCACCTCGCCGCGCACCGAACGCTGCATGTCGGTGACTTCCTCGGGCCGCTCGTCGATCAGCAGCACGATCAGGAACACTTCGGGATGGTTATCCGTGATCGCCTTGGCGATGTTCTGGAGCATCACCGTCTTGCCGACCCGCGGCGGCGCCACGATCAGCGTGCGCTGGCCTTTCCCCTGCGGAGAGACGATGTCGATGACGCGCGCCGACTTGTCCTTCTGCGTCGGATCAAGCTGGTCCAGCGTCAGCTTGCGCTCGGGATAGAGCGGGGTCAGGTTATCGAAGTTGACGCGGTGGCGCACCACCTGCGGATCGTCGAAATTGACGCTCGTCAGCTTGGTGATCGCGAAATAGCGTTCGCCGTCCTTAGGCTCGCGGATTTCGCCCTCGACGGTGTCGCCGGTGCGTAGGCCCCATTTGCGGACCTGATTGGGCGACACGTAGATGTCGTCCGGCCCTGCCAGGTAATTGGCCTCCGGGCTGCGCAGGAAGCCGAAACCGTCGGGCAGCACCTCGATGGTGCCCAGCCCCATGATCTGGTCCCCGTTCTCGGCCTGCACCTTCAAGATCGCGAACAGCAGATCCTGCTTGCGCAGGGTGGACGCGCCCTCGACGCCCAGCTCCTCGGCCATCGACACCAGTTCGGCGGGCGTCTTCTTCTTCAGGTCTTTCAGGTGCATGGATGGCGTCCGGGGGCTCGGGGTCGGCGAGGGGATCGCGGCGACGGGATGGGAGCTTGGAAGCACCGGCCAGGACGGCGGCGCTGTGGCGGGGGAGCTAGGCCCCGCCTTTCCTCAAGTCAATGGCCCCCTGACCGTTGCGGCCCGTCGGCTGCGCGCTAGGATCGACGCATGGCGACGCAGCGCAGCACGATCGAACACCTGCTCGAACAGGCAGCCGGTGCCGGCGCGGTGTCCGCCCGGCCGATGTTCGGCGAATACGGCCTCTACCTCGACGGCCGCATGGTCGCCTCGGTCTGCGACGACCGCCTGTACCTGAAGCCGACCGCCAGGGGCCGCGCGCTCGCCGGACCGGCGCCGGAAGCGCCCCCCTATCCCGGTGCCAAGCCGCAGCTGCTAATCGAGGCCGATCGCTGGGACGACGCCGACTGGCTGGCCGAGTTGCTGCGCGCCACGGTGGCGGACCTGCCCGCACCTAAGCCCAGGTCTAGAAAGCCGGCTTGACGATCACCAGGATCACGATCAGCGCCGTCGCCAGTGCCGGCACTTCGTTCAGCATCCTGAGGCGCTTGCTCGGCAGCGTGGCCTGGCCGCGCGCCAATTTCCTCGAGTAGCCGACCATCCAGCCGTGATAGGCGGCCAGCGCCAGCACCAACGCCAGCTTAGCGTGCAGCCACCCCTGCCCCCAGGCGTTCGTCATCGTCGCTAACAGCGCGCCCAGCACGAACACCACGATCATGGCGGGCGTCAGGATGATCCGCCGCAGCTTGGCCTCGCGGTCGACCCATCGCGCCGCGTCCGCGGCGTCGGCCAAATTCTCCTGATGATAGACCAGGTAGCGCGGGAACATGAACAGTCCCGCCATCCAGAAGATCACGAAGATCAGGTGCGCGGCCTTGACCCAATCGTACGTCACCGACAGCCTTTCCCACACCTGACTCACCGCTCGCCACCCCTGATCCGCGCCAGCAACCGTTCCACGTGCGTCACGGGGGTATGCTGGCCGATCCCGTGACCCAGGTTGAAGACATGGGGCCGGTCGGGAAACGCCGCCAGCACCCGATCGGTGCCGCGATCCAGCGCCTCGCCGCCCGCCAGCAGCGCCAGCGGGTCGAGATTGCCCTGCACCGGCAGCCCCGGCGGCAGCGCCGCGTCCGCCCATGACGGATCCAGCGTCTCGTCCAGCCCCACGGCGTCCACTCCCGTCTCGCGCGCATAGGCGGGCAGCTTGGCGCCCGCCCCCTTGGGAAAGCCGATCACGGGCACACCCGGACACCGTTCGTGCAGGGCCGTCACGATCGCGGCGTTGGGCATGACCACCCAACGCTCGAACTGGTCCGGCGACAGCGATCCTGCCCAGCTGTCGAACAACTGCACCGCCTCCGCACCCGCTGCGATCTGCCCCGCCAGATACTCGACCGTGAGGCCGACGATCGCGTCGATCAACGCGCCAAATGCTTGCGGGTCGCGATAGGCCAGCGCGCGCGTATCAGCCTGGTCCTTGGATCCCTGCCCCGCCACCATATAGGTCGCGACCGTCCAGGGCGATCCTGCGAACCCCAGCAAAGTCGTCGCCGCCGGCAGGATCGCGGCGACGCGGCGCACCGTCTCGTACACGGGCGCCAGCCGGTCGGGCACCGCCGCCAGCGCCTCCAGCCGCGCGTCGACCAGCGCGGGCGCCAGTCGCGGCCCCTCGCCCGCCCCGAAGCTCAGATCCTGCCCCATCGCCCAGGGGATCATCAGAATGTCCGAGAACAGGATCGCCCCGTCGAAACCGAACCGGCGGATCGGCTGGATCGTCACCTCCGCCGCCGCGGCCGGATCGGTCGCCAGTGCCAGGAATCCGCCCTTTTCCGCCCGAAGCGTGCGGTACTCGGGCAGGTAGCGCCCCGCCTGACGCATCAGCCAGACCGGCGGCACGGGCCGGACTTCCCCCCGCAGGACGGAGAGCAACGGTTTGGAAGAAAGGCTCAGAACGCGGGCTCCACTACCAAGGAATGATTCAAGGGGTTGTTGAGGATGTTGGCCGGTGGGCCGCGGGGATTACGCATCCGTGCCCGCTCTGCCAACAGCTGGACTCCCGGCGAGCCGCGCGAATCCCCGGAGTCGCGCACGTCCGTCCCCGTCATCCACAGCCGGTGGACGAACGGCCCGTCCGTGGACGGCGCTGTGGATCAAACCGCATTCGTCCACCGCTCGACCGCGACCGCGATCCGGCCTAGCGATCGTCCCCGTTTCATCCACAGCCCGGCCCCCGTTTCATGCCCAGCCTGCACCTCCACCTGCTGTCGGACTCGACGGGCGAGACGCTGGAGAACATCGCCAAGGCCGCACTCGCCCAGTATGACGGCGTTCAGACCACGCGGCATTTCTGGCCCATGGTCCGCACCGAAGCGCATCTGGAACGCATCCTCCAGGAAGTGGCGCAGACGCCGGGCCTGGTCGTCTTCACCCTGGTCAACCCGGGGATGCGCCGCGCGCTAGAGGACCGGTGCCGTACGTTGGGTCTGCCGGCGGTGGCGCCGCTCGACGCGGTCAACCACGCGCTGTCCGCGCTGCTGGGTCAGCCGTCTCAGGCGCGGCCGGGGCGACAGCACGTCCTGGACGCCGCTTACTTCGCGCGCGTCGACGCGATCCAGTACACGATCGCGCACGACGACGGCATCGCGCCGGAAGATTGGGAGGAAGCCGACATCGTCCTGGCTGGCGTAAGCCGCTCGTCCAAGACGCCGACCTCCATCTATCTGGCTAACCGCGGCTACAAGGTCGCTAATATGCCCTTGGTGGTCGAAAGCCCCCCGCCCCCCTCCTTGTTCGAACTCAAGCGGCCATTGGTCGTCGGCCTCACCACCAGCGCGGATCGCTTGATCCAGATACGACGGAACAGGCTGTTGTCCTTGAACCAGAAAGGCGAGACGTTGTACGTCAACGCGGAAGCCGTGGCGCAAGAGATCGCGTTCGCGCGTCGCCTGTTCGGCGACAAGGGCTGGCCGGTGATCGACGTCACGCGTCGTTCGATCGAGGAAACCGCCGCCGCCATCATCGGCTTGTGCAACGAGCGTCGCGAGGGCGTGCGATGACTGCCCCGCCGACGCTGATCCTCGGTTCCGGCAGCGCGTCGCGCTGCGACATGCTGGTGGCGGCGGGCGTCCCTTTCGAACAGATTCCGGCCCGCGTCGACGAGGACGCCGTCAAGGACGCGATGCACGATGCCCCGCCCCGCGATCTGGCCGATCGGCTCGCCGAGCTGAAGGCGGTGCAGCTGTCGTCGCAACTGCCGGGCGCGCTGGTGCTGGGATCGGACTCGTTGGTGGCGCTGACCGACGGCACGATCCTCTCCAAGCCGGGGTCCCGGGGCGACGCCGCCGCGCATTTGCGGGCCATGTCCGGTACCGTCCCCGACCTGTGGAGCGCCGCCGTGATCGCGGAGAACGGCCGTCCCGTCTGGCGCCACGTCGAACGTGCCCGGCTCCACGTCCGCGCGCTGTCACCGGCCTTTATCAAAACCTATCTCGACGTAGAATGGCCGGCGATCGCGTCGTGTGTCGGCTGCTTCCGCGTCGAGGGGCCGGGGGTCCAATTGTTCGACCGGGTGGACGGCAGTCATTTCACCGTGTTGGGGATGCCGCTGCTCCCGATCCTCTCCTATCTCCGGACCCGGGGAATACTGCCGTCATGACCTCGAACAAACCCTATGCCGAGGTGATCGGCGACCCGATCGCCCATTCCAAATCGCCGCTGATCCACGGGTTCTGGCTCGACGCGCTCGGCATCGACGCGGAATATCGCCCGGCTCGCGTCGCGGTGGACGGGCTGAACGACTATCTTAGCCACCGCCTCGCCGATCCTCTCTGGCGCGGCTGCAACGTCACCATGCCGCATAAGCTGACGGTGGCGTCCAGGATGCGCGATCTCGACCCGTTGGCGACGGATACCGGAGCGGTGAACACGGTGGTCGCGCGCGGCGGCGCGCCGTTCGGTTACAACACCGACGTCGCCGGCATCCTCGAACCGCTCGATCGACCGGAGAACGCGATCGGCGACTACCCGAACCACGTCGCCACCTATGCCCAGGTGGTCGGGGCCGGCGGTGCCGCGCGCGCGGCCGGGGCGGCATTGGTCCGGCGGTTCGACCTGGAATTCTACAATCGCACGCCCGCCGGGGCGGTGGAACTGGCGGCGCGGTTCGGTCTGCCCGACCACTATGGCATGGGCCTCGACAAGCTGGGACCCGTCCGGAACCCCGACGAGGGGGCGGGGGACCAGCGCTACAGCCATGTGCTGGTCAACGCGTCGCCGATGGGGATGGCCGGCCGCCCAGCCCTGCCCGTCGATCTCGACGCCTATCATGCCGACACGATCGTGTTCGACATGGTCTATGCGCCCCTGGAGACGCCGCTGCTCGCCGCCGCGCGCGCGCGTGGCCTGCGGACGATCGACGGGCTGGAGATGCTGGTGGCGCAGGCGGCGGTCGCGTTCGAGATGTTCTTCGGCGCCCCGCCCCCGCGCGACCGCGACGACGAACTGCGCGAACGGCTGCTGGCATGAGCCGCCCCTTCCTGCTCGGGCTGACGGGCTCGATCGGCATGGGCAAGTCCACCGTTGCCGCCATGTTCCGCGATTTGGGCGTGCCGGTGTTCGACGCCGACGCCGAGGTGCATCGGCTCCAGGGCCCCGGCGGACGGCTGGTGCCCGCGATCGCGGCGGCGTTTCCCGGCACCACCGGCCCCGTGGGCGTCGATCGCGCCGCGCTGGGCGCCGCCGTGCTGGACGACGACGCGGCGATGCGCCGGCTGGAGGCGATCGTTCACCCGGCCGTCGCCGAGGAGCGGCAACGCTTCCTGGCCGACCATCGCGACGCGCCGCTGGTCGTGTTCGACGTACCCCTGCTGTTCGAGACCGGGGGCGAGGCGCGTCTCGACGCGACCGTCGTCGTTTCCGCCGGCCCGGACGTGCAGGCCGCGCGCGTGCTGTCCCGTCCCGGCATGACGGAGGCGAAGTTCCGCGCGATCCTGGCCCGCCAGCTGCCCGACGCCGACAAACGCGCCCGCGCCGACCACGTCATCCCCACCGGCGGGTTGCTGGAGGAGACGCGCGCCGCCGTCGCAATACTGGTCGCCCGCCTGCGCGGGGCGGACGGACCTTGCCGGCAAGCACTGATGGCCCGATAACCTCGCCCATGCGCGAGATCGTCTTCGACACCGAAACCACCGGCTTCGACTTTCCGGGCGGCGACCGGCTGGTGGAGATGGGCTGCGTCGAACTGGTCAACCGCTGCGAGACGGGGCGCACTTTCCACGCTTACTACAATCCGGAACGCCCCATGCCCGCCGCCGCCCAGGCGGTGCACGGCCTGTCCGACGCCTTTCTCTCCGACAAGCCGCGCTTCGGCGCGGGGGCGGACGCGTTTCTCGAGTTCGTCGGCGACGCGCCGCTGATCGCGCACAACGCCAATTTCGACTTCGGATTCCTGAACGGCGAGCTGGAACGCTGCGGCCGCCCGCCCGTGGCCCTGTCGCGCAAGGTCGACACGCTGGCGATCGCCAAGACCAAGCATCCGGGCGCCAAGCTGACGCTGGATGCACTCTGCTCGCGCTACGGCGTGGACCGGTCGCACCGCGTGCTGCACGGCGCGCTGCTCGACGCGCAATTGCTGGCCCAGGTCTATGTGGAACTGATGGGCGGTCGCCAGATCGGCTTGGGCCTCGCCGACGACCGCGTCGCCCCCGCCCGCACTCGCGGCGGCGCCCCGGCCGCGGAGCCGCCCGCCGCGCGACGGCCCGCCCGCCCCCCGAGGCATTTCGCGCCGTCGGCGGGAGAACTCGAACGCCACCGCGCGTTCCTTGCTTCGGTAACCGACCCGCTATGGGGGCCCTTGACGACGTGAGGGTCCCGGGGCGGGCAAATCAAGGAGGCTGTACCCCATGGAAATCCGCGTTTCGGGCCATCAGGTCGATACGGGCGACGCGCTCAAGGACCACGTCCAGGACCGGCTTCAGGGGATCGCCGATAAATATTTCAGCCGCGCCACCTCGGCCAACGCCACCTTCGGCAAGGGGCCGCACGACGCCGGGTTCACCTGCGACATCGTGGTCCACGTGACGCGCGGGCTGGTGCTGAAGGGCACCCACGCCGCCGCCGACGCCCATCCCGCCTTCGACGGCGCGGCCGGCAAGATCGACAAGCAGCTGCGCCGTTATTCCCGCCGCCTCAAGGGGCACGGGGGCAATGGCGCCGCCGACCTGGCGTCCGAGGGCGCGTATGACGGCGCCGAGTTGGCGTCGCTCAACGCCGGCTACACGCTGTTCCAGGATCGGGCGCACGAGGAGGAGGAGACGGAGGACGCACCGCTGATCGTGGCGGAAACGCGCGTCGACGTGCCCGACGCCTCGGTATCCGACGCGGTGATGATGCTGGACCTGCGCAACACCCAGGCGTTGTTGTTCAAGAACTCGGGCACGGGTGCGTTCAACATGGTGTATCGCCGCGGCGACGGCACCATCGGCTGGGTCGAGCCGCACCGGGCCTGAGGGAGCCGGGGGACGCTTGCGATCGCGGGCGCCCCCGCCTAGGCGCCCCCTACCCCCTTTATGTTCCAGTCGTGACCGACCTCAGCGACCTGTTGCGCCCCGATGCCGTGCGGTTCGACGTATCCGCCGCTTCCCGAAAGGCGGCGCTGACGCTGGCCGCACGCGCGCTGTCGCCCGCGGTAGGACTGGACGGGCGGGTCCTGGGCGAGCTGTTCGCCGAGCGCGAGCGGCTGGGCACCACCGGCTTCGGTTACGGCGTCGCCATCCCCCACGGGCGCGCACCCGTGCCGGGCGTGTCGGCGGCGTTCCTCCGCCTCGCCCGGCCCGTCGGCTGGTCCGCGGTCGACGGCGAGCCGGTGGACCTGGTGTTCGCGATGGTGTCGCCGCCCGACGCGGGCGCCGACCACCTGAAGGCGCTGGCCCGCGCGTCCCGCGCGCTGCGGGACGCGGGCTTCCTGGCCAAGCTGCGCGGCGCGGGCTCCGGCGACGCGCTATGGGCGCTGCTGTCGGGCAGCCCGGCATGACCCCCGGCACGACTGGGCCCGCGGGCGAGGCGGCGCATTTCCGCGCGCTGGAGGGGCTCTACGCCGCCGCCCCGGTCAACCGGATGTTCCGTTCCGCCCTCGACGTGACGGGGGCCGGGCTGGCGCGCATCCGCTTCGACGTGACGCCCGATCATTTCCACGCCGCCGGTGCCGCTCACGGCACCGTGTATTTCAAGATGCTGGACGACGCGGCGTTCTACGCCTGCAACACGCTCGTCACCGATCGTTTCCTGCTGACCACGCAGTTCAACCTGTTGTTCACCCGCCCCCTGCGACCGGGCCCCGTCGTCGCCGAGGGGCGCTGGATCAGCGGCCGCCGACGCGTGTTCGTGGGCGACGCGCGCCTGATCGACGCCGATGGCGAGGAAGCGGCCCGGGGCACGGGCACGTTCATGCGCTCGCGCGTGCCGCTCGCCGGCCTGCCCGGCTACGCGTCCTGAGCGCGCGGCTGCCGTCGGGCCTGCGCGTGGCGGCGTTGATCCGGCGCACGCAGGACGCTGGCGGCTTCGCGGCGGTGCTGGCGCGCGGGCACGACGGGGCAGGCGCGATACTGGCGGTGGCGGTCGGACGCGAAACGACCCGGCTGCTCGAAGCAGCGCCGGAGTTGCCGGGCGCACCCCCCATAGTCGACGTGACGCCCGCCGACGCCCGCCCCCAAGTCGTCGAGGACTATTGGCGCCGGCGCCGCGCGCGCGACCCCGACCTATGGGTCGTCGAACTGGACAGCCCGCACGCGGAACGGTTCGTCGCCGAAATCCTGTCGTCGAATTGACTTGTTAACCTCGGGGAGGACACGGCCCTGCGCATCGAGGAAACGCGTTGTGCCGCGTCCGGGTGCGATCCGGAACGGTGACGCAGTCGGGGGGTATAGTCCCGGACGATGCCGAGCCTGCGCTCGCCGCCCGTCCGTGCGCCAACCGCATGTTTGAAGTGCTAGATGATCCCGTTCGTGCGCGCCGCCCGTCTCGCGGCCATGGTTCTTGCGGCTGCCCTGGGCACTCCCGCGATCGCCGCCGAGGCTGACGCGCCCGCCCCGGTCGTGACCGTCGCGACCGCCGCCCTACCGGTCGCCGCGATCACCGTCGCCGCCCCGTCGATCAACCCGGCCTTCCTGTCCGCCCCGCGCGCCGCACCCCCGCTGCTCAACGTCCCCGCTCTGCCGCGCGGCCTCCCCACCCCGGTCATCGCACCCAAGCCCGCCGCCTTCGCCTCGCTGGAGGACGCAGTCGCCGCGCACGGCGCCGCCGCCCCGATCGCCGATGCCGAGGCGGAGCGCTGCCTCGCCAGCGCGATCTTCTTTGAATCCAAGGGTGAGCCGCTGTCCGGCCAGCTGGGCGTCGCTCAGGTTGTGGTGAACCGCGCCCGGTCGGGTCGCTTCGCCGACGACGTGTGCGGCGTCGTCAAGCAGCGCGGCCAGTTCTCGTTCGTCCGCGGCGGCCGCATCCCCGCCATCGACGCGGGCCGGCCCGCCTGGCGCACCGCCATCGCCGTCGCCCGCGTGGCGCTGGCGGAGGCGTGGGACAGCGTCGCCCCCCGCGCGCTCTATTTCCACGCCCGCGCCGCCGGCGTGCGCGTCGGCATGACCCGCGTCGCCTCCATCGGCAACCACGTCTTCTTCCGCTAGAGTTTGTTCCACTGACGTGGAGGCGGCACCGGCCCCGCGCCGGGGCGGGATTCGCGCGCGACGGATCGTCGCGCGCCGGCTTGGCCGATGTTCCTGCCTCGTTCTAGGAATGC
>Ga0325401_1006505_pt1 | contig 11290 bp, 5 predicted proteins | sample PopdelMetagenome_FD_205666 | JGI IMG/M metagenome (GOLD analysis project Ga0325401, IMG submission 205666) | Populus deltoides microbial communities from Bellville, Georgia, United States - Xylem-PdKOR-R2 | ecosystem: Host-associated > Plants > Phyllosphere > Stem > Wood/Secondary xylem | place...
TTAGGCTTTCGGACTCAGTTTCTACGTCGCCGCACAAGAATATTTCTGCGTTGCCTAGTTGGTAGTTACTCTTATGAAAAGTGGCTACCTGGTCAGTAGTTATCTGTTGAAAGCTAGCCTCATCGAAAATGCTCCCGTAAGGAGAGCTAGGACCAAACAGGTTGCGTGAAAAACGCTCGGCTGCTAAGTAGCTAGTCTTTTGCCGCTCGATGCGCACATTCTGGATAGTACGAGCTTTTAGCAAGTCGAACTCTGGCGTGGGAAATATAGAATCCGTGAGGACATCCAACACGAGGGGTAAAAGAGGCTTCAAATGCCGCGTTAGGCAATACAAAGTCAGCGTTGCACGGTCGAACCCTTGTTCGCACTCTAACGAGGCACCATAGAATGCTACTTCGTCGGCAATCTGCCGAGCTGTTCGTGTGCTTGTCCCCTCTAGAAGCATACGCGCCGTAAGGAGAGATACGCCAGGAGCGGGATCATACCACTTACCAGCTGGTAGCACAACTTGTAGTCGAACTACCGGTTGGGCAGCGTTTCGTAGAATATGTATTCGGGCTCCGCTAGGGAGCGAAAACACATCAGCCGTTGGCAGCGTAACGCTGGCCAACGGCTGAATAGAAGGAGCGACTTGGCGGTCGAGCATAAAAGCTGATTAGTTACCGGAATTACTGTCGCTGGGGCCAAAGGCTTCTTCCAGCTTGTTAAAGTTAAAGTGTAATGATACCCGAATAGTTTGCGCTAAAGGATTTTGACGCGCGTTTGGTACTAAATAAGCACCATCTACGCCGAATACTTGGTAACGTACCCCAGCTCCGAAGCTGAGATATTGACGGTCACCTTTGTATTGGTTTTCGTAGAAATAACCAGCGCGTACAGCCAACAAATCATTATACCAGTACTCCAGTCCTGTGGAAATATTGATTTCGCGCATCTCCTCTTTAAAACCGCCAGGCGCATCACTGAAAGAGCCTAACATAGCGCTTACGACAGATTTACGAGCAATGGCCGCATTGCGAGCCGTAACCGTGCCGGAAGGTTGTGTATTAGTGGGGTCGTAATAAGGAGTGGGAACAAGTAGCTTGTTCGCATCGATAGCTAGGGTAATTTTATTGTAGGCATCCAACTCGCGTGTGATAGCAGTACCTAGCTTAAGGTTAGTCGGTAGAAAGTCGGCCTGTTCTGGGTTAGTGTAGGTGATCTTGTTACCAATATTTGATATAGAAGCGCCTAAACCTAGGTTATACTCGCCAGCACCAATAGTTAGATCCTTATTATAGTAGGCACCTAGGTCAACTGCCGCGGCGTTGCCTGGTCTTGAGTCAGTGCCAGTGGTACCACCAGTCAAATTTGAGCGGATGTAACGAGCTGTGATGCCAACTCCAAAATTGTCGCTTAGTTTCTGCCCATACGAAATGCTAACAGCATACTCCTTTGGATTGAAGTCGCCAAGGCTTTGATTCTGGTTATTACGGAGGGAAATGTTGCCTAGGTCAAAATACATAAGCGAGGCCGCAATAGCGGAACGCTGACCCAGCTTGGAATAGCCCGACAAATAGGCTAAACCCATGTCGTCAGTGATAGTGCGGAGCCAAGGAGTGTAAGAAGGGGATACGCTGTACTTATTCGTGACGAACCCTAATTTACCTGCGTTGTAGTAAGCAGAATTTGCATCGGGGGAAATAGCCACGCCCGCTTCACCAAGAGCCGCCGAACGAGAATCAGGGCTGAGGGTGAGGATAGGTACTGCTGTAGTAATGGTATTCTGTACGTTTTGAGCGGTAGCACCTGCTGCTACACCTAATAGGCCAGAGAGGAGCGCAAAACGCAACGACAGCTTCGAAGAAACCATAAAAAGAAAATTGGGCGTAAAGCAGATGAATCGTCTGCTCGAATGATGGACAAGGTTAGTTAAGAATAACTAGTTTTTCGTACTTAGAAGCTGTAGAGCCAGCGTTGTTAGAGGAAAGCAAACGTACGCTAACGCGGTAGACATACACACCACGAGCCAATTGGTCATTGTATTCATCCCGACCATCCCAAGAAAGCGCTGATAAATGAGAGGCACTACCGGCTACGGTTGTGCGCAACGTTCGCACCAGCTTACCCGAAACCGTAAAAACTTGCACCTGCACTTCTAGGTCTTCGCCGCTGTGATTTTGGTCGAAATGGAAGGTTGTGGAAGAAGAAAAAGGGTTCGGGTAGTTCAGAACGTGGCTTAAAGCTAGCTTTTCGTCGCTAGCCACGATGAATTCCGTTTCTTTTTCTGAGGAATTATTGTGCGTATCCCAGGCTTTCAGGCGGAGCATGTGCGGACCGGTACTGAGGTCCTTGAATAAGTAGCGCACAGTGCCGGCCTGAAAACTATCTACGGCAGCGGTGTAGTAATCATTTAGGATCGTCAGTTTGCTCAGGTCATTATCTAGTACGGCTGTGATTTCGTGACCTACTCCGGAGCTTGCCGTATTGATACCATTCTCGTCGCGCAAGTGAGCCAGTAGCGTAGGACTAGGGCCCGTAAGGCCACCGAACACGAAGGATTCGGTATCCATAAACAAGCGAATGCGTGGTGGAAGGCTATCGGCCTGAGCGGTGGTATTAGCCCCGCCTATCGGAACGATTGTACTACCGTGCGCATCGACCCGGTTAGCAGCATCGGAAGCGTATAGGCTGATCTTGCCGTCGCCGAGGCTGTAGTTAATGTCTTTGGGTACGATGAAGGTAACTGCAAACTGCCCGTTGCGAACAGAAGCTTGGCCGTCATAAATGACGTTTTCCTGGATAGAAATATTTTGCGCTGTAGAGCCCGTCTCGTTAGCAAGCGTTCGAATGGTAGAAGGCTTCTCGTAAACAGTGACTTGCGTAGTGCCCGTGAAACCAGTATTGAGGGCGCCGTTGCGAAGCACTTCGCCTTTTAGCTCCACTTTATCAAGTGATTTTAACGTAGCACTCGTTGAGGCAGATTGACCGTTGATACTACGTACCACAACTTCTTGCTCTGGGTAGGCCAGGCGAGTAGTGGGGTCGCCAAGAAGAGCAAAATGCCGGTTAATGGTAGTAGGGTCTCCACTTTTGTTCTTTGTTTCGGCCATAACGTCCCCGAGCCTGGGCATTGTGTTATCGGCTAAAGGTTTAAAGACGCAGTTATAGAAAGCTGTATTCAGGCCCAAGTTCGCAGTTGTAGTGGCTAAGCGAGCTGTCGTAAGAAGCGCAACCGCTCCTGATCGAGTATCGGTGAGTAACTGCTCTCCAGCAGATGTATTTTCAGGATTATCGTAGGGGCCAAAGTCGCACGTAGCCGTTACGAAGAAACTTAAGCGCTGATTATTTTGAAGTCGTGTTATCGATTCTTTGGAGAAGAGTCTTTCCTCTGCCCAGGATTCAGGACCACCGTGACCATTGTAGTTTATAATAAGTGAGCCTTGCTCAATTGCTTCATCAATAGCTTGGTTGCAATCGGGGGAACGTTGACCACCTGCCGCAACTACCTGCGGGTACATATCTAGATAGATTTTTCGCGCATTGTAGCTCTGGGGTAAGCTGTTGGCAAAGGGTTCAGAAGAGGCATTCATATGAAAATCCCCATCTCCGTCATCTGCTACAAAGGTGATGCGGTTACGCCACTTTCCATATTGTTCAGGAGAATCGTAAGCAATAATTTTATCGACCACAGTACTCGCTAAGACTGCGGAGCTAGGTTGACCAGGAGGCGTGCGGACGGGCAAACGGCCAATGCCTATGTCGATGGTTTCATAGGAACTGCTTTCTACCCAATAGCCTTCGTCGTCGTCAAGAAAACCGAAGAAGTCATCTGATGAGTAAGAATTGCCTTGTGAACCAGTGCGAGGAAAAATGGGAGCAAACGACTCGCGTGACTCGTAAACTGGAACGTAGTTCTGATTAATCCTGTCGAGGTTATTTGTTGTAGCTGTACCTTGCTGTCCCGGCCACTGCCGAGATGTCCACCACGTAGGAAATTTCGTTAGGTCGTTGCTAGGGTCCGCTTTGTAATCAAAAGAAGCATCGCCGAAAAGAAGCAGAAAGTTTTTCTTGCCAGTTGCAGCTCGGTCATATACCATCTTCATCAGGTCGCGAATAGCCGTAATGTCCTGACCACCGGAACTAAATTCATTATAAACCTGTGAGGTAGTAACTACTTGCACATTGAGCTTGTCGTGGTCGCGGCGGTGCTGGGCGAGGCGTTCAGCTTCAGCCCTGAAAGGAGGATAGCACACGATTACCAAATCGAGTTTACCATCTAGGTTGACGGCGTGTAAGTTTTGGTTCGGTACTTGGCCGAAAGCTCTGGGGTTAGGATAGTCGCTACCCTTAAAGGCAACGAACTCACGCAACACGTTGGTAGTGGCTATAAAGCTGCTGGTGGTCCCGTTTGTCGTCAAGGGTTGCTGCACAGGTACTTGTGGATCGGTAACATCCCACACGAAAGCATCAGCAGCATCGCTTACTACAAATTGACTGCGGGCATTAGCACTGATATTGTCAAAGGATCTGAATTCTAGTATCTTATCGCTCATACGCAATCGACGTTGGGCGTTCACCTCCAGGTAATCCAGGTATCCTTTGGCCCTAGCAGAGTTGCCGACCGTACTCGCATCGTATGCTAGCGTGACACGGACCTCCGTGGGAGAGCCAGATAAAGTAGTAGAAAAATTGGCAAGGTCAGTATTGGCTACTTCTGGAAAACTAGTTGAGCCAGCAACTTGAATACTCTGTACAGTATTCGTTGCAGTGCCATTAATAGCTACACGAAAGTATGTATAAAGCGGTCGGCCAAATCCGTCCAACTCATATGGGCTGCTGGCAGCTACGGATGATGTTAACTGTACAGGAGTGGTAGTTACTAAATCTGGTATCGGAAAGCTGAAGTTCTGACTCGTATTATTCTCAAAAGACTCTCCCAACCACTGCCGCCCGGAGCGGAGCAAATTTGTTAAATCACGCTCGTAATATTGGCGCTCGGTGAAGGTGGAAATAGTGGTGGAAGCACCCGTGAGCGTGGCGCCAGTAGCCACACGCTTACCTAGGTTAGTGCCGACCCGGACGAAGTAGTAGGCCGTATCGGTATAGAGGTGCTCGATGTGCTTGAAGCGTTTGTTGCTCCCATCTTGCGTCCAAACGTGCGGACCGCGGGCGTAAAACAAAGCGTAATCGTTGTCGCCGAAAGTACTGTTGTTGCCGCTAGAGACATAAATAGCGTTTTCCACCAAGTCGTCGGGGCGTGGGTCGCTGTTGAGCTGTGGAAGCATGCCCGTGGCATTGCCGTACACCTGTAACCGGCGCGGGTCTAGGTTCTGTACGTCCAGACCCAGTGACTTCAGAAAGTTTTTGTCAAGCTTGTAAATGCCATTGGCTGGCACCCCAATCTTATACCAATTGCCGGTATTGAGAACGGACGCTGATGCGTAGGTGCGTGTGGTAGTGCCACGGGCAGCCGTTCGGGCGGCAATGGTGTAGGCATAATCAAACGACACTAGCTTCTCGGCCTGGCCCGTCTGGGAGTTGCGCCGTAGGGGCTGTACTACTACAAAGCTTACGGGTTGGCGCCGTGTGACGCCAGTACGAATCTGCACGTTAACGTCAGCAGGAAGATCCCCGTTTGAGAATATTCGACTGTCGCTAGCAGGGAGTGCTTCGTAGACCGCGTTACGAATCTTGCCGTCGGCTACGGTTCCTGCCAGATTGAGGGTGTACGTGCCAAGTACGGAACCTGGCTGGTATACAGCACCCAGGAAGGTGGGCACGCGGCGCACCGAGCCGTCAGATAAGGTAAGAGGAGCGTAGCCTTTCCACGTGAGCACCGTATGGACCGTTTGCTCACCTGATTGCGCCTCTACTCGCAAACTCAAGCCCAACAGGACGCCAAAAAGCAGGAAAAGAGTAGACAAACGCATAAAAATATCTTCAATAAGAGCTAGACAAAGGATGACGAATAGGTACTGCTTATTGAGCTAACAATATGGAAGCTGCGTTGGACAACTCTGGATACTTAACTAGTAAAACATCCAAATATTGTAAGACCTGCAAGTGAAAATTAGGTCGCGGCTGGGCGCAGCACAGAGAGCAAGACATAAAGCAGTACAATGAGCGGAATGGCTGTGGCTTGTAAGAACACCAGCAGTACTACACTCAACAGTAAAAATACGAAACGCAAGGAGTTGTCTTGCCAACGTAGGTTTTTGAATTTCAGGGCGAAGAGCGGAATCTCGGCCACCAGCAGCCCCGAAAGTAAAAAGGTAAGACCTAACAGCATCCACGGATTCAGAATAAAGCCTGTTAAGCCAAAAGAGTCGTTCACTAAAATAAGTGGTAGTGCTGCCACTACCAATGTGCAAGCCGGTGTAGGCAAGCCAATAAAGGAATCAGACTGGCGTGTATCGTTGTTGAACTTAGCTAGGCGTAGGGCTGAAAATATGCTGACCGTAAAAGCTAGGTAAGCGAGCCACGTTGGTAGGTTGCTAGGTAAAGCTTGTTGCAGCAGCTTAAATAGAATAGCCCCCGGCACTACCCCGAACGATACCATATCCGCCAGCGAATCTAGGTCTTTGCCGATGGGAGAGGAAATATGCAGCGCCCGTGCCACCAAACCATCAAAGAAGTCGGCTACGGCTGCTAGGCCGATGAGGTAGGCGGCCTCAACTAATGGATAATTGCTGTTCGAACTGGGCAGATAAGAAGCCAACTTGGGATCGTACGCCAAAATCAGACTCAGCGCCACACACCCACACAGCAAATTTAGGCACGTGAGGGCGTTGGGTAAATGCTTTTTGATTGCCATAGAAAGCTAGGTTGCCTAGCGCAAGAAAGGATTAGAAATGCGCTCAGCGCCGATGGTCGTGGCTGGGCCGTGCCCAGGGTACACGGTTACCTCATCGGAAAGAGTAAGTAGCTGCGTGCGGATACTGCTGATGAGCGTGTCGTAGTCGCCGCCGGGCAGATCGGTGCGGCCGATGCTCTGGCGAAACAACACGTCGCCGCCAATAACTACTTGGCTTGGCGCGTGGTAGAAAATGACGTGACCAGGCGCGTGACCGGGTGCGAAGCGAACTTCTAGCTCGGTGTTGCCGAACCGCACGGGCTCTTCCGGTGTTAAAAAGCCCGTGGGCTCAGCGGGCTGGTACTGCGGAAAGCCGTAGGGTGCCGCGTAAGCAGGCACCGCACGCAGCGTACCTAGGTCGGCCTCATGAATTAAGAACGGAACCTGATACGTGTCGACGATAAATTGATTGCCGAGCACGTGGTCGATGTGGCAGTGCGTATTTAGTAGCAATACTACTTGCAAGCCCTGCGTACAAATGAACTCTTGCAAAGCCGCTTGCTCTTGGCGGCTGTAGCAGCCGGGGTCCACCACGACGCACTGGCCAGTGTCATCGTGCAGTAAATAAGTGTTTTCGGAAAACGCGTTGAAGGTAAAACCACTAACGGTCATGCAAAAAAGGATAAGGCCCGAGGGCAGGAAAATAATGCGGAGGTAAGTTACGAGTCTTGCTTTGAATCAAGCTAGCTCGGCATACGACCATTTACTTTACCTTGCTTCCAATGACGACCTACGATTACCTGATTATCGGCCACGGCATTGCCGGCGCCACGCTGGCGTATGAGTTGCGAAGCCGCGGCCGTAGTATATTGGTGCTGGATACTTACCAACCCGATTCGGCATCCAACGTAGCAGCGGGACTAATGAACCCTGTGGCTGGAAAACGATTTGCCCTAGCTTGGCGCGCCGACGAGTTCTTCACCGCAGCAGCTACTTTTTACCGAGAATTCGAAGCCCACTTCGGGCAACAATTCTTTTTTGAAACGCCCATTCTGAAGCTATTCTCGTCAATAGCGGAGCAAAACACAATGCTGGCGCGGAGCGCTGATCATCCGTGGCAAGACTTTGTGGAGGAGTTGACTCCTAGCTTGCCCCCAGTCGCTGGCGTACGACAAGATTTTGGTGGCGTGCATATCCGTCGCGGAGGCTACGTGGCCGTGCGCGAACTGCTCGACGCCTTGGCTGCGGAAGGCATCCAGCAGGGCTGGCTGCGGCGCGAAACTTTTGCGTGGGAGCAGCTTGTTGTCGGCGCCACCGGTGCTACTTACGCCGGCAGCATCCAGGCTCGGCGCGTGGTGTGTTGCGAAGGTGCGGCGGCCGTGCACAATCCGTATTTTCGATGGTTACCGCTCACGCCCAACCAAGGCGAAGTAATTGACGTTCAGTGTGCGGGTTTAGCTGATACGCAGGTGCTCAACAAAGGAGCCTACGTGGTGCCGCTCGGCGCCCATAGGTTTCGGGTAGGGGCTACGTATCGGTGGCCGCCGTTTGCACCGGGTATTACGGATGAGGCACGTACGGAGCTTAGTCAGCGCCTTGCGGGCATGACGGATCAGCCGTTTGTGGTGCTAGCACAACGAGCAGGCGTACGTCCCGCCGTGCGCGACCGAAAACCCTTGTTGGGCGTGCATCCGGCTAACCCAGTTATGAGTATATTGAATGGCTTTGGGTCCAAAGGCGTCATGCTAGCTCCGTTGCTAGCTAGGCACTTGGCCGAGGTTTTTGAAGAGGGCGCAGAATTGTGGCCAGAGACCAATATTCTGCGTTATCATACGTTGTATAAAGCCGCCTCCCAAGCGGTTGACTTTTCCTCCTGATTATCCGCCCCTTTTGCTGCGTATATGAAGCACTTATCCTATTCTTGGTATCCTAGCATCAGCCGATCAGCGACGGGCGCCGCCGCGGTAGTGCTAGGACTTTTATTGCTGAGCCATGGTGCGCAAGCCCAATCTTCACAGGAAGCCTTCGGCCGCGTGCGCATCCAGTATAAAGAGTTTAACTGGCAGCAGCTTAGTACCCAAAACTTCAACATTTACTACTACGCCGGCGGCGAAACCGTAGCCCGCCGAGCCGCGGAGTACGCCGAGAAGGAGCTCCAGCGGGTTACGTCGCTCATCGGCTACTACCCGTATTCCAAGACCACAATCATGCTCTATAACTCCGTGGGCGACCTGCGGCAGAGCAATATCGGACTGTATGCCGATAAGTACCAGACCGGCGGCGAAACCTCGCTGACGCGCATGAGCAAGGTGCAGCTGGCTTTTCAGGGGCAGCAGACGGTGTTTAAGCGCGACCTAAGCTTCCAAATTACCCGCGTGCTGCTCAACGACATGATGTACGGCGGTTCGCTGAAGGAAGTGCTTCAGAGTACCTATCTGTTGCAACTGCCTGACTGGTTTATCAGCGGCGCTTCGGCTTACGCGGCCGAAGGGTGGAGCATGGAGATGGACGACTACATGCGCGATATGACGCAGAAGTACGAGGGGACCAAAACGGCTCCTTTCTTCCTGCGCAATCCGCAGCTAGCCGGGCAGAGCCTCTGGAACTATATTGCTGAGCGCTACGGCTACACCACGGTACAGAACATTTTGAACCTCACCCGCATCACCCGCGACGTGGAAGTAGGTATCAGCAGTTCGTTGAATGTGCCATACAAGGTGTTCCTGAAAGATTGGCTGAGCTATTACCGCCAGCTGAACGCTCAGCCACAGACGCCATTTGTGCTGCCGGAAGAAAAAGCGCAGGTAACAAGGGCCAATCGAAAGAATATCATCTACTCGCAGCCAGTATTAAGCCCCAATGGGCAGCGCCTAGCGTACGCGCAAAATGACCGGGGCCGCTACCGGGTAGTCGTCGTAAACCGCGATGGATCGGGGCGCACGGTCATTCACCGCAACGGGTACAAGACGCCTGACCAACAGGTGGAAACTAGGTTGCCCGTGCTAGCGTGGCGGGGCAATAATCAAGTAGCAGTGGCCGAAATGGTGAAGGGCAAGATGGCGCTGCAATTGCAACAGGCTTCGGGCGGCGGCCCGTTGGGCGTGCTTGTGCGCCTGCGCGCCGCGCTGCCTAGCTTCCGGAAGCGCACCTCCATCTTTGATCCATTTCAGCAAGTGCTTGACCTAAGCTATTCTGCCGATGGAAAGTCATTGGTATTTAGTGGGGTGCAAAACGGGCAGAATGATCTGTACGTGCTGCGAGCTGGCAACCGGCGGGCAGAGAAGCTAACAGATGACGTGTTCGACGACGTTCAGCCAGCCTTCTTACCCAATGGCCAAGGAATCGTATTCAGCTCCAATCGGTGGCTCGATTCGGCGGGCACGGCCAAAGGCAGCTTTGGGAATGTGGTGAACAACTATGACCTATTCCTCTACCACCTCGATGGCCGGGCCCAACCCCTGGAATCGTTGGTGAGCACCATATCGAACGAGTCGCGGCCGCGTGCTATTTCTGACGACGAAGTACTGTTTTTAGGCGAAGAAAGTGGCGTGCGTAGCCTTTATCGGCTGTCACTGAGCACTAAGAAGCGTACACCAGTAAGCAGCTTCCTGCAGAATATTAAGGACTACGACTACAACGCAACGACTAGCGTGCTTGGCTTCGTGACCAACGACCGAGCCCGGGAGTACGTGTACGTGTACCCAAAATATACGCTGCCTGATACCCTAGCTTTGTCTAAGACGGCTCGGCAGGAAACGCTAGAGGACCGTTCGCGGCCGAAGACAGCGCCGAAGCCACAAGCTTCGAAGCCGTTGGCGGTACAAGATCCGGCGGCTAACGGCACCGAACCCGCAACTCAGCCTGCTGCGCAGCCTGCAACACCCAAGCCCGCTGATGGCAAGATCAACACCAGCGATTATCAATTTGATGATGATGTGCCTGCCTCACAGGCGGCGCCACGTAAGAAGCGGTCCTCGACTGTCGTAGCGCTGCCCACGGCCCCGCCCGTGGATGCTTACGCGGTATCGGGGCCCTTCCGCTACGATACGCGCTTCAGCATCGACAACGTGGTATCGTCGCTTTACACCGATCCGTTGCTAGGTCTTGGCCTCATAGCGCAAGCCAACATGTCGGATATGTTTGAAGATCACCGGATTCAGGCCGGTATCTTTGCCCTAACAGACTTGCGCACTAGCAATATCTTTGCTTCTTACACCAACCTGAAGCATCGATATGACTGGAGCATCAGCTACCAGAAACAGGCTTACTTCTTCGATGTCACGAACGGGCGCGTGCGTTACGGACGGCACGAGATTTCGCCGAACATCGCGTATCCGCTCACGCATAACCTGAGCCTACGCGGCGGGCCGCGCTTTGTGAACCTGAACCGTACGTTGCAAAACGAGCTGAGTGCCGAAAATGACATCAACCGCAATTACGTTGGGGTGAGCGGTGAACTGGTGTTCGACAATGCCATTGCTACGGGCGTAAACATGTTGGAAGGTACACGCATGA
>Ga0325401_1006506_pt1 | contig 11288 bp, 5 predicted proteins | sample PopdelMetagenome_FD_205666 | JGI IMG/M metagenome (GOLD analysis project Ga0325401, IMG submission 205666) | Populus deltoides microbial communities from Bellville, Georgia, United States - Xylem-PdKOR-R2 | ecosystem: Host-associated > Plants > Phyllosphere > Stem > Wood/Secondary xylem | place...
TCCTTTGATGGGTCATAACCCTTCTTTGCAGTAAAATCAATTATACCTCGCAACAGTGCAATCTCATCATCCTCGGTCCACAACCTTTGAAAGAGCTGTTTTTTGGAATCCTCGGGCTTCTCAGGCTGGGGTTCCTTGTTCTTAGCCCGTTTCGAGTCTTCGCGATGAGTCTCGTTACCTCTCTTCAAAGCAGTTGTTTTCTCCGGGGTAGCAGCTGTAGCAGGTTTCGATCTGGGTTTCTTGGATGCTGCTGATGCCGCCTTTGGCGGGGTCTCCTCCATGGGCTTAGACGTTATAGGTTTGACAATCTGGTCGGGTTCGGACTCGGATGCGGATTCCGACTCCGAATCAGATTCAGATTGTTGAGTGGTGGTTTCGGTTATCTTGTGAGGTGGGTTTTGGGTTTTGTTTTGTGGTTGTAGAGGAGAGGGTTGTCCTTGTTCACCATCAGATTGTTGTTGCTCTTCTTCTTCTTCTTCTTCCTCAGCGCTGGAAGAATCTTCCTCCTCTTCTTCTTCAGAGATAGAAGCAGGGGGCGGGTCTTCAACAGGAGGAGGGCGTTTAGGTGCCATGGAGAGAGTGACAGGGATTGTTTTTAGGGTTTGGATAGAAAGATAGTTTGATTCGCAGCAGGAGCAGAGCAGGGAGGGGAGCGTTCGAGGGAAAGTAGAAAAACCGTCCTCTAAGGCGTTTAAAAGGAAGGCCGATACGGTGACAGCCGCTTTCCTTCTCGCTGATGGATTCCTCACGGTAATCTTAATTTTTAACCATCCAGATATTATAAAATAATATTCCCAGTAGCGCTGAACGGCGTCGTTGGGCGCTTCGAGTTGCCTTGTGCTTTGATTATTTAAACAGTAGCCTTCATTGCTATTCTCACTTTCCATGCAATCCAGGTGTCCTCTTCTATTTAACTCCTCAAATCATTGGAAATATACAGAAGCCTGAAAATCCATGGAGGACCCATCCTGTTATAACTAACTAACTAACTAACTAACTATTCATCTCTCGGAAGTTTTCAACCAGGAAAAAGGACCAAATGATTAAGGCAATGTTTAACATTTAACATTCGCAGATGCCAAACTTCTCGGAGCTTCATTTAGATTTGCGTTAGAAATGATATTGGGTGAAATTTTGATTTTTTATTTTAAATTATTTTATTATTATTTTAATATACTAATATTAAAAATAATTATTAAAAAATAAAAAATATATTTTAATATATTTTTAAATAAAAAAATAATTTTTATTACTCTATGAAACACATGAAACCATGAGAATTTAATTATATTTGTAATATAATGTTTTGCAATTAGATCCTGATTACTTAATTTGTTTTTGTCTTTTTAAACTACTTTTAAAGTTAATGTTTTTTAAAATAATTTTTGATAATTTTAATATGTTAATTTTATATATATATATATATATATATATATATATATATATATATATATATATATATATATATATCATCCTTTAGTTTATTATATTTTACACTTTACTATTATTCTTCTTCTTTTTCTTCCCTTTCAATCTCCAGCAAGTACACACCAAATTCCACCTAGAAATTACTAGCCGCCATGGTGAACTTTTGATTTCATATGCATGAGCGAGAGTGGCAAGAATAACAACAATGGCATCATCCTCCCAATCTTGCAGAAAAGCTTGGGTGGTTGGTAAATAAACTTTGACAACAAGTTCAATCCCACCAAAAAATTCCATCCTTTTCAACTTCAAATCGCCGCTCTCTAAATGATATTTCAAACCAGTTCTTCATAGCAGATCTTGTTGCTTTAACACCCAAATCTCATTATCTTGACTAACTCACTTCCCCGCTTGACTTCGTCCTCTCTACAAGAACACCAATTTATCCAACAAGCATAAATCAAACACTATCAATTATTATAGAAAGTTATAAAGAAATTGAGATTTGTGTGTACCTAAGGCATGATTATGTTGGGATAAGAAAGGGAAAGGGAAAGTGCAGAGGATCCTTTTATTTTTAGTTTTTCAAGTAAGCTTAATTCACAGCAGTCTAGCATTTCGTCTGTTCCTTTAAGCACTTTGAACACGTTAGCAAGAAATTTATACAGAACAACCTTCCATTTCGTGGACACTCTCCTCCCTTACTGACTCTCATAGAAAAATGAATGACTTTGATCATCAAGAAAGTGAGAGAAACAAAGGACCCCAAGGTCTTAGATTCTTTGCCGACTTTGGAAAGTCTTCAAGAGGTTTTTTTCAATTTAAATTATCTTTTAGAAACCTTCTTGTTGTATATCATATCATATCGTTCTCTGTTATCTTATTTTGTATCTTGTTTCTCTTGAGTTACATGATTCTGTCAGAAAATTTCTTATATGCTTTATATTTTCCTTAAAAGACTTCAAGAGAGATTTCTCTGTGTGTTTTCCCTTTCTTGGAAGGGAAATCCTTCAATGGAAACATATACATACATACTATCACACTACATAGATTCTTTGTTCTTACTTGTAAAATGCTTAGAAGTGAATGATCAATGTTACGTGGGATGCCTGGCTGTTGTGTTTATAGATCAGATTGAGAGACGTAGGTCTAAAAAGATAACTTAAAAGGGTAAGTGCAAATTGGATCATCAAATGAATAACTGGTGCAGATCATGCCAATCCAGAAAGCATATTTAGAGGAGAGGTTCATAGGCCATTCGAGGTCATTTTCAAGGTCAACATCCGCTCCAAGGACCTGTTTTTATGCCTGATTCGGGCCTTCAAAAACGTCTTAAAATTGTTTATGTTCCAGAGATTTTACCTTTCTAGTTATTTCATTTTCTATTTAGCCGATATTTGACTTGGACAACCATTTAAACTATTTTTGTGAGATATTGGAATCAGTTATTATCTATCAATCAGATTCAGGCTTGAATTTCCCCAAAACCTTGTTGTGTTTATTGTTCTTGGTTTTTTTTAGAATTAACAAACTCCAACTTTCGTCATATGTTATGTAACAATGTCGAAGCGACAAGAGGAGGATTTTCTGTATTGTTTTTCTGTTATTGAAAAACACATAATCCTTTATTTTACCAAGGTTCTCTCTTGCTACTTTCTTTTATTATTTTGATAAGAAACTCTCAACAAGTATTTACCCAACTTAATTTTCTTTCTGCTCCATTGCATGTGTAGTTCCTCTTTCGGCATCAAGTTCATTACTTCTTGAAATATGCTGCTTCAGTCTTTTGTGTTCCTTGGGTCCGCTCTCTCTTGCTTTGATCCGCTATCTTCCTTTGATCATCCCCTGAAGCTCATCTTGCATTTGGTATGGAGAAAATATTCGATTCAAACTATGGACAATTTATCCTGTTTAATGCATGCATTAACATAACAACGCTGAATTGTGATGCATCGATTGTCCTGCAAGTTACTTTACCTCCACTAGTTAAGAATATGTGCAGTCATTCCTAGTTAAACTCCTAGCATACTGTACGATAAAAACCTTGCTAAAAGTAAACATGATCACTGCTTGTGGCTGTTGTTGTTATGTGTTGTTGCCTCAACAGTGAAGGAGAATTATAACATAATTCAAACTCCCTAATTTTTTCAGGAAACAAAAGGGTGACTTTCTAAGGGCATCATACGTCCACTACTTTGGTCATGAGAAGAAAGTTCAGTAGCAGCATTAGTCTTTAGGTGGTTTTCGATAAGGAAGAACTTTCTGATTGTTGGAGTATCATGGACTTTGGACAATCTAACTGCAATTAAGGCAAGGTTTGATAATCATGGAATGATAGTCATTCTTCTGCGGAACGAAATCAAAACCAAGTCAAACTTAATTTCTACTGAATTTGACGCCAGAGCCCTTGACAATAGACCTGCGATTGGATTGACTCTTTCTCTGGTGCTCTGAAGGTTTCTCTATTCTTCAGTTATGTTGTCCAGTTGATGCAATTCTGATTCCTTGTTACCTTCTGTTAATGGTGCTCTGCCAAAAAAAAACGCATAAAGATTCATTGCTTTTACCATATCCAAAACGTACACAATTACTGGCAATGAAGGCCAAAACTAGCCTTATCATTGTCTTATGTTTAGAAATTCAACTACTGACCAGTAGTTGCCTAAACCTGATTCGGTTGTGCAGTTAGTTTGCGCCATAAGAGTACATGAAACACTTTCGTTATTCCTTATATTGCCATGTTCTCTAAAAGATCCTACATTGTTCTTCTTTGGATTTGAATCACTGTTCTGATCATTGATTATTCAGTCCATTATGATTCAGTTAGTTAGATCAGTCCGACGCGCATAACCACACACATGGTACTTGATGGAGCTTGAAAAAGACTTCATTAGATATGGGCTTTCTTTGCGGACAATAACAGGCTGGGTAGTGGGTGTTACCTGCTAAAAAAACCCTCCGATATTGAAATTAGTTTAAGGTTTTTCAGATAGATATTATATACGAAAAGTGGGTAGAGAAAGAATTAAATATTTTTTTCTATTTTTATGTGAGAAAAATCCCCTCCTCTCTTTTAAACTTAGGAATATAAAGCTTATTTTAGAAAAAGTTCAAAGCATTTATATGGAAAGTGAGCCAAAACTTTTTTTTGTATTAACATTTTCCCCTAGGTAAATTTTTAACGGCTACATTGTTAAAAAATACTTTATCGAAAAACCAAATTTAGTAGGGAAAAACAAATAATGGATGACATATTCAAATATATCCATGGAAAGTGTGAACTTACCATGAATGCTTGTGATATCATGGTTGATAGTTGTGGGAGTAAAAGTCTATAGCTATGTCAGGAATCTTGAGACACTTTTTGCGTGGTTATGCACATGGCAATGATGGAGAATATTGGTCCATTATGATAATAACAAGAATGTTAGGAATCTTTTTCCACTCATTCACTGTTTCACATAGCTATACCAGAATCACTTTACTTTAATAATGGTTGTCGACAGAATCACTACTATATAAATAGCTAGTGCCTCGCTTCTTACTCAACATCACATTCTTCTTCCTTTCATATTATTTATAGGTGAACCTTTAGTGCAGAAACAGAGGTGAAGAACCTTATTCTTCTTTTCGTGATTTTCTACTTGCTTTTAAATATGTTTATCTAAATTTAAAAAAAAATTGTATAGGAGACTCTAAAGATGGTACCTCTGCCAATAGGGGAGCTAAGCATTCTCATTCCCATCACACTGGTGGAAGTAGAGGTGCTAGATCTTCTCATAAAAGATATTTTTCCTCCATGCCTCCATCTATCCAACCTTAACCCATGATTCATATAGGAGCACTATAATTATTGATCTATTACTCAATTAGCCTTAAACATGAAAGTAGGGTATGAGGCTAGGACTTCACTTTCTTATGAAAGAATAAATAAGAGACTAGAGGTAATAGCTTAGAATTTTAAGTTCATAGCCCGTATAGGTATGTTTAAGTTGGGTATTACTTTCCATTGTTAGGTTTTGTTATAGATGTGTTTTTCTACTATAACCTGTTAATTAGTCAGTTGCACTTAAATGGATGGATAATCGTGGTAGCTTTTGACAAGTATTTGAGACTTAAAGGTCAAGTTCCCATTGTTGATAACTTGTCTAGTTCTTTTGAGTCTAACAAAAATATGGCATGGTTTTAATTTTTTCTAAAAAGACATAAAATCCATTGAAAGATATTTTTCAAGGTAAATTATTGTCAGTAAAGAAATGATTGGTTTATAGTGGGTTATAGTAGTTTTATATCCCCTTACTAAAAAAGTGTGTGGATGTTCTTCAATTTAAAGAGTATCTATCGTGGATAATGTCGCTCTTTTAAGCCCAAACGAGGAGAATGTATTCAGATATCTTGCTGATAATTGCCAATACTACCTTCTTTGATTGGCCAAAAGTTATTCTCTTGAAGATAATATTTATGGTACAAGAGATATTTGTCATCTTCCTTGCTTTTTGACAGCATAACTATTATATTGATGTTTGTTTATGTTGTTTATATGTGGGCCCCTCTTTGAGACAGTTGAATTAGAAGGAATAATAAGCTTCAAATTTCTTATCGTCGTTTAAAAAAACACAAAAGGAGAAGAGGTAATAGTCTCGGGAGAAGAAAGAGACAGCAATAAAAGAACCTAAAATAGAGGTAATAGAAGAAACTCAGCTAAAGAGTGGTGAGATGGACACCAATATTAATATGAAAACAGTTGGGAGCATGTATGTTTTACAATAGAGGAGTAAGAAAAAGTGTAGTTCACAACCTATCATTCCTGATTCTCCTATGACAATAACACCCACTCCAAGTCAAGTACTAAGTCCTACACACATAGTTACCTCAAACACTACTACATCAAGTCTTGTGCATATTGCAACAATTCCTATTAGCATTCTTAATTATGTAAATTTAAATGGTAATATCATTTTTAGTAGCTCTTCTTATCCTTATCTTTGGTTTCATCGTCTTTCCACGTTGAATTTTATGAACTATATAACTACTAGTGGTTGTGGTCCCCGGCCTGAAGAACCTTTTTTGGTAGGATTTCAACCTCCTAGAGAGGTAATCCATACTTATAGAGAAGGGGATTTTATGATTTTTATATTTGAGGATAATCCTTCATCTACATATAGCAATTGCTAAAATATAGATATTTTTGCCAAAATGTCTTAGTTTTTTAGGGATATACAATGATTTGAAAAAAGTAGTTTGTCACATTAGTTGACTAACAACATGTATAAAGCTTTCCATATGAGCATGAGGCTATTTGATCTCATTATTATTATCATTTATTATTTTTTCTACTACTAATATAAGTTTTTCTTCTTTTTTTTCAGAGTTCTCAAATATAGTTATTAGCTCTTTGGCGATGAGAATGAGAATATGAGAAAATAACTAAATTTTTTATATTAGCTCATCAGGAAATTACAACTTACAAAGAGAAACAACCTTGGATAGATAAGAGTTTTTATGAACTACAGTTAATGTATTGCTCTCTAAGCGTAGATAAAGATATTTTTCATATAAAGGTTGCATCCCTTTGTGTTGCCATAGTGGAGTCTAAACGAGAAGTGACTAGTTGTAAGAAAAAGAATTAAAGAGCTTGAAAATATATTTTTTGATGCTCAGAGTGCACTAATTGGTATGCAAAATAAATAGTCTAAACACAAGGTAAGGTGACTCAGTTACAAGGAGAATGTTTGTTATTTTATATGCCCTGTAACCATGGCACTATTTTATTTATGTAGAACATATTTAATTTTATTAAATAAAAGCATTATTTATCTTTAATATTCATTTATATTTAATTTATGAATTTAATGTTTGATAAATGAATCTAAAGTAAAGATAAAGTTCATGGAACAAAAACACTTTGTTAAGAAATTATAAAGATGTTATAATTATGAGATTCCTATTGTATTAAAGTATTGTTCCTAAATGTTCTTGGTCAATGCTCTCTTAATACTAGACATTTATTAAAGTCGTAAAAACTGGTACATATTATGAACTTTCCTTTTATGAAAAGAAGCAAATGTTCTCATAAGCTAAGTTATAAATGATACCTAGAACTAATATATAGGTGTTAGTCCTAAGACATGTACATTGAACTGACCCGCATGAGAATTCCATATGAAGATATTACTTATGTCTATGGAAAGACTCACGTGACAGTCGTATAAGCGATCCTTAGACTTGAGATCACTAAATTATCTTATATAGAAAATATTATATTTTGATCTTGTTACACGTTATCTTGGTAAATGTAACAAATAGATAGACATTAGATATAACATAAACTATATGAAGATATTTGAGTGATCAAAAGATAATTCATTACCTTAGGTGAATTAGGAAAAATGTTCAACATGATCTCAAATAGTATTGATTGTGAAATCCTTGCATAAGGTGAAATGAGATTTGAAAAGAGTTTCAAATCTTATTCAAAATATCAATGACTATAATATTGTGAACAAATATGATTTGACAAGGCAGAAACACTCCATACTAAAATGTCTTAATCAAAACATTATTATTATGGGATAATAATTACACTAAGAAACCATTCATTGAAAAATGAAGTCAAACCACTTATGACTTTCTTAATATTTGGAAGATCATGACACGTTACTAGACGGTGGTACTTAATCTTTAAATATAAATTAATTAATTATTGAATTGATAATAAATAAAATTATTTGATTTATTTAATTCTATTTATTTAGAATTATAATTTATATTTGGACCAATATATTAGAAACCTAATGGGTCACACACATTAAGAACCATTAGTCAGAAATTAAACTGAGATAATTAATCAAGTATGACTTGATTGAAAATAATTTTAGAAATGAAGCACTAGAATGTATTTAATTCAGAAATTATAATTTCAGTCTTAGAATAATTAAGTAAGGACTTGATTGATTAAATTTCTAAAATTATTTTTTAAAAATATATGAATTTTATTTAAGGGGCAAATAGATATTTTGTCATCTATATGGTTTTTTAGATTCCCTATAAATATAAAGTTATACCTCTTATCTTAAATAGGTTATCTATTAGATAAAAAAACTACACAAGTCACAAAATAAGGAGCCAACACTTTAGGCATAGCAATCCCTCTATTCTAAATAGAGATTTAGAAGATTTCTCACTTGTGGTTCCTATAGATTACCGTTGGAGGCCAAAAAATTGAATGACTTATGGTTTGCAACAACTCAGCCTTTCAAAAATTATTCAAAGCCGAAGAAGATCAAATTTTTAGGTAATAAATTCCTAAATAACTTTAAATTTGTCTAACGAGATCCTAGAGACTCTCGAATATTACCTTAAATTTATCATTTTCACTGCGTGTATGAATTTTGAAAACTTAATAATGTTCACATTTGCAAACACTATGAGAAAATCCTTCCGACTTTGCAACTACTTGCAACAACAATCTTGCACTTAAATTAGTAATGAAGGATAAATTAGTTGACATGATAGTAGACATTCACTTCTACAACAGTTATTGAAGCATTAATGTAGACTTCTCCCACTTGCTTCATGGCAATGTGCCTTCTTTTAATGAGATTCAACCTAGGAGCATAGTTTTAAAATCCGGCAAGTTGACTCGGGACCCGCTTACCCAGGACTGGAACAGGTCCAAGTTTATAAAAAAATAAGAATAGTTAAAAACTCGGCGAACCCATCAGGTTGACCCGGTTACAACCCGTTGATTATTTTTTTATTTGTTTACTAAAATAATATCATTTTAATTTATATAAAAAAAAATAAGGTTGACCCCGGCCTTGGACCGGGTCAGCCACTAGGTTAGGTTTAAAAACACTGACTAGAAAAGCTAAGGTAGCATTTGAAAGTCAATATTTGTCTGATGAGTCAGACCAAGAGTAAAAGATCATAAGTAGTACTTGTATTCCGTTTAATGTGTTTGAAATAGGCTCATAAAATTTAATTGAATACTCAGGGATTTCTCTTCAAGTCTTATAATGGATTGTCACTATTTTTCAAATGTGCTACTCTACAATAATCACCTGGTCTTTAGCATTTCAACTTCTCCAAATACTGGAGTGGTATGTTATGAATTCTCCTTCACTGTAATGGTTTCTTATTTGTTTTTAGTATACTAATCCTCCTGATGTATCGAGCAAAACTTGAATACGAGTTGGATTGTGCAGACCCTTGCTGCATATTTTTCCGAACTTGGAGATCGCCTTAAAGAAGGTATTGTCACAGAATTAGATTTCGGGGAGACCCATACTGCCATTGAAGCCAAAGTGGATACGGTTTCGCGGGTGGGTTCCTGTGCTTAGTTCTCAGCTCGCTCTTGCAAACTCAAATTATGCTCTTTTACTTCAGTATTACCCTATCTGACGTCTTTCATGTAATGGCAGTTCTCAACAACCCTCGCATGTGAGAGAACATCGCCATTCACAAAGAATACAATTGAACTGAGATTGCCACATGACAATACTAGCATGGTATGGACTCCTTTCGCTCGCCAAGATGAAACCACATTGAATACCTTGTGATCATGGAAAGAAATGTTAAATTTCCGTTTCCAAGCATGAATTGTCTACTCTTACTGGAATAATCATATGCAATGAGATGAAACATTGAAAGTTAAACGAACACATGGCATTAAATCTCATGTTTTATAAAAAGATGAAAGGAAATGCAGGTAGATAAACAGTCACGAGCCTGCCAATTTTGGCATCCATGTAAGAAGATAACAGCATCCATGCACATCCAATGAATCTCCAGTGAAATCATGTATGATCTAATGTCAAGTTCTTGAATTTGGGGATAAAATTTTGGATGGAGCTACTTCATCCCCAAATGCAGAACAATCTGCAAGATCTACAATTAGAATAGGAATGAAATACAACTCAAATGCCAACAAAAATCATCATTTTTGTAGTTTTTGTTTTTTACTTTTTTTTCTTTTATAGCCGAACCAAGGCTTTCTGTTTTGCTAATTTCATTTTCTTCAAATACATTCTTGGTGAGATTTAATCACCTTTGCTTCTGATACATTGCATATGCAGTAACAAACCATACTTGTTTCTATTCCAGTATCATCTTCGATCCTTCCACGAATATGCAACTTTAGCCACATCTGTTCCTTTGATCAACGATGCAGCAACTGAAACTGAGTTTTCCACAACTGTTGGTACTCCACATGTTGCATTTGCAATGGGAACAAAGTACCATACTACTTCTAGACAATTTAGCATGTATGACGCAGGCTTTTGCATCACAAATCCGAATTGTGATGCATCAATTACTTTGTAAGTTATTTTCCTGCATTAGTGAACACTTTGAACGAAAATTCCTAGTTAAACTCTCAACATATTCCAAGACAAAGAACTTCCAATAGACAGCATGATTACTGCTTGTAGCTACTGTCAATATGCATAACTGCCCCAAAAGGGAAGGAGACATTAAGACCATTCTCTGTGCCTAAAATTTTCAGGAGAGACAATGCTGGCTTGCTAAGGGGATCGTGTGTCCGCTACTTTGATCATGAGCGGAAAGTTGCAGCAGCAGCAACGATCCATCGGGTGTTTTCAACAAAGTAGAATGGTCTGATAGTTGGAGGATCATGTACTATTAACGATCCAACAACAATTAAGGCAAGGTATGACAGTCGTGGAATGCTGGTCACTCTCCTGCAGCATAAAATCAAATCCAAGTCAAAGATAACAGTTTCTAGTGAAATTTGACACCAGAGCCCTTGGCACTATTCCTGCAATTGGATTCGGTCTCTCTCTCACGTTCTGAAAGTTCCTTCATTTTTCAGTTATGTGGTTCAGCTGATGCAATTCTGATTC